>Ga0265594_1002773_pt1 | contig 12148 bp, 15 predicted proteins | sample saktaG_11_FD_190147 | JGI IMG/M metagenome (GOLD analysis project Ga0265594, IMG submission 190147) | Saline water microbial communities from Sakinaw Lake, British Columbia, Canada - sak_2011_5_24_80m | ecosystem: Environmental > Aquatic > Non-marine Saline and Alkaline > Saline ... | reverse complement strand
ATGCCAATAATACCAACAATAATTGAAAAGTCCCAGAAAGGAGAAAGAGTTTATGATATCTTCTCCCGACTTTTAGAAGAAAGAATCGTTTTTTTAGCCGGACCCATAAACGATAGTTTGGCTAATTTAGTTATTGCCGAAATTCTCTTTTTGACCGCAAAAGATCCAAAGAAAGACATTACGCTTTATATTAATAGCCCCGGCGGTTCGGTTACGGCCGGTTTGGCTATTTACGACACAATGCAATATGTTGAATGTAATATATCCACTATTTGTATCGGAATGGCCGCCTCAATGGGAGCCACCCTTTTAACGGCTGGAGAAAAAGGGAAAAGATTCGCTCTGCCCAATTCCGAGATTCTGCTTCATCAAGTCGCTGGTGGAATAAAAGGGCAAGCGACCGACATTGAGATTGAAGCCAGGCAAATTATAAAAATGAAAGAAAAATTAAACCAAATCTTAGTTGAACGCACCGGTCAGCCCCTCAAAAAAATAGAGAAAGACACTGACCGAGATTTTTATCTTTCAGCCGAAGAGGCGAAAAAATACGGACTTATTGACGAAGTCATAAAAGGAAAGGGGAATAAAAATGGATAAAAAAATTACTATTTTAATTACCGTTTTGGCAGTTGTTATTGTTTTTTTAATAGGACTATCGTCTTATCTTTTTCTTGAACTCAAGGCGATGAAAGCCAATCAGTCCTTGATTTCTAGACAACCCACTTTAGCGGAAGTAAAAGCCGGTGAAATTGGAGAGATTTGGTCTCAAAACGAAGAAAGCGGAGAGAAAATTCCCTTCATTTCTTCCAATATGCCCCTTTCCATATTCAGTGTTTCAGGGATTATCAAAGAAATTAAAACTGACGAATTAATTGTCAGGGGTGACGGAAATAATTTTGCCGACCAGTCCCCCCGGGACTTAATTATTAAGATAAATCCTAACAGTTTGATTTTTATTGGAGAGAATCAGTTTTTAGGCAAAGAAGGTCTTAATTATTTAGAAATCGGAATAAATGTCTTAATTTCCTCAAAGGAAAACATCCGAGGAAAAACAAATTTTGATTTGAAAAATTTAAAAATATTTTAAAAAGGTCTAAAAATAAAAAATTAGAACAGATATTGTGTCTAAAAAAATAATAAATTATTGGCTTAAAACAAGTCAACATGATTATAAGACAATGTTGGGATTGTTTAGGATTAAAAGATACTCAGATTGTCTGTTCTTTGGTCATATTATTCTTGAGAAAATATTAAAGGGGTTAATAGTAAAAAATACCGGCAAAGAAGCTCCATATATTCATGACCTTGTCAGACTTCAGGCATTAGCTAAAATAAAATTAGAAAAAGATAACTTGAAATTTTTAAAAGAAGTAAATAATTTCAATATTAGAGTTCGTTACCCTGATTATAGATTACGTTTTTATAAAATCTGTACTAAAGAATTTACAGAAAAACGTTTTAAAAAAATTGTTAATTTATATAGAGAATTATGTCAAAAACTCAAGTAAAAAATATAGCAAAAGAATATGCCAATAAATTAAAAGCAGAAGGATATCCTTTTTCTGCAATCTATCTTTTTGGTTCATATACTCAAGATAGAGCCGATAAGTGGAGTGATATTGATATAGCCGTTATTTCAGATAAATTAAAAAGAAATTGGTGGAAAAATGAAATACTATTATCACATTTAAGTTTAGAAGTGGATACAAGAATAGAACCTCATGGTTTTACTGTGGAAGATTTTAAAGAGGGAGATGACCCAATGGTACATAAAATTAAAAAAACTGGCGTAAAAATATTATAATCAATAAAAAAATCATTTTTAAAAAGGTCTATTATAATCGATGAAGACTCTGTCTTCATCTCTAATTTCACTTTTGCTTCGCAAAAGCTCATTTTATGGTTAAAAAAATCTCTCTTTTTGTTAGTGTTTTAATCTTAACTCTTGCTTCCAGTTATTTCATTTTTGCCTGGACCGAACCAACTGCCAGCCCACCGGGAAGCAATGTTCCAGCTCCCCTCACTGGAATAGGGAATCAAACTATTAATGGAAGTTTAGCTATTACTAGTAATAGTAATGATAAAATTATCTTAGAAGGAACACAATCTGCCCCTCATACTATCTATTTAAAAAACAACAAGGGAATTAGATTTTGGGACGATGTTAATGGTGAATTGATGAAAGTTACCAATGCCGGCGATATTTATATCAAAAATGGACTAACTGTCGGTTCCAATTCCAATATCTATCTTAATAATGGAACAATATGGAACGTTTCAGAATATAGATTAAATAGTGGATCTAGAATTTGGGATAATACTTACGGCGATTTAATGTTAAGTCCGGGAGGAACAGACCAAAAAGTTAGAGTTTCTGGCAGCTTATGTTTAGACAACGTTTGTCATCCTTCTTGGCCATCAGGAGGTCTTACCTCTTGTGCTTCTTGTGACAGTACTTTTGTGAATGTTAGCGGTGATAGTATGACAGGTAATTTAACTGCTCCAAAGTTTATCGATTCCGACAATAGCGCTTTTTATGCTGACCCGAGTTATGTTAGTGTTTTTTTTGATATGAGCGCTAGTTTTTATCGTGATAGAGATAATCCCAGTTATTATGTCGACCCAGCTAGTGTTAGTAAGTTCAACACTATTAATTTAGGAGGGGTTAGCCGTTCTACTTGGCCATCAGGAGCCGATGGGAATGATTATGTCAACAGTATGACTTTTAATACTGGAACTGGGGTTCTCACTTTAACCCGCACTGACGGAGGAACGGTTACAAAGAACTTAGACGGTAGATACCTTACTTCTTGCTCTTCCTGTAATAATACTTTTGTCAATCAAAACGGTGACACTATGACAGGTAATTTGGAGATTGAGGCCTCTTTGACCGTTTTTGATAGTTCGTATTTTGGTAACAATTTGACTGTTAATGGAACAATGACCGCTAATAAATATTATGGCGACGGCAGTAGTTTAACAGGAATAAGCGGAGACGGGAACAATTTTGTCAACAGCATAGATTTCAATACCGGTACCGGGGTTTTAACTCTTGGTCGTTCCGGTCTTTCTAGTTTAACCAAAGATTTAGATGGAAGATATCTTACCTCTGCTCTTACTTCTTGCTCTTCCTGTAATAATACTTTTGTCAATACTAGTGGTGATAATATGAGTGGGACATTATCTATTTCTACCGGTTCCTCCTATGGTGTGTATAGTTCAGGTAGACTTTATGGCGTTTTTGGTAGTGGTCCCGGTAGTGCCTATGGCATTCTTGGTGTCGGTAGCAACTATGGCGTTTACGGTTCCGGTAGCACCGCTGGATATATGGCTGGTAATCTTTATGTCTCTGGAACATGTTCTGGTAGTAATAGTTGTAATGATGACATCGCAGAAAAATGGGTTTCAGAAAAGGCCTTGGAGCATATCCATTGCGGGGAAGATAGATTTAATTATCTAAATAAAGAAATAACCGATGAAGAAAAAGAAAGTTATCAATACTCATGTATATTGGACCCTGATTTCAAACTTGAATTTGAGGGAGGCGATGTAGTTTGTTTTGAAAGAGCGATGGGTTCCGTTACCGTTATAAAATATTGTGAAAAGGCCTATGATAAAACAGTATTATCAACAATAAATTACGAAGCGACTATGATTATCGGCGCGGAGTATTATCCATATCCCGTCTCTTTAACCGGTAATATTCCTGTAAAAGTTATTTGTGATAACCCAATAGAGATTGGAGATTCTTTAGTGGCTTCCGATGTGCCGGGTTATGCAATAAAATTAGACATTTCAAATGTCGCATCTTTCCAAGGGCTTCAAGATAAAAATGACGCAAAATTCGCCAAAGCGCTTGAGTCCTGCAATTCTGGGAGAAAAATTATCAGAGCTTGGAAATAAAAAAGGTCTAATATCAAATTGTTAAAAATTTATGGAATCAAAACAAAAAATATGTATCCCCGCAGTAATTTTATTAGTCATCGGGATTATCGTTAGTTATAATTTAGGATTAAAACGGGGAGAACAAAAAATTGAGAAAAAATACCAAACTAAAATTGAGGAAATTTTCCCTGCTGTGCCGGAGCCGAAAGAAGTTTTTTCTATTTGGGGGAAAATTCAAGAGGTTAAAGAAAACAGTTTAACAGTAAATGCCGTTTTTGGGACTACTAATCCTTTTGAAGAAGAAAAAACTGAATTAAAGACAATCAATCTCTCCGAAAACATACTGATTGTGAAACAAGTTGAAAAATCTCCTCAAGAGATGGTTATTGAAAAAGAAAATTTTGAAAAAACCCTTAGAGAAAATCCCGATTCAAATATTTTCCCGCCAGAGTTTTTTAAGGAAGTTAGTATTTCCTTTTCTGATTTGAAAATAGAAGATGATGTCAGGGTGGAGAGCGAAGAAAATATTAAGGGAAAAACTGAATTCACGGCTAAAAAAATAATTTTGGAAAGTTTTTAGTAATTTTAAGAAAAAATTAAAAAAATCGCTTTTCTAATTTCGTATGAAAAAAAGTTTGTTTTCTAAGTTAATTGTTTTTTTGTTAACCTTTGGATTGATAATAATAATGTTTTCAACCATTGGAGACGAAATAAGAAAAGCAGAGGCGAATAGCGGAGATAATGTTTTTGGCTATGCTTGGTCAGAAAATATTGGCTGGATTAGTTTTAATAATACAAGCGGAGGCGGAACTACGGATTACGGAGTGGATATTGATGAAAACGGCCTTGTTTCCGGCTATGTCTGGTCAGAATACATTGGCTGGGTATCTTTTAACCAATCTGAACTTTCCGGATGTCCATCAGGAACTTGTAGCGCTCAAATAGAATTAGGAACGGGAAATTTGCTTGGTTGGGCAAAGGCATTGACTATATCTGACGGCTGGATTAAATTACAGGGTTCTGATTACGGGGTCAACTTAAACTCGGAAACAAAGGAGTTTGAGGGCTGGGCTTGGGGGAGTGAAACAATCGGTTGGATTAGTTTTAATTGTCTTAATAGCGATGTCTGCGGGATTTCGGATTACAAGGTAAAAACAACTTTTGAACTTAATTCTCCTCCGACCGCTCTCAATCTTTCGGTTGAGAAAGGCAATTATTGTATTATCCCCTCTCATTCTTTTTCCTGGCAGTTTTCAGACCCCGAAGAAAAGAACCAATACGCCTATCAACTTCAAGTAGGAGATGATTTTGATTCGGGGAAAACAATCTCCGCTTCTAATAATGTCTCCGTTATAGTCGCTAAAAATCCAGGAGAAAACCAGTTATCTTATAATACCGACTACTCTTGGAGGGTTAAGGTTTGGGATGAAAAAGATGTCTCTTCCGATTGGGTTAATGGAACGAATTTTAGAACCGAGTCCCATATGTATCCTTCTCCTGATTTTATCTGGACACCTGATGTTCCCACAAAGGGAGAAGTTGTTATTTTTAACTCTGATTCCAGTGATTGTTATAATATAAGCAACAATAGAATTTCCTGCCCCTCCAATTCTTTTCTTTGGATATTTCCTGATGACATTGAGTTCAGTAAGGGCGACACCGCGTCAAGAAATCCCGAAGTAAAATTCAATTCCAGCGGACCTCAAGATGTTTCTCTCCGAATAACCGATGATGTTGGCAGTTGTTCTCTTACCCAGCCAATTAACATAGGAATTTCCCTGCCTCAATGGCAGGAAGTGAGCCCCTAATAAAATTAACCTAATTATTCTAATTAACCTAATTAACCTAATAAAACGCCAATGTCTAATGGTGAAATAACCAAAAATAAATATGATCTTGAAGAGCGAACTGCGAAGTTCGGCGAAAATATAATTAAGTTCATCAAAAAAATTCCAAGAGATGTTGTGGGTTTACCGCTTATGTCACAATTAGTAAGAGCGGGAACAAGTGTGGGGGCAAATTATTGTGAAGCAGATGATGCAGAGTCCAGCAAGGATTTTAAACATAAGATAGGAATTTGTAAAAAAGAAGCTAGAGAAACAAAACATTGGCTACGGATGATAGCCACAGCTTATCCTAACTTAGCGGAAGAAATAAAAGGTCTTTGGACAGAGGCAAAAGAGCTTAATCTTATATTCAACGCAATTATCCGTTCGTTGAAAAAGAAAACTTAGACATTAGACATTTAAAAATTAGAAATTGATTAGGCGATGAAATCTTCGATTTCATCTTTACTCACTTACAAACGAATGAAATGAGTGAGCCGAAATGACAGCTTCGCTGTCATTGAGCGCTTCGTAAGTTCGTGAATAATTAGAAATTAATTAGAATAATTAGAATAATTAGAAATTAGAATAATTCTATTCTTCCATATTTTCTTTGACATCAACCATTTTTTCTGTTAAACTAAATATAGTTATGTTTATTCAAATAAAAACTTATGAATCAAATTACCCTGCTTATAGCGGGCACTATTTCGTTAATAATAGGTTCAATTTTAGGATATTATGCCCGTCAATCAATCGCTAAAAAGAGAAAGGGAACAATAGAACAGAAACTTCAAAAGAAAATTGAGCAAGCTAAGAAAGAAAGCGAGATAATTCTAATCCAGGCCAAAGAAAAATCAGATACAATCGTTTCCCAAACCCAAAAAGAAGTTGATGAAAGAAGAAAGGAATTGCTAAAAACAGAAAGCCTGCTTTATAAGAGAGAACATATTTTAGACAAAAAAATTTCTAATTTTGAAACCAAAGAAAAGGATTTTGAGGAACAGTTGGGAAAATTAAAACACTTAAAAGAAAACTTACTTGAAGCAAAAGAAAAAATCCAAAAGAACTTGGAAGAGGTTTCTGGTCTTTCTAAAAAAGAAGCGAGGGGAGAATTGTTGAAAGAAGTAGAGAAAGAATCAAAAATAGAATTAATTGAAAGAATGCAAAAATTAGACCAGGAGGGAGAGGAGAAACTTAAAGAAAGGGCACAAGAAATGATAACTCAAGCAATTCAGAGATACGCCCTTTCCCAAGTTCAAGATGTTACAACTAGCACCGTTTCTCTGCCTTCGGACGAAATAAAGGGAAGAATTATCGGAAAAGAAGGAAGGAACATAAAAACACTTGAAAAATTGACTGGGGTGGAAATTATTGTTGACGATACTCCGGAGACCGTCGTTATCTCCGGATTTAGTCCTATCCGTCGCCAAATCGCTAAAATAACCTTAGAAAGATTGATTAAAGACGGCCGAATTCAACCGGCCAAAATTGAGGAACAGGTTGAAAAAGCGAAAGAAGAAATTGAAAATCAAATAGAAAAATTCGGGAAAAACGCCGCTTATGAAACCGGCATTGTTGATTTGCCGACAAAACTTTTAAAATTATTGGGAAAATTATACTTTAGAACAAGTTACGGTCAAAATGTCCTTCTCCACTCAATAGAAGTTGCCCATTTATCCGCTACTTTAGCTGCCGAATTGGGAGTTGATGTAGGGATAGCTAAGAAAGCCGGACTTCTTCATGACATCGGCAAATCAATAGACCAGCAAATCGAAGGTTCTCATGTTGATATCGGGATTAAGGTCTTAGAAAAGTTTGAGCAAAAGAAAGAGATAATTGACGCAATGAAAGCCCACCATGAGGACTACGAAGCAAAGTCATTAGAGGCGATAATAGTTAAAGTGGCTGACCAAATTTCTGGAGCTAGGCCGGGAGCTCGAAAAGATACTGTTGAAAATTATCTAAAACGACTTGAAGAATTAGAAAAAATCGCCCTGGATTTCAAAGAAGTAAAAAAGGCCTATGCTATTCAAGCCGGAAGGGAAATTAGGGTTTTTGTTAAACCGGAAGAAATTGGGGACTTAGAGAGCCACAAGTTGGCTAAGGATATCGCCAATAAAATTCATCAAGAACTCACATACCCCGGTGAAATCAAAGTTAATCTTATCCGGGAAACAAGGGTGATTGAATACGCAAGATAAAAAGGTTATAATGAATAAGATAATATACTAAACCTATCGCCATTTTCTATTGGGAGTGACGCGAGGTAAAGGTCGATTTGATTAAATATTTTTAAAAAAAATGCCAAGAATAACAAAAGAAAATTTAGTTGAGGTTTTAGCCAAGAAAGTTTGTTGCTCCAAAAAAGAAGCTGTTGATTGTTTGAACTTGCTCTTGGAAGAAATTAAAGATTCTCTAAAGAAGGGAAACGATGTGGTTTTAACAGGTTTCGGTACTTTCGTCATTTCTAAAAGGAAAGCTCGAACAGGTAGGAACCCTCAAACTGGAGCCACCCTTAAAATCCCTGCCCGAAAAGCTGTGAGGTTCAAAGCCAGTAAGACATTGAAAGATGCTGTAAAATAAGATCCAACTGATTGACTTACTCTAAAAATCCCGCTCTTAGGCGGGATTTTTAATAATCATTTTTAGTTCTTCTTTTTTCTTTTTCAGTAATAATTCTGTTTTTGCTTCTATCATTAAACGCAAAATATTTTCCGTATTTGAAGGCCTAACACTAAACCAATAATCAGGAAAATCAACCCTTAAACCATCAATAAAAGAGATTTTCTCTCCCTTGTATTTCTTTTCAAGTTCTTTAATTTTCTCATTCTTATCTCTCACTTCTAAGTTAATCGCTCCCGAATAAAAATATCTTTTATATTTGGAAATTATTTCGGAAATTGGTTTCTTTTCTTGAGCTATTTTTTCCAAGACCTTTAACAAAATAACTAAAGGAGTTTCTGAAAAATGATATTTGCTTAAAAAATAATGACCAGAATATTCACAGCCAAAAACAGCTCCTTCGCCCCTCATTTTATCCTTAATATAACTATGTCCAACTCTCCAAGGAATAGCCAAGATATTATTCTTTTTTGCCACATCTCTAATCACATTGCTTGAACAAACAGTGTAAATAATTTTCTCTTTAATGTTTTCATGAAAAAGGGTCTCTATTATTAAACAACTTATAAAATCAGGAAGAATTGTCTCTCCCTTCTCGTCAATAAAGACAATCCTATCGCCATCGCCATCTAAAGCCACTCCCAAATCAAGTTTCTTATCCAAAACAATTTTTTTTAGGTCTTTTAGATTTTCTTCCTTTAAAGGGTCGGGTAGATGATTAGGAAACTTTCCTTTTAAACAGGGAAATAAATGATAGATTCTAATGGGAAGAAACTTTTTGAATTTTCTAATAAGAGAACCCGAAACGGCATTGCCGGTATCAATGGCTATTTTAAGGTCCTTGATTTTTTTTATTTCTACTTCTTCAAGATTAAGTTTTATATATTCTTCTAAAAATTGTTTGTTTTTATTTTTTTGGAAGTTTAACTTTGATAAAAATTTTGGTTTTTTACTTCTTTTTTTATTTTTTAATTCAAAAACTATTTTTTTTATTTCTTCCAAGCCACTCTCTCCGGCAATTAAAACAGCGTCCCTGCCAACAATTTTACACCCGTTATATTGAGGGGAAAGATGAGAAGCGGTTATTTGAACTCCTCCGTCATAACCGAACTTCCAGACGCTGAAATAAAACATCGGGGTAGAACTTAGGCCAATATTAATAACTTTCCCCCTCTCCTCTAAAATTCCTCTTTTTAAAGCCCGATAAAGAGAAAAGGAAGAGATTCTATTGTCCCGGCTAAGGACAATTTTTAATTTTTCCTTCTTCTCTTTTTTTCTTAAAAAAATAATTAAAGCTCTCCCGATGAGTTCAACCGTTTCTTCATTGATTTCTTCGGGATAGATCCCCCGAATATCATAAGGCTTAAAAATTTTTGGTTCTATATTTTTCATAATCACTTTATTCTATTATAGCAAAAAAACAAAAAAAATTTAAATCTAAAATTGGGGGAGGCCCGTCCTCCCCTCGGTTTGGGGGAGGCCCGTCCTCCCCCGTTTTTCACTTGTCCACTTGTTCACTTGTCCACTTGCTATTGCCTTTTTGAAAAAAATAGTTAAAATGGAACTATTATGGATAAAAGAAACTACGAAATAACCTATTTAATAAATCCCGGATTAAATCGTTCGGAACTGGAGGTCTTTCGTCAAAAAATCAGTTCCTTATTGAAAAACAATGGAGAAATTATTCGGGAAAAAGAACCTGAAAAGACAAATCTTGTGTTCTCAATCAAAGGGAAAAAAGAGGCGTTTTTAGCAGTTCTTGAAGTTGAAAGCGAACCCGAAAAAATAATAAGTATTGGAAAAGAGTTAGAAAAGGAGGAAAATATTCTTCGTTTTATCATAATAAAAAGAGAATTTAAGAAAGAAAAAAAAGGGAGAAGAACAGGCAGAAAAAAAGATTCCGAAGAAAAGGTCAGAATTATTGAACCAACACATTTTTAAAAATAATGAATTTGAATAAAGTATTCGTTTTAGGTAATTTAACCAGAGACCCTGATAAAAGGGTTCTTCCTTCCGGTCAACCGGTTGTTTCTTTCGGATTAGCCACTAATCGATTTTACAATTCCAAAGAAGGAGAGAAAAAACAAGAAGCCGAGTTTCACAATATAACCACTTTTGGTAAATTGGCCGAGATTTCTTCCCAATACCTACAAAAGGGGTCATTAGCTTTAGTAGAAGGGCGATTAAAAACTAATTCTTGGCAAGATACAGCCGGAGTAAAACATTCTCGAACGGAAATTATCGCCGAACGGCTTCAGCTTGGTCCTCGAACAAGCGGTGGCTTCCCCAAGAAGGAAGAAAAACAAACTGAAAATAAAGACATTATCCACGAGGAAGAAATACCTATAATAGAGGAAGAAGATAGTGGAGAAATAGACCCTGAGAAGATACCATTTTAAAATCAAAAGTAAAAAATAAAAAATAAAAATGTAATTCAAAATGTAAAAAGAATTATCTTTTAATACTTTTTAAATTTTGAGCGAAGCGAATTATGTCTTGTTATTTTTGTCAAAGAAATTTAAAAGAAATTGATTTTAGAGACGTTAAAGCGTTAGGGATTTTTGTTTCCGCTCAAGCTAAAATTAAATCCCGAAAAAAAACCGGGCTTTGTGCTTGGCACCAAAAAAGATTGGCGGAAGCAATAAAAAGAGCCAGATTTCTGGCCTTATTGTCTTAAAACGAAAAAAGATGAAGACCTCTCTTCCATCTTAGCGCTAAAAAATCTTATTTTAAAATTTAAACAATCTTGCTCTTCTCTATAATTTCTTTTCTTATTTTCTCTTCAATTTCCGGTTTTTCTTTTAGAAAATCTTTGGCTCCTCCCACCCCTTGACCAATTTTTTCTTCTCCATACTGATACCAACTGCCATTTCTCTTAATTACCCCATATAAGAGACCGGTGTTAATTAAGTCGGCGGTTTTAGAAATTCCTTCGCTATAATAAATGTCAAACTCGGCTGTTCGAAAAGGAGCAGCTATTTTATTTTTTACAATTTTTGCCTTTATTCGAGAACCGACAATTTGTTCTTTTTGTTTAATCTGGGCAATTCTTCTAAGATTTATCCTAATTGACGAATAAAACTTTAATGCCATTCCTCCCGTTGTTGTTTCCGGATTCCCAAACATTACCCCGATTTTCATTCTTGTTTGGTTTAAAAATACAACCAAAGTTCCGGTCTTAGAAATAATTCCCGATAACTTTCTTAACGCTTTAGACATTAAACGGGCTTGAAGCCCTATTTGCTGACTCCCCATTTCGCCTTCTATTTCCACTTTGGGAGTTAAGGCAGCCACCGAATCAATAACTATGACACTGATTTCTTCGGACCTAACAAGCGACTCAACAATTTCCAAGGCCTGTTCTCCGGAGTCAGGTTGGGAAATTAAGAGTTTCTTAATATCAACTCCGATTTTCTTGGCATAAGCGGGGTCTAAAGCGTGCTCGGCGTCAATAAATGCCCCGACTCCTTTTTTCCTTTGGCTCTCGGCCAAAATGTGCAGAGCCAAGGTCGTTTTCCCACTACTTTCGGGACCATAAATTTCAATAACTCTGCCCCGAGGAACACCGCCAATTCCTAACGCCGAATCCAAAGAAATCGCTCCTGTTGAGATAACATCAACATCAACCGGCTTTATAGAAGTAAGATTCATTATTGCCCCTTCGCCAAATCTTTCTCTTATTTTATCTAAAACATCTTCTAAGCCACGCTTTAATTTTTCTTCTTTCTTTTTTACCATATTACTTTATTTTATAATATTTTTTTAAAAAATAATAGTTAAAAAATATCCAAAATGCCAAATAACAAAATCCA
>Ga0265594_1002772_pt1 | contig 12158 bp, 14 predicted proteins | sample saktaG_11_FD_190147 | JGI IMG/M metagenome (GOLD analysis project Ga0265594, IMG submission 190147) | Saline water microbial communities from Sakinaw Lake, British Columbia, Canada - sak_2011_5_24_80m | ecosystem: Environmental > Aquatic > Non-marine Saline and Alkaline > Saline ... | reverse complement strand
ACTGGATCTGGTCGAAATGATCGAGTTACCGCAGCATCCGTTTTTCGTAGGCTGCCAGTTCCATCCCGAGCTGAAATCGCGCATCAATAAAGCCCACCCGCTGTTCCGGGAATTTGTCAGAGCGGCGGTTGAGCGCAAATACAAGAGCCATAATGCCTAAAACCGTACAGATTGCCAATATCAGCGTTGGCGCGGGCCACCCGCAGGTTTATATCCTCGGGCCCTGCGTAATTGAAAGCCGCGAGCATGCGCTGTTCATGGCGGAAAAATTAAAATTACTCGCCGAGAAACTGGGCATCCCGCTGATTTTCAAAGCCTCCTACGACAAAGCCAATCGCACATCGCACGATTCGGCGCGCGGCCCCGGTATGGAAGAAGGTTTACGGATCCTTGCTGAAATCAAACGGCAATTCGGATTGCCGATCCTGACCGATATCCATGAGCCCCGGCAGGCTCAGACTGCTGCTGAGGTGGCCGATGTACTCCAGATTCCCGCCTTTTTATGCCGCCAGACGGACCTGCTGCTCGCGGCGGCCCGGACCGGCCGAACGGTCAATGTAAAGAAGGGCCAGTTTCTGGCACCCTATGATGTACAGTTTATGGTCGATAAGATCGAATCGGCGGGCAACCACGCGATTCTGCTCACCGAGCGCGGGCACAGTTTCGGTTACGGCGGTTTGGTGAGCGATGTGAGGTCAATCCCGATCATGCAGCAGACAGGCTACCCGGTCATTTTCGATGCAACCCACAGCGCGCAGGCGCCCGGCGGCAGTACGACCGGGGGCGACCGGGCCTATATCCCGCACCTGGTACGGGCCATGACGGCGGCCGGATGCGATGGGATTTTTATGGAAACTCATGACGATCCGGAACACGCCTTGAGCGACCGGGCGACCCAATATCCTCTCGATAAATTAGCCGGATTAATCCGGGAAGTGCAGCAGATCGCGGAGCTGTCCAGGAGTTTTAAGCCGTGAACGCGGAATTATCCCAAAAAATAAAAAATCTGAAATTGCTGATTGCCGACGTTGATGGTGTATTTACGGACGGCAGCCTCTATATCGGCGAAGCCGGGCAGGAGATGAAACGCTTTCATGTTCTGGACGGCGCCGGTGTGGCGTTGATGAAGGCGGTGAACTTTCCCATGGCCGTGATTTCGGGCAGAAATTCCGGCGTCACGGCGGCTCGTATGCGCGAACTGGGATTGGGCGACCAGCTTTACCAGGGCAACCTAGCGAAGATCGAGCCCTACAATGAAATCAAGCGAAAATCCGGCTTTACGGATGAAGAGATCGCCTATATCGGCGATGACCTGGTGGATATCCCCCTGCTGCGCCGCGTCGGTGTCCCGTTTTCGGTGGCCAACGCACTGCCCGAGGTTCGGGCCAGCGCCGTTTATGTCACGGTCAGGGCGGGCGGCAACGGCGCCGTGCGCGAGATCATCGAACTCATCCTGAAAACCCAGAGTAAATTTGAAGCTGCGCTGGCAGTTTTAACCAAGCATACCTATAAGGACATTTGAATTTATGACCCAATCGTATTTGGAAAAAGCCAGACAGGTTCTGCGGATCGAATCCGAGGCCATCAGCAAGTTGGAAAGCAGAATCGACGATAATTTTGTGCGCGCGATCGAGGCCATTTATCGTATCCGCGGCAAGGTCATCGTAACCGGTGTCGGAAAATCGGGTCATGTCGGAAAGCGGATTGCGGCGACGTTGTCCAGCACCGGCACGCCCAGTTTTTTTATCCATGCCGGTGAAGCCAATCACGGCGACCTGGGTGGAATTTCAGGAGACGATATCGTCATTATGGTATCAAACAGCGGCGAGACCAACGAACTGATCAACCTTCTGCCGGCCCTGAAGCAACGCGACGTTCCGATCATCGGTCTGATCGGGAAGTCCAATTCTCTGATCGCTAAAAAATGCGATATCGTGATCAGCACCCAGGTGGATAACGAAGCGTGCCCGATGGGTATTATCCCCACGGCCAGCACGATCGTCACCTCGGCCATGGGCGACGCCCTGGCGATTGCGCTGGTGGATAAGCGCGGTTTTAAAGAGCAGGATTTCGCCGGGCTGCACCCCGGGGGATCTTTGGGCCGCAGATTGCTTACCACGGTGGCCGACCTGATGCATAGCGGCGATGAAGTGCCCCTGGTGAATGAAACCTGCGATATGAAGAAGGTGCTTTTTGAAATGACTCAGAAGGGGCTTGGGGTCGTCGGAATTCTCAACGAAAAGGAAACCCTGGTCGGCGTTATATCGGACGGCGATCTGCGGCGCGGTTTGGAGAAGATTGATGATTTTCTGCAGCGCTCGGCGCGGGATGTCATGAGCAGCAATCCCAAAGCTATCCAGGTGGCGTCGCTGGCCATCGATGCGTTGCGGGTAATGGAAGATTTTGCGATCACGAGCATCTTCGTCTTCAAGGAGCAGAATATCGGCCGGCCGGATGGTATCATTCATATCCACGACATCCTGCGTTACGGAATTATGTCATGAGAAATATCGCTTTCATCCTGATCACTTTCGCCCTGCTGGCCAGCTGCACCAAGATCGCCGAAGATGAAGGCGCCAAGGATGACAAGGAATACCCCGATCAGGAGAGCTGGTCGGCCGAGATCATTCTGACCCAGGAGGGACAGAAAAAGGCGGTGATCCACGCCGGGCATCTGTTGCGCTACAACAATCGCGCGGAAGTTCTGATGGACGATACGGTCGAGGTCGACTTCTTCAATGTCGAGGGCGAGCACGTCTCGCATCTTAAATCCCTCAAGGCGCGCGTGAATGAAAACGATAACAACCTGCTCGCCAGCGGTAGTGTGGTCGTTGAAGCCGACCGGGGCGTGACGCTCTTTACGGAAGAATTAAGATGGGACCAGCAGCGGGAGCGGATCATATCAGACGTCGATATTACCCTGGTGACCGAGCAGGATACGCTGACCGGAGTCGGTTTTGAGTCGGACTCGAACCTCGAAAACTGGTCGATCAGGAATCCCTCCGGTGTAACAGACCGGGAAACCGAAGAAAGATAGCAGGTTCATTTTGCATACTGAAGCGGAAAGAAAAGTCCTTCGCGGAGAATTGCTGTGTAAAACATACGGCCGGCGCCGTGTCGTGAACAATGTCTCCATCCAGGTCGCCAAAGGCGAAAGCGTCGGGCTGCTGGGGCCCAACGGCGCCGGAAAAACGACGACCTTTCACATGTTTACCGGAATGATCAAACCCAGCTCCGGTAAGGTTTTCCTGAATGATTGCGAACTGACGGCGCTGCCGATGTACAAGCGGGCCCAGATGGGCGTCGGCTACCTGTCCCAGGAACCGTCCGTCTTTCGCAAATTGACGGTTGAACAGAATTTACTGCTGGTATTGCAGACGCTCGGGATCAGCCGTGAGGAGCAGATGGAGCGACTGGAAAGGCTGCTGGACGAGCTCAATATCCGGCCGTATCGCAAGAGCCGGGCCGACCTGCTCTCGGGCGGGGAGCGCCGCCGGACCGAGATCACGCGGGCCCTGGTCACGAATCCCGACTTCATCCTGCTGGATGAGCCGTTTGTGGGCGTCGACCCGATTGCAGTCGAAGACATCCAGAAAATTGTAGTCAGCCTGAAAAATAAAAACATCGGTGTCCTGATCACCGATCACAACGTTCATGAGACGCTTTCCATCACCGATCGCTCATATTTGATGTTCGAAGGGAATATTCTGAAATCAGGAACCTCGGAATTTTTAGCTAACGATGAAGATGCCAGACGGTTATATTTAGGCGATAGTTTCAGGTTAAACAGGTAATGCAACTCAGTCAAACACAGATTCAGAAACTCTCCCAGGAACTCCGGCTCACGCCGCAGCAGATCCTGCAATCTACGATTCTGCAGTTGACTACGCTGGCGCTGGAAGCCAAGGTGATTCAGGAACTGGAACAGAATCCCGTGCTGGAAGAGGTCGAGCCTCAGACGTCCGACGACGAACCGGCCGAAAATAGCGATAACAACGAAGAAGAGGATCTCGACTGGGACGAAATCCTGCCCTCCAACGACGATTATAAGCCCAAAGAGGAGTACGATCGCAGCCGGAACAACTACAAAACGATCCAACCATCGCCGCGCGGGCTGGTGGATTACCTGATGGACCAGGTGAATCTACTGACACTCGACGAGACCGAGCGAACGATCGCCCACGAACTCGTCTGGAATATCGATGAGCGGGGATATATCACCATTCCAACCGACAATATTGCCTACAGTCTCGACGTTCCCATCGAACTTCTGGAAAACGTCCTGCACCGGATCCAGCAGCTGGACCCGCCCGGAATCGCCGCGCGGGACCTGCGGGAGTGCCTGCTGCTGCAGTTGGAATCCCTGCCGGGCAGCGAAGATGCCATTTTGATCATTCAAAAATATTTCGACGATTTTGCCAATAAAAGATTTCAGAAAATCATCCGCGAGCTGGGTTGGGATCGCGACCGGATTCAGGCGGTTCAGGATACGATCCTCAAACTGAATCCGAGTCCGGGCTCCTCGCTGACCAGCGCCAACCCGAATTACATCACTCCCGACCTGATCGTTGAAAAAGTCGGCGACGAGTTTATCATCGAGATCAACGACTCCCGCGTCCCGGACCTGCGGATCAACTCCGGCTACCTTCAGATGATCGGTCGCGGTTCCCGGATCGAACAGGAGACCAAAGTCTACCTGAAGAAGAAGGTCGACATGGCCAAATGGTTTATCCAGTCCATTCACCAGAGACGAATGACCATGATCCGGGTCATGAAGGCCATTATCGAACGGCAGCACGATTTTTTCGAGGGCGATGAAAAGGCGTTGAAGCCGATGATACTGAAAGACATCGCCGAGGACGTGAAGATGGACATCTCGACCATCAGCCGGGTTACGAACGGCAAATACGTGCAGCTCAGTTCCGGTATTCACGAGTTGAAATATTTCTTCAATGAAGGCATGCTGGATGAGAACGGGGACGAAGTTTCCACCCGCATCATTAAGGATAAACTCAAACAGATTATTGATTCCGAAGACAAACATAAACCTTTTAGTGACGACCAATTATCGAAGTTGTTGAAGAATGAAGGCTACACCGTCGCCCGCCGCACGGTGGCCAAATATCGCGAACAACTGAAAGTTCCCGTTGCACGCTTGCGACGAGAAATATAGAAGGAGGTCTAATCATGGCTTGGAAGAAAGTCAAGGTCGGAGACACTGAGTTCGAAGTCTCCGCAGCCCAGTACTGGGTGGTTATTGTGGGGGCAATCGTCATTGCCCTGGGCATCACCCTGCTGATGTCTTTTTATACGATCGACGCCAATGAGAACGGGGTCATTCTGCGCTTCGGCAAATACAATACAATCACGGGGCCGGGACTGCATCTGAAGTTCCCTTGGGGTATCGATAAACTCTATACCGTACGCGTGGACTACCAATGGAAAGAGGAATTCGGATTCCGCACCGCGCGCCCTGGCGTGAAGACGGTTTATTCCAAAGACCGCTATAATGACGAGTCCTGGATGCTCACCGGCGATCAGAATATTGCCGACGTGCAGTGGGTTGTGCAGTACAAAATCAAGGACCCGCTCAAGTTCCTTTTCAAGGTGCGCGAACAGAGTGGCACGATCCGCAACGTGGCCGAGGCGGCCATGCGCTTTGTGGTCGGTGATCGGTCTTTCCGCGAAGTTTTGCAGTCCGACCGCGTCAAGGTGGCTATACTGGCGCGCGAATATATGCAGGAACGGCTGGACAAATACGATCTGGGGGTCAGCATCGAGCTGGTGCAGTTGATCACCGTGCAGCCGCCCGGGCCGGTTTTCGACTCCTTCAACGAGGTCAACCGCGCCAAACAGGAGCAGGAAACAGCCATCAACGAGGCTAACCAGGTCTATAACAAAGAAATTTTCCGGGCGCTGGGCGAAGCGGACCGGGCGATCCAGGAAGCCTACGGTTACGGGATCAACCGCACCAACCGTGCCGAGGGTGACGCGAAACTGTTTACCTCCGTCTTCGATGCCTACATGAAGGCCAAAGACGTTACCCGCAAACGGATGTACATCGAAACCATGCAGGAAGTTCTGGGAGGAGTCAATCAGAAGTATATTATTGATAAGGACCTCAAAGGTCTTCTGCCGCTCCTGAACCTGAACGGAAAGGAGGTGGCGAAATGAAGACGGGAAAAATTAGCCTGGTTGTTCTGATTGTCATCGTGCTTATCGTGACCTTTGCCTCGATATTTATCCTGGACGAAACCCAGCAGGCCATCATCACCCAGTTCGGCAAACCGATCGGACAGCCGGTCACGACCGCCGGAATCCATTTTAAGGTGCCGCTGATCCAGAAGGTCATCACATTCGACAAGCGCCTGCTGGATTGGGATGGCAATCCGCAGGAGATTCCGACCAAGGACAATAAATTCATCTTTATCGACACCTTTGCCCGCTGGCGCATTTCCGACGCCCTGGTATTCTACAAATCCAACCGCAGCGAGACAGTCGGCTATTCGCGCCTGGACGACCTGCTGGACGGCGCGGTTCGCGACGAGATCGCCAACCACAATCTGCCGGAGATCATCCGCAGTTCGGACCGTCCGATGGCCATCATCGAGGTGGAGAGTTCCCAAATTGTCTCCGATATCGACTCTTCACGGATCGAAGAGCTGAACGTGGTCGGCGCGCGCGAGCAGATCGTCGAGAATATCGTCTCCAATGTGCGTAAGAAAATGCAGGAATTGAACCTTGGCATCGATGTGATCGATCTGCAAATCAAGAAGATCGACTACAACCCGGAAGTGCAGCAGAAGGTTTTCGACCGCATGATTTCCGAGCAGAAGCGAATCGCAGAGAAATATCGCGCCCTCGGCCAGGGTGAAAAAGAGCGGATTTTGGGTAAACAGGATCAGAAGAAGAAGGAAATTCTGTCGCAGGCTTACCTGGAAGCCCAGACCATCCGCGGCAAAGCGGATGCCGAAGCGGTCAATATCTATGCGAATTCCTATAATCGCAATACGGATTCACGTGATTTTTACCAGTTCCTGCGCACCCTGGATGCCTATAAGACCACGATCGATTCATCGACCAAGATAATCCTTACCACCGACAACGAATTCTTAAAATACCTGGACACGGCCGAGTAACAGGCGGAGGAATAGGAAAAGAGCATGCATGCATTGATTGAGAAGGAGCTTTTGACTCAAATTCACGCCACGACGGTGATCGGTGTACGCCGGAACGGTCAGGTCGCCATGGGAAGTGACGGACAGGTTACTCTCGGCGCCACCATCATGAAGCACAACACCAAAAAGGTCCGCAAATTCTATCACGACAGCGTGTTGGTGGGCTTTGCCGGCGCTTCCGCCGATGCCTTTGCGCTGTTCGAGAAGTTCGAAGGCAAACTGGAGGAGTTCAAGGGCAACATTCCGCGAGCTGCCGTGGAGCTGGCCAAGTTGTGGCGCACGGATAAGTATCTGCGGCAACTGGAAGCCCTGCTGACCGTGATGAGCAAAGAGACATCTCTGATCATTTCGGGCACCGGGGACGTGATCGAGCCGGACGACGAGATCGTTGCGGTCGGTTCGGGAGGCGCTTTCGCCACCGCCGCCGCCCGCGCGCTGATCAAATACAGCCAGCTCTCTGCGAAAGAAATCGTAGAAGAATCTCTGCGGATCGCGGCGGAGATATGCATTTACACGAACAATAACCTTACGATACTGGAATTATGATAAAACATGAATTGACTCCCCGCGAAATTGTCAGGGAGCTGGATGAATACATCATTGGCCAGGACAAGGCCAAGAAAGCCGTTGCGATTGCCCTGCGCAACCGCTGGCGGCGACAGCATGTCAAGGGCGCCATCAAGGAAGATATTCTTCCGAACAATATTATCCTGATCGGTCCCACCGGCGTAGGGAAGACCGAAATCGCGCGGCGCCTGTCCAACCTGGCGCATGCGCCGTTTATCAAAGTCGAAGCCTCGAAATTTACCGAAGTCGGTTACGTCGGCCGTGATGTGGAATCCATGATCCGCGATCTGACCAGCATCTCCGTCAATATGATTAAAGACGAACGCATCAAGGAGGTCAACGCCCAGGCGGAGGTCATGGCCAACGAAAGAATTCTGGATATTCTGCTGCCGCCTAAAGACGGCGCGGTTGGGGCAGTCGAGAAAAGCGATGAACAGTTTCACAATACGCGCGAAAAACTCAAAGCCATGCTGCAGAAGGGGGAGTTCGAAGACCGCGTAATCGAGATAACCATCAAACAGGGCGCTAACCCGATGATGCAGGTCTACGGACCGGCCGGTCTCGAGGAGATGGGTTTGAATCTCTCCGAGATGCTCGGCAACGCGTTCCCCAAAAAGAAGAAAAACCAGAAGGCTACGGTTGCCGAAGCGCGCAGCATCTTTACCCAGGAAGAGGCCCAGAGGCTGATCGATATGGATGCGATCACCAAGGAAGCGATTCGCCGCGTAGAGGAGTCCGGAATTGTCTTTGTCGATGAAATCGACAAGATCGCTTCCAGCAGCGGCCGCTCGGCCGGAGGACCGGACGTCTCTCGTGAGGGAGTGCAACGCGATATCCTGCCGATCGTGGAAGGCTCCAACGTTCAGACTAAATACGGCGTGGTGAAGACGGATCATGTCCTGTTCGTGGCGGCGGGCGCTTTTCATATGACCAAGCCTTCCGATCTGATCCCGGAGCTGCAGGGCCGCTTCCCGATCCGGGTGGAGATGGAAAGTCTCGGCAAAGATGAGTTCATTAAAATCCTGAAGAACCCTAAAAATGCGTTACTCAAACAGTATACCGCTTTGCTGGAGACCGAGAGGGTAAAATTAACTTTCGAGGAAGATGCCGTGGAAGAGATCGCCCGGCTGGCAGCCGAAGTGAACGAAAAGATGGAGAATATCGGCGCGCGCCGGCTGCACACGATTCTGACCACCCTGCTGGAAGATATTTTGTATACAGTACCGGATAAAAATATTAGAGATGTTCTGATCACCAAAGCGATTGTCCAGGAAAGGCTGGCAGATATCGTTCGCGACCGGGATTTGAGCCGTTATATTTTATAGGAGCTTGGATGAAACGGGATTTTCTGCATATTACGGATTTCAGCGGCGCAGAGATAGGGGATACCCTGCAACTGGCTATCGACCTGAAGAAGAAGCTGAGAGCGGGCGAAGAATATCTGCCCCTGAAGCATAAAACCATGGCGATGATCTTTGCCAAGCCGTCAGCCCGGACAAGAATTTCGTTCGAAACCGGTATGACCCAGCTGGGCGGACATGCGATTTTCCTGGGTCCCAACGATATCGGTATCGGCAAACGGGAAGCCGTACGGGATATTGCCAGGGTGATAGCACGTTACGATGATATTATCATGGCGCGCCTGTTCGAGCATGCCCATATTCTGGAAATGGCCGCCTATGCATCCGTCCCGGTGATAAACGGCCTGACGGATTTAACGCATCCCTGCCAGGTGATGGCCGATATTCTGACGGTGCTGGAACATCGCGGAAACCTGGACAACCTCAAAGTGGTTTTTGTCGGAGACGGCAACAATGTCGCCAATTCCTGGATCAATCTGGCCGCACGTCTGCCGATGCATTTTGTGCTGGCCGCGCCCGAGGGATATGACCCGGATCCAGGCATCCTGAAAAATGCAAGGGAAGCCGGCCTTAGCAAAATCGAAATCATCCATGATCCGCTGGAAGCCGCAAAAGACGCGGATGTGATTTATACGGATGTTTGGGCAAGCATGGGCCAGGAGGCGGAGCAGGAGAAACGAATGAAAGCCTTCCGGCCTTATCAGGTGAATGGCCGCCTGGTCGCCAAGGCGAAAAAAGATGTCTATGTCATGCACTGCCTGCCGGCGCACCGCGGCGATGAAATCACCGATGAAGTAATCGACAGCCCGAATTCGATCGTCTTTGACGAAGCCGAAAACCGCATGCATGTTCAGAAAGCTATTATTTTGCAGGTTATGCAAGTCCGATAGTTGGGGTAGAAGGGTTCATCCCGGCGCAAGGTTGGGACCTCTCTGCAGATAGTAGATAATTTTGCAGATTTAACCACGATGGTGATAGTCATGCAAGCGGTATCCCGGTCCAATCCAAAATCAAATTACTGCGGCGGCTGTTGATGCATTTTACGTTCAGCATCTTCTTTTTGCCGCTCCTGATGGCGGTGGTTTTGAATACGGTCGTCACTTGCTATGAGTGGCGTTATCGGAAGCGGCCGGAAGTCAGGGCTTTACTCTTTCTGGCTGCTGCGGCGACACTCTGGGCCGGGGCCAATATTTTCGAATACGGCTGTCATCAATTCGAGTATAAGCAGTTCTGGGCAAATGTGGAGTACTTTGGTATTCTGGCGATACCGATCTGCTGGGTGATCGTAACGGGCTATCTGACAGGCAAGACGCGCTGGATAAATCGGAGAAACATTCTGCTGCTGTGCATCATACCGGTTATTACGCTTATCTTTGTCTGGACGAATCAATATCACGGCCTGATGCGCCGGAATATGGTTCTGGACGCCAACGGTCCCTTCTCAATAATTAAAAAGAACTATGGCCCCTGGTTCTGGATCGCGATGACGAATAATTATACTGTTTTGGCCGCCGGTTGCATTCTGCAACTGAAACGCCTGTTCCATGCGCCCCGGATTCAGACTCAACAGGTGATCATTCTTTTTATCAGCATTTTTACTCCGTGGATTGGTAATTTCCTCTATGTATTCAATTTGAATCCGCTGCCGCGCCTGGATCTGACCTCTACGTTCCTGTCGATTTCCAGTGCTGCGATGGCCTTCGGTATCTTTCGTTTTCAATTAATGCACGTCATTCCCTTCGCGCGCGATCATGTCCTGGACAACATGAAAGACGGCATTCTGGTGCTCAATATCCGGCACCAGATTGTGGATTATAATCCGGTTTGTCGGGATATTCTGCAGTTGGAAGCCTACGACCGTACGCTTCCCTTCTCGGAGGGATTGGAGTCCGTGCACGCTTTACTTCACCCGGACACCGCCCGGATCACACCCTACGAAATAAAACTCAAAATCTGCGACCAGGAACGGATATTTGAGATTCGGATTACCCCGTTAATGGATCGGAAGGGTAGAAATCACGGCACGCTGCTGCATTTACGGGATATTACGGATCAGCGCAAATCCGAAGCCGAAATGGCTAAAACAGTAAACGAACTGCAAAGATTGCTGACCAAGGTTCGAACCCTCAGCGGGTTGCTGCCCATCTGTTCACAATGCAAAAAAATTCGGGATGACCAGGGATACTGGACCGAAGTCGAGTTCTATGTCCGCGCCCATTCCGAGGCAGATTTCACGCACAGTATCTGTCCCGATTGTATGCATAAATTGTATCCGGATTTGATGGAGCGCCGCAAGCAGCGACGGTCGAACAGCGATGAAGACGATCCCGGGGCATGAGTAAACTGCGCGTCCGGATCCGCCGCTTCTACAAAAAGGCCCGCAGAGAATGACAATATTCTCGTAATGAAGAGAATTTGATCGATAAATCCAAAAAAGGAGTCGAAAATGGAACTCTATGAGATTATTGAACCGTTGGGTATTCTCACCTGGTGTCTGCTGCTGTTTGGTGTTCTGACCGGAACGCGCGTAATCAAACTGAAACTCAGGCACCATAAATTGATCGGCTTCATCGCGATCGGTCTCGCGACGCTGCATGGTGCTCTGGTGCTGTTTTTCGCGTAGGACAGAAAGGAAGAGTGCAATGAAAAAGAGGTTTTATCTTATCGGGTTGGCCGTCTTGTTTCTCGTTCCGGGTTTTATTACGGCGCACCCGGCTAAAAAAGTCGATCTTGTTTTTGATCCCGTTACCCATATCCTGCAGATTCGTATTGATCATGAAGTGAAGGATGCCGCCAAGCATTTCATTGAAGCTGTAACTGTCACGTTAAACGGGGAAGAGCTCGTCATCCAGAAATTGAGCGCGCAGGATGACCTGACCGGATTGGACCTGATTTATAAACTGAATACAGTCAAAACCGGGGATGCGATTTCAGTCAGTACGAAGTGCAATATTATGGGTAAGAAATCGGGCAAGCTGAAAATAGAGTAATCAGCGATCACCTTCTTCGGTGCTGTCTTCCGGGGCTGCCGGCTGCTCGCCGGATTCCCGCT
>Ga0265594_1002770_pt1 | contig 12169 bp, 13 predicted proteins | sample saktaG_11_FD_190147 | JGI IMG/M metagenome (GOLD analysis project Ga0265594, IMG submission 190147) | Saline water microbial communities from Sakinaw Lake, British Columbia, Canada - sak_2011_5_24_80m | ecosystem: Environmental > Aquatic > Non-marine Saline and Alkaline > Saline ... | reverse complement strand
GCGTAAGGCAATTGGTGCTAAGCGACGGGATATCTTAACGCAATTTCTGCTGGAAGCCGCTGTGCTCAGTCTGGCTGGAGGTGCTATCGGTCTGATTGGTGCCCGGCTGATAGCTCAGGGCATCTCTCTCATCGACCTTGGTGGCTTCACTATCAACGCTGTGGTCTCGCCCCTTATTGTGATGGTGGCAGTTTTGGTCTCGGTGATTATCGGCCTTGTTTCCGGCATATACCCGGCAATGAGAGCTGCCAGATTAAATCCTATTGATGCACTGCATTATGGATAGTAAACATGAACTGGCTTGATATTGTCATTATAGTAATCATAGCTATTTCAGCCTTCATTGGCCTGAAAATCGGTCTGATAAAGGCTGTTTTATCTCTAGTAGGACTTATAATCGGTGTAATACTGGCCAGGCTCTATTATATTCCTCTCTCCGAGCAACTGACTTTTATCTCACAGGTTACCCTGGCAAAAGTTGCTGCCTTCGCTATCATAATGATTGGGGTAATGATAATTGCCGGGATACTTGCCATGATACTTAAGTGGATTGCTTCGCTGATAATGCTGGGCTGGGTTAACCGTATTGGTGGTGCTATCTTTGGGCTGGTGCTGGGGGTTATATTTTGTGGTACTATATTAGCCCTCTGGGTCAACTTCCTTGGTGTCGGCGAAGTTATTGCCGATTCTGGCCTGGCAGCTATCTTGAGCCAATTCCCCTCAGTACTCGGCTTGATGCCAGGTGAATTTGGCTCTATAGGTTCGCCGCCTGTCTAATCACCAGTTAGCAAATAGCTTTCAGCTTCTCACATCCAGCACGGTACTGCCGATAATGGCTATTTTAGCATATCGTATTATGAGGCCCCTTTATATTTCTTGTTGTAGGTTATTATTAGTTTCCCTTCATGAGGTTTAGCCCAATCTCCAAATATTTTGTATGGAATGACAAGGTGACTGGAATATTTCTCATACTCTTCTTCATGTGTATCTAATACGAGAGAAGGAATCGAAGTTGTTATATTAACGAAACAGACGTACTCATGTTTGTTGATAAACGATACTATTCTATTACTGCCATTCGCATGATGATGAACTGAATTAACTGTATTTGAATTAATTGTGGGATTAAATATCATAGGAATATCAAAGTCTATCTGGAACAAGTCAGTTATAGCATTCCCTTTGTTAATAACAAATAGTTTTAAGTGTTGTCTGTCTTCGGTTTTTGGCAGGATATCCATAGTTATTTCACTATTGTTCGTTTTAGTAAATATTACCTCGAGTTTCGGTTTAGCCATAGATTTACGTAGCTGGATTAAATTAAGAATTAGCCCAGTAAAAATGATAAAGAAAGCTACAACACTAAACGCTAGCTGTGATAACGCAAATTTAGGTATTAAATCATCGCTTGGTTTTGAAAGGAATGGTAAACCGATGGCCAGAGCTACTGTAACGAGTGAAGCTATAACAATAACTATAATTTGCTTTTTACTAAAGCTCATTTCACTCCCTCCGCATATGGCTCTTTAATTATACCCATTTCGGTAATGATGGCGGTTATGTAGCGGTGGGGAGTAACATCAAAAGCGGGATTAGCTGCTTGGATACCATCCGGGACAAGGCTCACTCCCTGAATATGGGTTACCTCAGTCGGGTTTCGCTGCTCTATCGGAATTTCATCTCCCGAAACCAGAGACAGGTCAACGGTAGTGGTAGGAGCAGCTACATAGAAGGGGATACCATTCTCTTTAGCCAGTACTGCCAGACTGTAGGTGCCAATCTTGTTGGCTGTATCCCCATTGGCTGTAATCCGGTCGGCGCCGACAATAACGCAGTCAACTTTTCCTTGTTTCATAAAATAGCCGGCCATAGAGTCGGTGATGAGGGTAACCGGAATATCTGCTTTCTTTAGCTCCCAGGTAGTAAGTCGTGCCCCCTGAAGCAAGGGCCGGGTCTCATCAGCCAGGACTTCTATTTTTTTGCCCTGTTTGTGTGCTTGCTCAATTACTCCAAGTGCCGTGCCATAGCCGGCAGTGGCTAAAACGCCGGCATTACAATGAGTCAAGATGGTAAAACCATCCCGGATTAGTTCAGCCCCAAGTTGGCTTAACCTCATGGTTGCCTCAGCCTCTTCGGCATGTATTTTTATTGCCTCTTCGACCAGTACCTGTTTAATCTGATCTACATCCTTGCCACTCTGGGCTACCTGTTGCATACGGTCAACAGCCCAGAAAAGGTTTTTAGCTGTAGGCCTCGTAGCCACTAGACTTTGGGTAATAACAGAGAACATATCCAGGAATTTGTCTCTGGACACTGCTTCAATTTTCAGGGCTCCCAGAGCTACGCCATAAGCTCCCAGTATCCCTATAGCGGGTGCTCCCCTTACTTTCATTTCTACGATGGCTGAGGCTATATCCTGATAGTGACCCATCTCCAGATAAACTTCTTCCTGAGGAAGCTTCGTCTGGTCAAGGATTTTAACCCGGTTACCAAGCCACTCGATAGGTTTTGTCGGCATTTAGCTTCGCATACTCCTTCTGAATAGAATAACGCCAATGGCAAAGATGATTAGCGTCCAGCCAGCCAAGAATATTACGTCATTACTGACTGCTTCCATGCCAACACCGCGGGTAATAACCGCCCTGGAGGCATCAATGGCGTGGGCATAGGGAAAAGCATAGGCAATATTGCTAAGATATGAGGGCAGCATCTCTAAGGAAAACCAGCACCCGGATAGTATTGCCAGGGGCATAGCAAAAATCCAACACAAAGGTTCAGCCTGGTTTTCAGTTTTGGAGAGTGCGGCGACTACCATACCGATGCCGATGCTGCACAGCGCGGTGAGCAGGAATATAAGGAATGTCAGCCCGATACTACCGACGATATCCATGCCGAGCAGCCAGCCTACCAGGATAAAGATTATTATCTGGGCAATGGCGATGACAACCAGACACAGGGAATACCCCGATATAAATTCCACGGGTCTGAGTGGAGTGGTCAGCAAGCGAGATAGGAATCCCTTTTCCTTATCGTGCACTATTATGCGGGCTGAGGTCGGTATTAGTATCAAGAGACCGAAGATTATTATCCCTGGGGCTATGAAATCAATATAGGTTATCTCGGTTTCTATGTGTATCGGATTGGCATTAATGGTTATCGGTACCTCAATATGAGCGAAAGAACGGGTAACAGCATTAATTGTGGAAATTATTTGTTCCGTCGCCATAAAGTCGCTTTCATCATAGGTTATCTCTAAAATGATATTGGCTTCTTCGTCCTGCCAGCTCCGGGATATCTGCTCGCTAAAACCGCGAGGGACCACAATATAAGCACTGATGTTGCCCAGCTTGAGGTCTTCCATAGCACTGGCATCATTTTCATAGGTAGTGACTTCCAGTACCGGCACCTCTGCCAGTGCTTCATCAAGGAAGGCTTGCGATACTGGAGTACCGTCCTTATCTATCACGCCAATGGGGTAATTTGGAGTGGTGTCGCCGCTAAAGATAGCCCCAAAAAGCAACATGAACAGCAAGGGGAAAGCCAGCAGGAAACCCAGCGCCAGCGGGTCCCGGTAGGTCTCCTTGAGATTCCTCCGGCAAAACTCCCAGACTCTCATTCCCTTAATTCCTTGCCGGTTACGCGGAGGAAAACGTCCTCTAAAGTTGGCTCTTGGATATAAGCTGAGCGGACTATAGCTCCAGATGAGTGCAGGCGGTCAACGATTTCCCTGAAATCAATCTGCTTATCACTAATCATCATAGTGCCATCAATTACTTCTACCTCTTCATAGCGACCTTGCATTTCATTTATGACCTTCTGGGTAAGATTCCAGGCATAAATAACCATGGTATGCTTTTCCAGGATACTTATTTTAAGTTCGGTGCTGGTGCCTAAAGCAACAATCTTACCTTCATTCATAATACCTATTCGGTCAGCGAGGAAGTCTGCCTCATCCATATAGTGAGTAGTCAGCAGGATAGTCTTTTCACCCTTTAGCCGGATAATATATTCCCAGATTGCTCTCCTGGCTTGAGGGTCAAGGCCAAGAGTAGGTTCATCCAGAAACAGAATCTGCGGGTTATGAATCAGCGCCATCATTATGTTAAGCCTTCTCTTCATGCCACCAGAGAATTTTCTCACCTGGTCTTTAGCCCTGTCAGCAAGACCCATCGTCTCCAGTAGCTGCTGTGACCTGACTTTTTGCTCCCTGGCTTTTATACCATGAATACGGCCTATTAGGGCTAAATTTTCCCTACAGTTAAGGTGCTCGGAGATAATTGTTTCCTGAGGTGATATCCCTATTATTTCTTTAACCTTAAATGGACGCTGGTTAATATCGTAGCCCATAATGGTAGCTGTGCCGTCAGTTGGTTTAAGCAGGCAACACAGCATATTGATGGTAGTAGTTTTGCCAGCACCATTAGGGCCAAGAAGAGCAAATAACTCTCCTCTTTTAATACTCAACTCAATACCATCTACCGCCACCAGTCCACTAAATATCTTGGTCAGGCTAAAGGTCTCTATCGCCAGGTCATCTTTCACCCCTACTTTATCTCCTTCCCACTAGTGTTATCATAATACCACATTTTATGACGTGAGGCTTTAGCCAGCTTTATCAAAGAGATGGATACTTCATTTCCTTGACACGCCTAAGAAAATCACGATAAACTTCTTGCACTGTGTTTCCCACCGGTTAAATCCAGCAAGGTATAGGTAGTGCCAATGAGTTCACTGAGCACAGAAAAGCTAAGAAATGAAATTGGGGTGGAGTGGGAGCCTACGGTGTATGAAATTGAGAAAGGGATGATACGGCGGTTTGCCCAAGCCATAGATGACCAAAATCCTCTCTGGCAGGATGCAGAATATGCTAGGAAGAGCCAGTACGGTGGTATCATTGCTCCCCCAAACTTTATTTTGACCATAGGTTTTGAGCAGCTTCAGCAGAAGATGACTACCTTGATGCCTGATGCCAGTAGACTTCACGGTGGCACTGAAGTTGAGTATTACCAGCCAGTTAGGCCGGGAGATACTATAACTTTTAGCGGTAAGATTGCTGATGTAAGTAAACAGGAAGGCAGTAAGCTAGGCGAGATGGTGTTCGTGACCTTTGGCATGAGCTACAAAAACCAGAGACAGGAGTTAGTAGCTAAGTGCCGCCAGTTAAGTATCTTATATCAGCCTAAAGGAACAAGAAATGCCTGAGCAGCTCTATTACGAAGATGTAGCCGTCGGTGATAAAATCACTCCCCTGGTTAAGCAGCCAACCACTCGTCAGTTAGTGATGTGGGCAGGAGCCTCCGGTGATTATAATCCCATCCATTATGATAAGGACTTTGCTCAGAGCCAAGGATTACCCGGTGCCATTGTCCATGGTCCGCTGGCAGGTTGCTTCCTGGGTCAGCTAATAACCGACTGGATAGGAGAACAGGGAGTGGTTAGTAAGTTTAGTTGCAGCTATAGAGGTATGAACTTCCCTGGTGAGGCGCTTATCTGCCGGGGAAAGGCAACCAAGAAATACATTGAAGACGGCAAGCGCTATGTGGAGTGTGACATCTGGGCAGAGAACTCCGAGGGAGAGAAAACAGTATTAGGTAAAACTATTGTCATTGTACCATCTAGGAGATGAGACTAGGGGAAGGAGTGTTGAGCAGATGAATGATAGGTTAAAGGGTAAGGTAGCAGTAGTTACCGGCTCAGGGCAAGGGATTGGGAGAGCAATAGCTATTGCTATTGCCAGGGAAGGTGCCAAGGTTATCACCAATAATCGCCAGCCAGCTACCTCTGGTAGTGATGCTGAAACTACAGCCAGAGAGATTATGAACATGGATGGTCAGGCAGTGCCCTTCTTTGGTGATGTCTCCCAATTTGAAATAGCCCAAAAGTTAATACAGACAGCAGTAAACAAATTCGGTCGGCTAGATATTTTAGTGAACAATGCCGGCGGTGCTGACGCACACAACATGGTGTGGCAGATGACAGAAGCGGAGTGGGATAGCACTATAAATATTCATCTCAAAAGCTCTTTTAATTGCATCCGACATGCTTCTGGTTTAATGAGAGAACAAAAGTGGGGGCGAATAGTAAATGCCACCTCTACTGCCTGGCTTGGTAATGCGGCCTGGTGTAACTATGTTGCTGCTATGGCTGGGATTGTAGGCCTAACTAGAGCTGTAGCTAGAGATATGGGCAGGTACGGAGTAACCTGCAACGCCTATGCCCCCATAGCAGGAACACGGCGTCTTCTAGGTGAGAGAAATAAATCTCGTTTGACGAAACAGTATGAGACAGGACTCATGAGCAAGGAGCTATATGAAAAGCTAACTAACCCACCAGCTCCGGAAACAGTAGCCCCATTGATAGTCTATTTGTGTACTGAGGAAGCGTCTAACACAAATGGGCAAGTATTTGATATCATCGGTGCCAATATTGCTATTTATTCTGAACCAGTAAAAAAGAAGGCGATTCTCAAAGAAGAGGGGTTATGGACAGTAGCAGAATTAGCAGACCTCGTGCCCAGGGTATTGCTGGAAGGATATCAGAACCCCACCCCATTCCAGACGTTTGAATAATAAATTCTCCGAACCGAAGACCATATTACAGCGTCACGAGATAAACCAAATCGAAAAATAAGTCTATCAGTTTTCTTTTGTCGAGTTAGTGTCGTTCTTCTTCTCTTGCTGCCTTTCCCACCGTTCACGGTAGATCTCCATAAGCACAAAATTAAACCCATCTTTAACCAGGTGACCATACGGGGTGAAACCACATTTTTGAAAACATTTCTGTGCCCGGATGTTTAAGTTAAGAGTCTTCAGGTAGATTCGCTTGAGATTTGTCCGGCGGAAAATATAGCCCAAAAAGGCGATTACAGCATCAGCACCATAGCCCCTATCCCAGCAACTGCGCTCTCCGATGATAATACCTATTTCGGCTTCGCCCTTCTTCTCATTGATACCATAATATGTGCAGTTGCCAATGTGCTTACCGTCCAGGGTGTCTATAGCAAATTGACGCCTGGTAAAAGAAGGGTAATGTATCTCGCCGGTATATTCTGATAAATACTGAGGGAAAGGCATAGTTTGTAGCGGTGAGGCATCAAGTTGAGCTAGCTCCGGGTCTGTTTGCCAGGTATAGTCATTTTGGGCATCAGCTAATCTCTTGGCACGAAGTATGATTTTGCTACCGGTAATCATATACTCACTAGGTCAAATCCTGAAAGTGAATAGATTTTCCTCTGCTTCCAGCCCGTCTAGGGCTTGCTCCGCTGTCTGACTGATGACCTCTCTAGGATTATTCAAGCACTGCTGTAAGCACTTTTTAGCCTCGCCACCGCCTATCTTGCCTAGTGCTTAGGTCAGCGATAGTCTCCTCAATAGGTATCGATATAGTAGGCTCCATGCTCCTAGTCCTCTTCCTCCTCCTCATCATCATCTTCTTCCCCCTGCTCCCAGATGGGAGCGGTAAAGTACTCTATGTACTCTCCCATAGCTTCAGCAGCTACCTGTTTCATTCTCTCTTGTGTCTCACCAGCCATCTGTGTTAGCTCGTCCATATCAACTGTAAAATCTAATATTGTGGTCAGAACCCTAAGTATTGCCAGCGCTGCCATCGGGTTCTGTATACGGGTGGCGTATGACGGCACCTCTCCCAGCAAGCAAACACCCTCGATATTTCTCTCTTTTGCCACGCCCAAAAGTAATCCATTCAGCCCCGAGATTTGAAGGTTTCCCCGCTGTATCAAATTATACTTTCTCAGGTCTTCTGTTACCTGTTGGGTGGTGGCTACTCCCCAGACACTAGGTTGCTCAGTGTGGTGAATACGTGTTAGAGCCGCGGCACAGGTATATATTCTCTTAACCTCGAACCTTAGTGCCAGGTCAAGGACACAGCTAGCCAGTTCATATCCCTTAGCGGCTGGCTGGTCATCACCGATAAACAATATCACATCACTTCCCCCGCCACTGTTTTTCCAGTAGTAGAACTGGCTCTGTGGGAACTGTGGTGCCTCGACTACGCTATCTTTAACCACTACCCCAATGGGGTCAAAGAAGTAGGCAGCTTTAATTTTCCCCAGTTCCTTAAAGTTCAGCTTTCGTAACAGATATGTAGCTACTATCAGGGAGACATTACTAATACCAGGCCAGGCAGCCAGCATGACGGGCGAGTTAAGTTTCGGTCGGGCACGGAGTTTAACTAAGTCTCTCATCATAAATTATACCTCTTCTCAATTAGGTCAGAGCCGTATCCTATTGACATTTCTTATCTACCTCACCCTCTGTATTCCCCTCTCCTTCAACCGTGGTGTACGAAAAGCAAAACCCCGGTTGTCTCCTGCGAGGTGCTATCAGAAGGCACAGGGATAGTATAATACATCTTGGCCTTTTCATCATCTACTTCTATACTTTTCTACGAAGGACCTCAAAAAGCTCCTTTGCTCAGTGATCGCTGATTTTGCCAGTAAGTTTCTCAGATCACTGGTATAGGGCTGGACCATATGGAGATCGACGGTATCCAAAACTTCATGACGTAGCCTTTCTTCGATATTAGCCTTTACCCGTTGCAACTCTTCCTTCTTCTGCATAAGAGTTCTTATCCTAGGAGCAAGTTCTCCACTTTTGAATTTCCCGGCCTCCAAGGCGTCGTAGAGTTTGCCTATCCTTGAAGTCAGGCCATCAACATTGAGGCTTCGCACAATTGCCTTTAGCCCCTTACCGAACAAACACTCACGAAAAATGCGTTGGACAACTTGACTCCCAAGGAGTTTGCCGAGGCTGCTGGAGTGGTTAGATGAAACCGTTAAGAAACCGAAAAAGTCGCATACTACTTGGACCTAAAATGGGGGCAACTCCAAAACCGGGAAGTCTCTCATTTCAAGTGATCCTATTTTCGGGGGGCAGGCCAGAATTAGAAAGCTTGCTTCGTGTGTTTACAATTTGAAGAATGTCATGTCTTTATCCTTCGCCGTAGAGAAGCGATGTTCCTCAACCTTTGTGCATGAGTCAAAAACTTCTTCCTAAGCCTGATATTCTTGGGAGTTACCTCTACAAGCTCATCGTTATTGATGAAATCAATGGCTTGCTCTAGGCTAAATATAATAGGAGGAGTCAGCTTCACGGCAATATCAGAAGTAGATGAGCGTATATTTGTCTTCTTCTTTTCCTTGCATACGTTAACAGGTATGTCCTGCAACCGGGCATGCATTCCCACTACCATACCTTCGTAGACTAGGGTTCCCGGTTCGATGAAGGTGTCGCCTCTCTCCTGAGCGTTATTAAGGCCATAGGTAACAACAATACCCGGCTCCGATGCCACAAGAACACCGCCACGAGTCGAGACGATTTCTCCTCGCCTTGGTTCATAGCTGAGAAAAATGGTATTCATAATGCTGTCACCGCGGGTAGCGGTAAGAAAAGCACTGCGAAAACCAATAAGTCCTTTTGTGGGGATATGAAATTCTAAGCGTATGTTATCATTCCCATCATTGCACACATCAGTAAGCTGAGCCTGCCGTTTACTCAGCATCTCGGTCAAAACACCGATATACTCGGCTTTAGTATCAATGGTAAGAAGCTCCACGGGTTCTACCAGTTTGCCATCCACTATTTTGGTTATGGCTTCCGGCTTGGATACCTCAAATTCATAACCCTCCCGGCGCATGGTCTCGATCAGGATAGCCAGATGCAATTCTCCCCTGCCTTTTACCAGAAAAGTGTCGGGGCTATCCGTATCCTGTACGCGGAGACTGAGATTAGTTTCCAGTTCTTTGTAGAGCCTCGCCCGCAGCTGGCGGGTAGTACAAAAATGCCCTTCACGGCCACTGAACGGTGATGTATTTACTCCGAAGGTCATCTCTATCGTTGGTTCGCCAATCTCTATACGTGGTAGAGCTTCCGGCAGGTCCAAACTGGCAATGGTATCGCCAATGCTGACTTCTTCCAGACCAGTCACAGCTATTATGTCACCAGCCTCGGCTTCTTCTATCTTCATGCGTTTGAGACCGAGATAGGTAAACACTTCACCGATTTTATAGTGGGTTACCATACCATCAGAACTTAAAACGGCTACGGAATCACGAGGAACGATTCTGCCTCTCCAGATTCTACCGATGGCTATTCTACCCTTGTGGCTGTCATAGTCCAGGTTAGAAACGAGCATTTGAAACGGGCCGCTCTTAATTTGAGGCGGGGGCACTTTTTCCAATATGCAATCAAGGAGAGGAAAGATATCCTTGCCTTTCATCTTCGGTTCGCTTACGGCGATACCTTCCCTGGCACTGGCATACAATAATTGGAAGTCAAGCTGGTCAGCACTGGTGGCTAATTCCAGGAACAGGTCCTGGGTTAATCTAACTACCTCTGCTATCCGTGAATTGCCCCGGTCTATTTTATTGATAACCACGATGGATTTCAGACCCTTGGCCATAGCCTGGCGAAGCACAAACCTGGTCTGGGGCATAGGACCTTCAACGGAGTCCACTAGAAGCAGACAACCGTCAGCCATACTGATGACGCGTTCTACCTCTCCGCTGAAATCGGCATGCCCCGGGGTATCGATAATATTGATCTTGACCCCTTTGTAAAGCACAGCCGTGTTCTTGGACATAATAGTAATCCCTTTTTCCCGCTCAAGGGTATTACTGTCCATTATCAGCTCGCCGACTACCTGGTTATCCCGGAACACCTTGCTTTGCTTCAGCATGGCATCTACCAGGGTAGTCTTCCCATGGTCAACATGGGCGATAATAGCTATGTTTCTTATGTCATTGCGATAGTTCATGTATACAGGAGATGATTCTACCGCATGAGCGTATTTGCAGTCTGTTTCCATAAGCGTTATGTACTCAGTCTAAATATTCGGTGGCAACCACTACAGTCCACACGGGACCCGGGGCATTCTAAGTTGCCAGTGATTCCAGTAAATCACAGAATTCCCGGACTTTTTGAGTAGAGCCCTCGAGCTGCCCCGAGAGGCTAACCGCCAGTCCCCAATATTTGGTAAGCCCCTTCTGACACTCCCTCCGGTATAATCCAGGTACCCAGTCTATGCAAGATGATGGTCTAAAAGCATGAATTCGGCAACGGGTTACTTTACTACCCTCGATCCGTTCAAGAAAGACGCATGCCCCGTTATGCTTGCGGATGAGAAAATTCTTAATGCCAGGCCAACTCTTATCTGCGTATCTGTTCAGGAATTCCTCCCAGACAAGCTCTAACCTATCGGCAATACGCTGCCCTTCTGCCAGACTAATATTGACCTGGTACTCAGTGCAGCATGTGCCGCAACGGAAGCATGCTATGAAGGGTTCTACTTGCCCCTTCCCCTCGACAAGGTCAAGGCCTGTCATGCCACACGTCGTCCTAATTGGCGCAGAGGCCGGACGTATTCGCTAACTGGTGCAGACTTTGTGTAATCAAAACTTTTTAGCATCCGGTGCTCCAACGGTTTTTTAAGAAGGCGCTCAAGAGAGCGCACCATGGCCGTGTCTTCACCCGTCACTAAAGTGAACGCATCACCAGCTTTACCAACTCGTCCGGTACGGCCAATGCGATGAGTGTAGGCATCCGTACTGTCGGGCATATCGTAGTTGACGACGTGTGTGATATCCAAAACGTCAATACCGCGAGCAGCTATGTCGGTCGCTACTAACACCTTGAATGAGCCGGCACGGAAACCGTCGAGTGCGGCTTGACGCTGGTACTGAGACATATTACCCTGCAGTGAGGCCACCCGATAGCCCGCTTTCGCTAATTGTTGCGCCACGCGCTCGGCACGATGCTTGGTACGCGTAAAGATAAGCACCGACTCTGTTCTGGTTTTGTTTAATAGCTCCTTCAGCAGAGCTGTCTTGAGATGCTGCTTTACCGGATACAATGCATGTGACACTGTGGTTGCCGGTAATGAGTGACCAATTTGCACTGTGACCGGATCGTGCAGGATTTCTTGCACCAGACGCCGGATATCACCGGGCATGGTAGCCGAGAAAAGGAGTGTCTGTCGCTGGTGCAGTATACACTGCAAAATACCCCTGATGTCGGGTAGAAAGCCCATATCAAACATCCGGTCCGCCTCGTCGATTACGAGAACTTCCAGATGGGATAAATCAACTGTACCCTTCCAAAGGTGATCGAGCAGGCGGCCCGGACAGGCAGCAATTATTTCAACCCCTTTAGTT
>Ga0265594_1002769_pt1 | contig 12174 bp, 7 predicted proteins | sample saktaG_11_FD_190147 | JGI IMG/M metagenome (GOLD analysis project Ga0265594, IMG submission 190147) | Saline water microbial communities from Sakinaw Lake, British Columbia, Canada - sak_2011_5_24_80m | ecosystem: Environmental > Aquatic > Non-marine Saline and Alkaline > Saline ... | reverse complement strand
AATATTTTGATCAATTATCCTACAGGTAACGATATTACCTGTTTTTTCAGCTAAATGAGCTGCTTTTGTACCTATTCCACCTCTTTTTTGAAGTCTGTAGGCCTTAAGAGAGGTTCTTTTACCTAATCCCTTTTCCATGACTATTAAAAGATCTCTAAATATTTTCTTTCTTTTATCCTTGACTTGAGGTTGTTTTGGAGAAAAAACTTCCATGGAAACAACATAATTGTCTTTTTCTTTAAGATGGATACCTCTAACTCCCATGGTGTTTCGTCCAGTAGGCCTAATATTGGTTTCTTTAAATCTAATTGATTTTCCTTTATGTGATACTAAAAGAACATGATCATCTTTTTTAACACTTTTAATCCAACAAAGTTCGTCATCTTTTTTTAGTTTAATGGCGATTAAACCTGAGGAACGCATATTAACAAAGTTTTTAAAATGAGTCTTTTTAATCATCCCATTTTTAGTTGCCATAATTAGGAATTGGTCTTTATTTTTAATAGCGTTTGGGTCTAACGTAAGGACGGATTGAATTTTTTCATCTTGATTGATATTAATTAAATTAATGACAGCTTGTCCTTTAGATTGTCTTGATCCTTCAGGAATTTCCCAGACCCTAATGGGAAAGACTTTCCCTGTGTTAGTAAAGAAAAGAATGCTGTCGTGTGTTTGAGCTGTTATAAAGTAAGAAATTTCATCTTCTATCTTAGTTTTCATTCCGCTTATTCCCTTTCCTCCCCTTCTTTGTGAACGATAAGTAGCTATAGGTAGACGCTTAACATAACCACTTTTAGTCATAGTAATTAGACATTTTTCTTGAGGGATTAGATCTTCTTCTTCAAAACTATCTAAGGCTTGAACATATACTTTGGTTCTTCTTGGGTCTGCATATTTCTCTTTAATTTCTGAAAGGTCTTTTTTAATAAGATTTAAAATCTTTTTAGGAGCAGCAAGAAGTTCTTTCAGATATTCAATTAGTTTTAATACTTTTTTATATTCATCCTCAATTTTCTTTCTTTCTAAAGCAGCAAGTCTTCTTAATTGCATGTCTAATATGGCCTGAGCTTGAATGTCACTTAGTTCAAATTTACGCATTAAATTGTCCTTCGCGTTTTGAACATCTCTTGATTTTTTGATGGTTTCTATAACAGCATCTAAGTTATCTAGGGCAATTTTAAGACCTTCTAAGATATGGGCATGTTTTTTCGCTCCTTCAAGTTCAAAGATAGTTCTTTTAATAATTACTTTTTGGCGATGTTTTATAAATTCAGTCAGAATTTGTTTTAGATTTAGAGTAGAAGGAACATCATTAACCAAAGCAACCATATTGGCTGGGTAGCTGATTTGCATTTGTGTATTTTTATAAAGGTTATTTAGAATGGTTTTAGGACGAGAGGTTTTCTTAAGTTCTAAAACAACCCTTAATCCTTCTCTATCTGATTCATCTCTTAAGTCAGAGACCCCATTTATTTTCTTGTCTTTAACTAATTGAGCAATTTTGATTAAAAGTCTTGACTTATTAACCTGATAAGGAATTTCACTAATAACTATTCTAAATTTTTCTCCCTTCATTTCTTCGATTTCTGCTTTAGCTCTAACTAAAATTTTCCCTTTTCCAGTGTTGTAGGCTTGGAGAATTTCATTCCTGTTATAAATACTACCTCCGGTAGGAAAATCAGGACCCTTAATATGTTCAATCAAGTCTTCTTCAATAGTCGCCTTAGATTCAAAACTTAGAGATAGCAATTGTTCATTTTTATCTTCTTGATCAAGCTCGATCTTTTTTATTTCAAAATCTTTATCTTTTTTACTTTTTCCATTTTCTTCTTCAGGAAGAATAACTTTTCCTTTATCAATCATTACCATTAGAGCATCTACCACTTCTCCTAAGTTGTGGGGAGGAATTTTGGTTGCCATTCCGACGGCGATACCATCAGAACCCATTAATAGTAAATTAGGGATTCTTGAAGGCAGATAAGTTGGTTCTTTTAAGGTTGCGTCAAAGTTTTCTCTGAATTCAACCGTTCCTTTTTCAATATCTGTTAGTATCTCTTGGGTTATCTTATCCAATTTTACTTCTGTATATCTCATGGCAGCAGCAGAATCACCATCAATTGAACCAAAGTTTCCTTGTCCATCAATTAACGGATAACGCATAGAAAAGTCTTGGGCAAGACGTACCAAGGCATCATAAATGGCTATATCTCCATGAGGATGGTATTTTCCCATCGTTTCCCCAACGACCTTGGCGCTTTTAGTGTAACGGGAAGAATGTGAGATTCCCATTTGATGCATAGCAAAGAGGATTCTTCTATGTACTGGTTTTAAGCCGTCACGAACATCAGGTAGTGCACGAGAAACAATAACTGACATTGCGTAATCGAGATAGCTTTTACGCATTTCCTCAGTGATTTCTATTGGTCTTACTTCTCCAATGTCCTGTTTAGTCATGGTTTAAATAATTAAATTAAAATGGTTTAAATAATTAAATATCAAGTTCAGCATTTTTAGCATACATCTGTATAAATCTTTTTCTTGGTGGTACTTCTTCTCCCATAAGCATGGTAAATACTTCATCTGCTTTTTCTGAATCTTCAATAGTAATTTTCTTTAAAAGTCTCTTGTCAGGATCCATGGTTGTTTCCCAAAGTTGTTGTGGATTCATTTCTCCTAATCCTTTATATCTTTGAATACTAGCTTTTTTGTTACCTTTAACTTTTTTATTTAAAATCTTTTCTTTTTCTTCATCATTATAAGCATAGTAGGAATTTTTATCTATTTGGATTTTATAAAGAGGTGGAATAGCAATATAAAGATATCCTTTATCAATAATTGGTTTTAGGTGACGGTAAAAGAAAGTTAAAAGCAAAGTATCAATATGCTGCCCATCAACATCAGCATCAGTCATTATAATAATACGATGATATCTAGCTTTACTGGGGTTTAAAGTTTCCCCTATTCCCATACCGAGGGCAATAATAAGATCTTTAAGCTCATCAAAGCTAATAATTTTATCAAGGTGGGCTCTTTCAGTATTAAGAATTTTTCCTCCTAAAGGTAAAATAGCTTGAAACTTTCGATTTCTTCCTTGTTTGGCACTGTTATGAACAAAAATTCCACTAGCTAAAGCAAAATTATGAGTGTTAGGTACTTCCAAGTCATAAACATCTATTTTTTCTCTCACTTTCTCAATATATTTAATTTTATGATTAAAGTTTTTTACTGCACCTAACATAACTTCTTCATTGCCGTCGAAAAATCGGTTTTTTAATGTTTCTAATTTCACTAGGTTAGGATTTTTTTTCTGTTGTTTGAGTCTTGTTTTATCGTATAAGCTAATACTGCCATACTCTTCATAGAGTTTTCTAGCAAATTCTAGACCTGTATTTAAATAAACATTATCATAAGATTTTTTTCTTTTTTTTCTGAATTTATCTGTCCACTGTTCTTTTGTTTTTTGGCTTCGCCACTTTAAAAGATTTTTATCTAGCCATTGTTTCTTTGCCTTTTTTGATAGATGTTGTTTTATTTCTGGATGTTTTTTGAAGTATTCTCTAACTTTTTGTGTTTGGTTTATTCTGTTCTCTTCTCTAGACCAGTAGTTTTTTTGAGCCTTATTTAAGTTTTTTAGGAGTTTTTTTCGATAATCATGATTGGAATAATAAAACTCCAAATATTTTTTAGCCATATACTCTTTATATTTTGGATTTTCCCACTGTTTCTTGGCTCTGGCACTCAAAGTCTCACTCAACTTTTTCATCGTTTCAGAAATTTTTTGACGATATTTAGGGCTTCTTTTTATATTATTGCATTTCTCTATTACTTCTTTTTTATGAAGAGTTTTTTTAATATGTTTTTGGTGAAGTTGAAGATGCTTTTCTTTAATCATTCTAATAATATTATCAGGATTGTTGTTAAGCTTGTTAAAATCGAGATGATGTCTATAAGTTCCGGTTTTCTCGTGATATAAACCATAGTCAAGATTGTATAGATCCGCTAATAAGTGAGTAAAAATCCATTTATGAGTTTTAGGGTCAAGAACCATTTCGTAGTCTTTAATAGTAATTCTACCTTTTAATTTAGAGAGAGTTTTTCTAAAAGGCATTAAGCTCATTGTCGGTTTTAAATTCTTGGCCTCGATAAATGAACCATCACGCAGCATAAACTTATGATTAGGGGTGCAAAAGATAGACTCATTGTTGTCTAGAAACACTTTTATTACTTTCGTTCTTTTTTTAGTCAGGCGTGGATAAGCAATCTTTTCTAGACCAATTTCTCCGTTTTTCTTAATAGTGTAGCAATAATTTGTTTTTCCTTTTTTCCATTCCTGGACTAATTCTTTAAAAGTTAATTTTCTTCCATCGCTTAGAGCTATTTTAGTGTTTCCGGAAAAACAACCTCCTGCGGAATCGCCTTCAACGATGAAAAGCTCAGAAAAGGCAGGATCTTTTTCCTGGCAATCAGCTAATTTACCTGGTAAAGCATTACTAAAAAATTCGCTTTTTCTAATAACGGCTTCTTTAGCGGCTCTGGCAGCCATTCTTGCTCTGGCAGCTAAGCCTATTTTTTCAATAATTCTTCTTGCTTCTTTAGGATGCTCTTCAAAATAATTATCAATACCTTCCTTAACAACAGTAGCTACAGCTCCTTGTGCTTCAGAATTATTAAGTTTTGCTTTAGTTTGAGATTCAAATTGGATTTTGTCTGTAAGAATTTTAATGGCAATAACGGCTGTTAATCCTTCCTTAGTGTCTTCACCAGTAAATCCGATTCCTTTAATAATCCCGATTTTTTTGGCATAATCATTAATGGCTCTAGTTAGAGCAATTTTAAATCCTGTTAAATGTGTTCCCCCATCTTTAGTATTAATGACATTAACAAAAGATTCTATATGTTCAGAAAATCCATCATTATATTGAATGGATGCTTCTACTTCTAAATCATCTTCTCCACCTTTTCCACCCTTAATAAAGATAGGTTGATGAATGGGTTTTTTGTTACGGTTTAGGAATCTTACTAAAGAGGAAATTCCTCCTTCAAAATAGAAATGTTTAATTTTTCCATTTCTCTCATCTTTTAAGTGGAGCTTTAATCCTGAAACAAGGTAAGCTCTTTCTCTTATTAATTGTTCAATGATTTTATATTTGAATTCGCTGTCTTTGAAGATTTTTTTATCTGGAGTAAAAAAAGTAGCAGTTCCAGTTTCTTTTGTTTTACCTACTTCTTTGACAGAAGCTGTTGGTTTTCCTCTCTTGTATTCTTGAGCAAAAATTTTACCTTCTCTTCTTATTTCAACTCTTAAATAAGAAGATAAGGCATTAACAACAGATATTCCCACTCCGTGAAGTCCACCGGATACTTTATATATTTGACTGTCAAATTTTGCTCCAGCATGAAGTTTAGTCATGGCTATTTCTAAAGCAGAAACGCCTGATTTATGTTTATCGACTGGGATACCTCTTCCATCATCTCTGATTTCTGCAGAACCATCCTTTTTTAAAGTTACCCAAACGTTTTTAGTGAAACCAGCTAAAGATTCGTCAACTGAGTTATCGACAACCTCAATAATCATATGATGGAGTCCTTTATTATCTGTGGACCCAATATACATTCCAGGTCGACGACGAACCGGCTCTAAACCTTCAAGAACTTTAATATCTTTTGCTGTATATTCAAAATTTGCCATTTTAAAATTAGGAAATTTGGACTTGTTTTCTGCCCTAAAAAACAAGGATCTACGCGAAGCGTATATATCTATTTTAACCTAAAAAGGATAGGAAATCAATAGATTTTCAACTATTAATTTGGGATTAGTGTTCGTTTTTAGGAGTAAAAGACTTTCCTGAAGATTTTTTAATACATTAATGATTTGTTTGTTTGAAATAGGAATTAAATCTTTTTCTTGAATCTGTAAATTTAATAAATTGTTTTTAGATAATAAGAAAAGACGCCAGCCCAAAATTTGTTTTTGGCAAAAATTAGTAGCCTTTTCTTTATCTGTACATTTTTCTTCAGCAATTAATATTCTCTCTCCAGGGGTTGCTTTTATGATATTAAGAATTTCGTCAATTAAAGGCAGATGTTCTGAAACTTTAGTTTTAACCAAACTTTTTATTTCTTTGGATATCTTTATGATTTGGCAACGGGAAATAATAGTTGGTAGGAGTAAATTTTCATTGGTCGTAGTAAGAATAATAATAGATTTTTTTGGAGGTTCTTCTAATGTTTTAAGAAATGAATGTTGAGCAGGTAACGTTAATTTTTCAGCTTCTTGAATAAAGGCTACCTTAAAAGGTGAAGAGTAGGGCTTTAAAGATAATTTTTGTTGAAGTTTTCTTATTTGATCAATTTTAATTGAACTAGTATCTTCTAAGAGAAAAAAATCTGGGTTGTTTTTGATTGATTTAGTTAAAAAATCTTCAGCGATTTTTATTCCTTCTTCAGAAGCCTTTTTAAGATCTTCCGAAACGAGTAAAATTGAGTGTATCATTATATTGACATTTTACCATAGAGCATAGATAATGAAAAAAAGAAACAAAAATGCCTGCTACTGCCCAAAAACCCCAATCTAATTTAAAATCTGATCTTGCGGAGATTTTAGCTTCTTCTGGTATTATTTCTCCCGAGACCAAACAGAAGGTTAAATTAGAACAAGTTAATACAGGAAAATCATTAAAAGAATTACTTTTAGGGCATAATTTTGCCTCAGAAGAACAAGTTTCCAAAGCTGAAGCTCAACTTTATAATATCCCTTATGTTGAGTTAAGTGAAAAGGCCATTAGTCCTGAAAGCTTAAGTCTTTTACCACAAGCTGTGGCTGAACGCTATTTATTAATTCCTTTTGAGTATAGCAGGATTAAAAATGAACTTTCTGTGGCGATGTCTAATCCTCTGGATTTGGAAATAATAGAATTTATTGAGAAAAAATCCAAAGCTAAAATAAAGCCTTTTATGGCTAATGCAGAAAAAATAAAAACAGCTATTGCTGCGGCTTATTCTCAACCTCTTTCTGCTGAAGTAAAGGCGGCCTTAAAAGATGTTATGCCGGCTGCGCCTGGAATAAAAACAGTTGATATTGCTTCTTTGGGAAAGATTATAAGAGAAGCTCCGATAGCTAAAATTGTGGCTACTATTTTAGAGTTTGCGGTTAAATCTCGTGCTTCTGATGTTCATATTGAACCTCATGAGGAAAAAACTAGGGTTCGTTATAGAGTTGACGGTATTTTACATGAGAAGCTTGTTTTACCTAAAAAAGTTCATGATGCTGTAATTTCGCGTATTAAGATTCTTTCTGGGATGAAGATTGATGAAAAAAGAATTCCTCAAGATGGTCGTTTTAATTTTAAGGCCGATAATCAGGAAGTTGATTTACGTGTTTCTTCTCTTCCAACTGTTTTTGGAGAAAAGATTGTCATGAGACTTTTGAAAAAAACAGGAGGTGTCCCCGACTTGCCGGAGTTGGGTTTAAGAGGAAGAGCCTTGAAAAATTTAGAGGATTCTGTTTTACGTCCCCACGGGATTATTATTGTTTGTGGACCAACTGGTTCTGGTAAAACTACAACTTTATATTCTCTTTTATCTAGAATTAATACGACTAAGGTTAATATTATTACCTTAGAGGATCCGGTTGAGTATCAAATTGCCGGGGTCAATCAGGTTCAGGTTAATCCAGCCGCTGGTCTTACTTTTGCTTCTGGAATGCGTAGCTTCTTAAGACAAGACCCTAATATTATCATGGTCGGAGAGATTCGTGATAGTGAAACAACTGGTTTAGCTATTCAAGCTTCCTTAACAGGCCATTTGGTTTTTTCTACTCTTCATACCAATGATGCTGCTGGGGCTATTCCCCGACTTTTGGATTTAGGAGCAGAACCATTTTTATTAGCCTCAGCCATAACTTGTATTGCTTCTCAAAGGGTTTTGCGAAAAGTGTGTCCTAGCTGTAAAGAAGAATATGCTCCCCCACAAGAGGTGGTAGAAGACATTAAAGAAGTTTTAGGTAATCTTTATCAAGAAAAAGAAAAGATGAAACTTTATCGAGGTAAGAAATGTCCTGAATGTAATAATAGTGGTTATATCGGAAGGGTTGGTATTTTTGAAGTTTTGCCAATAACTGAAAAAGTTGCTCGTTTATGTCTAGAGCGAGCCGCTGCCGGAGCAATTGGAAAACAAGCTTTAGAAGAAGGAATGATTACTTTAAAACAAGATGGTTACTTGAAAGCTTTAGAAGGAATTACTAGTATAGAAGAAGTACTAAGAGTAGCTCAAGAATAATATGGATATTAATCAACTATTAGAGTTTACTATTAATAAAAAAGCTTCAGACTTGCATCTTTTACCTGGTGTTTCACCAATGATAAGAGTCAATGGAATTTTATCGCCAGTTACTGGTATTGAATCTTTAACCAAAGATCAAGTAAAAGATTTAGTTTTTGCCTTAGTTAATGAAGAGCAAAAAGAAATTCTTTCGGTCAACAAAGAGCTTGATTTTTCCATAAATTATAAAGATCAAAATCGTTTTAGGGTTAATGCCTATCATCAAAAAGGTAGCTTGGCGGCTGCTCTAAGATTTATTCCTAGTAAGATTCCTACTATTAGTGAGTTAAATTTACCAGAAGTTTGTCATACTTTTACTAAACTTAACCAAGGTTTTATTCTTGTTACCGGGCCTACTGGCCATGGTAAATCAACAGCATTAGCTTCTATTATCGATGAAATTAATCAACTACGTCCTGTTCATATTGTGACAATCGAAGATCCAATAGAATATGTTTTTACTCACCAGAAGGCTATTGTCTCCCAAAGGGAGATGAGAGCAGATACTCATTCTTGGCAGGTAGCTTTGCGTTCTTGTCTTCGTGAAGATCCTAATGTGGTCATGATTGGAGAAATGCGTGATTATGAAACAATTGCTTCTGCTTTGACTATTGCTGAAACTGGTCATTTAGTCTTTGCTACTTTGCATACCAATTCAACAGCGCAGACAATTAATCGAATTATTGATGTTTTTCCAGCTAATCAACAAGATCAAGTAAGAACACAGTTTGCTTCTAGTTTAGAGGCAATTTTATCTTTAAGACTCTTGCCTGCGCTTGAAGGTGGCAGATTACCAGCTACAGAGATTCTAATAGCTAATTCAGCCATTAGGAACGCCATTAGAGAAGGAAAAACTCACCTTATTAATACCGTTCTTCAAACTTCTGTCAGCATAGGAATGAAGACTTTAGAAATGGATTTAGCCGATTTGGTTAAAAGAGGAAAAGTTAGTTTAGAAACTGCTCGGGGGTTTTCTTTAAGACCTGAAGAGCTAATGAGATTAACTAAAGAAAAGTAATATGGAAAAATTCAAATATAAGGCTAAAGATAAAGGAGGTGAGTCGGCTGAAGGGTTGGTTGAAGCTATTAGTCAGGAACAAGCTGCAAAAATCCTTCGCGAAAAAGGTCTTTTAGTCGTTTCTTTAAGTAAAAAAGGTGAGAGTATAGTCTCTCAGGTAAAGAAGGGTTTTGGAAAAATTACTTCTCAAGATAAAGTCAATTTCACTCGTCAGCTATCGACAATGGTTAACGCAGGATTAACAATTACTGGAGCTTTGAGAATTTTAGAAAATCAAAGCAATCCAGCTTTAGCTCATTTAATAAGTGAAGTTTCAAGATCAGTTGAGGGCGGTAGTAATTTGGCTGATGCTCTAGAAAAGTATCCTCGAGTTTTTGATAAGATCTATATTTCTTTGATTAGGGCTGGTGAAGCGGCTGGTTTATTAGATAAAGTCCTTTCAAGGTTAGCAGACAACCTTGAAAAAAATTCAGAATTTCGTCGAAACATAAAAGGGGCGATGGTTTATCCGATCATTGTTTTAGGGGGAATGTTTGCTGTGGTTGTTATTATGATGATTTTTGTTATTCCTAAATTAACTTCTATTTATGAGGAATTCCAGACAGAACTTCCAGTTATGACAAAATTGCTTTTAGGTGTTTCTAAATTTGCTACCAATTACTGGTGGTTAGCTTTAATGATGGCAGGTGGATTGCTTTTCTTAGGCAAATTTTTATTTAGAAATCCTCAATTTAGAAAGCAGTTTGATGAACTCACTTTTCATCTTCCTGTTGTAGGTAAATTAAGAAAAGCTTTAATTTTAACCGAATTTACTCGTACTTTAGGTTTATTGGTTGGGAGCGGTGTTTTGATTGTTGAAGCTTTAAATATTACTTGCAGTTCTTTGGGTAGTCCCAAGTATGAAGATAAGATGAAAGAAGCTAGTAAGGCAGTAGAAAAAGGAATATCTTTAGCAACTGCCTTAAATAGAACAGAAATTTTTCCGCCAATTTTACCGCAGATGATTGCTGTTGGTGAGGAGACAGGTAAGCTTGATGAAGTTTTAGGAAAAGTTTCTATTTACTTTGAACAAGAAGCTGACGCAGCTGTTAAAGGATTGACAACAGCAATTGAGCCAATTATTATGATTATATTAGGGGTAGGAGTCGGTTTTTTGATGATTTCCATCATTACGCCGATTTATAACCTAACCTCGCAATTTTAAAAAAAATTATTTTAAAAATTGGGAAGGAGGTGAAAGAAAGAATTGAAAATATTAGGAATTAAAGAAAAACTTAGTCGTGGTTTTACTATGATTGAGCTTTTAATTGTTATCGCCGTTTTAGGTATTTTGGCAGTAGCTGTTTTGGCTACTATTAACCCTATCGAACAAATTAACAGAGGTCGAGATACTGGATCAAGAGGTGATGCCGAACAGCTATTATCTGCTATCGATCGTTATAACGCCACTCAGGGTCTTTGGCCATGGCAAGAAGATACTGATAGTCCAGATGCAGTTGCATGGGGTCCTGCTGAAGATGTTGAAGATCCGGCCCAGTGTCCTCTTTTAGACAAAATAGCTCAGGGAGGCGGTATTGCAGCTTGTGGTTCAGGGGCTGACGAAGTTAAAGCAGCCTTTACTACTAGATTGAGGGCTAGTAATTACAACGCCTTATATATGGAATTTAGTGGTTCGTCTGGAGATAGCCTTTATATATGTTTTAGTCCACAATCTGGAGCCTTTAAGACAGAAGCAGAAAGAAGGTGTGATGTTGAGGGAGTTCCTGCTGACTTTCCTGCTGCTGCATGTGGTGCTTGTGATGCTTTAGCAGGAGCTTTAGGAGACTCTGAAAATTGTATCTGTCTTCCATAATGGAAATGGGTTTGTTAATTTTTGTTTTTGGGCTGATTATAGGCAGCTTAATTAATTGTTTTGTTTATCGTCTAAACGAGACCAATTTAAAAAGTTTTTTAATAGGAAGATCTTACTGCCCACAGTGTAAGAAGAAATTGAGGTGGTATGATAATATTCCCTTAATTTCTTTTGTTTTACTTAAAGGGCGTTGTCGTTTTTGCCATAAACAAATTTCCATTCACTATCCCCTAGTTGAACTTACCTGTGGGTTAGTATCGGTTGTTGTTTATTTTACTTTTAAAGGAAACTTAGAAGTTCTTCTTTTAAATCTCATCATCAGCTATGTTTTAATAGCTTTGTTTGTATCTGATCTTCGTTATATGACTGTCCCCGATCATTTAACTTATCCTGCTATTTTTTTTCTTTTTCTTTTTCTTTTAATTAAAGGTGAATGGCATGCTATTCTTTCAGGTTTAGGTGTCGCTTTATTTTTTTATATTTTAATTTTAATAACAAGGTTTAAAGGTATGGGTTTAGGGGATATTAAATTAGGCCTTCTTATAGGTCTTTTTTTAGGTTTTCCAAAGACTATTGTTGCCCTATATTTAGCTTTCTTGACAGGGGCTATTTTAGGTGTAATACTAGTTTTGACAAGGAAAAAGAGGTTTAAGAGTAAAATTCCTTTTGGTCCCTTTTTGGTTTTAGCAACCTTTATAAGTTTATTTTTCGGAGAAAAAATTTGGCAACTTTTTTGGTAAGATGAAAACGAAAAAAGAAACTCACAAGAAAGCTTTTACCCTAATTGAACTTTTAATTACGGTAGCTATTATTGGTATTCTAATTTTAGTTTCCTTGTTTATTTACCAGATTTATATGACAAGGGCCAGAGATGGTCGAAGAAAGGCCGATTTGGCCAGATTACAGCGGGTTTTAGAGGATTATACAAATGATAATCTTTGCTATCCTGACACATTGGAGTGTAAAGATGATTTATCCCCTTATA
>Ga0265594_1002768_pt1 | contig 12174 bp, 15 predicted proteins | sample saktaG_11_FD_190147 | JGI IMG/M metagenome (GOLD analysis project Ga0265594, IMG submission 190147) | Saline water microbial communities from Sakinaw Lake, British Columbia, Canada - sak_2011_5_24_80m | ecosystem: Environmental > Aquatic > Non-marine Saline and Alkaline > Saline ... | reverse complement strand
TCATAGACGAGGAAGATTTTTAAAGCACTATCGGGATAATGCAAGAAAATCTGAAGAAGTATATGGGAAACTCTGAAAACCCAAAGGGAACAAATATAATAAACAATCTGACTTCGACAAAATATTTTTTAATAGCTATAGCTATTAAAAAATATTTATGTCTCGCATCTTATTCATTATATTTATTTCTTGAAAGAAATGAATTAATAGAAGTCCCCTTAATTAATAACATACGTATAAAAGCGACCCCGGAGGGATTCAAACCCCCAACCCTCAGAGCCGAAATCTGATATTCTATTCAGTTGAACTACGGGGCCATATATTTTTGCAAAAATAATAAAAAACTTTGAGATTTGTTATTCTAAAAGGATTTTTACAAGAAAAGTATTAAAAAAAACAATTATTGTTTAAAATATATCTAATATTTTCTTACATCAAAACTTGAAAGAGCAGCATCAACATTTATAAAAATTTTATTATTACTGTTTTCAAAGTTATCGGTTCTGTAAATATGCTTTTTAATTTTTTTAAATCCTTGCAAATTATTATCTGAAAGCACTGTATTGATTTTAACTTCGCAACCTGATTTTTTAGGTATTTGTATTAAGATAGAAGAAACGCCTGCATCAATATCTAATTTTGTGTTCTTATATTTATCTCCAAGTTTAATATCTATAGAAGAAACGCCTGCATCAATTTTTATATTATGGGTCTTAAACATACTTAAATCAAAAACAATATCTACTGCTCCCATATCAAAGTCCAAATCCCATACAGGATTAGGATTGAGCTTAACAGATACATTGTTATGCTTATTGTTTATAGTAACAGCAGAATTTTTAGGTTTTATTTTTATGGTTTCCAAGCTATCAACTGTCTTGCTGCTCATCTTATAATCTTCGGTATTACCTTTTTTATTAACAACTATCATTTTATCAGTAGTATCAGCTATTATAAAATCTCCCATAGCTGCATCAAACTTCAAAACAGCATTAGTAATTGTTGAATCATATAATGTTTCTATTTTTTGTTCTTTATAATCATTTTTATCAATTATGATTTCTTTGTCAATTACAAAATTTTTATGAAAATGATTATAATGATGGTGATGAAAATTATTGATAAGAACAAAAGATAATATTACTATCAAAAATGATAATATGAGCTTCATATAATCTTTGACAGGCAATATAGATATTCCCCAGACAATTAGTATTAATGGCCATAATCTTAATATCACAGACCAGTTAAAGTAAATAAGTCCTGTATTTCTAAGGACAAATAAAGAGCCGATTAAAATTAAAATAACTCCCCAGAAAATATTTTTATATTTCATTTTTTTTATTTTTTTTTGGTTTTAAAAAATTGTTTTTTGTTAAAAGTAATATTCCTATAACAATAAGAAGTATGGGCCATAAATCACCAAAGTTAATATTAGGCACTAATCTGTCTATCAAAAACAATACGCCAAGTGTTATCAGAGTTATTCCACCTATAATACTATTGTGATCTTTTTTGTCTTTTTTATTATCCGCCTTAGGCGAATTATTTTCAAAATTATTTTTTTCATCTTTCATATCTAAAAAGTTTTTTTGTTCGCCCCGGGCGAGTTAGGTTTTTCTTTAACTACTATCCATAATATAATATATGTTAAGATCCCTGCGCCTCCCCAAAAAGAGATTAACACAAAAATCAATCTAACTAAAACAGATTCTATATTAAAATATTCGGCAAGTCCGCCTGCAACACCGGCAATAAAACTATCGGTCTTGCTTCTGTATAATTTACGGTTTTTTTTATCAAAATCAGTTTTTTCGTCTTTCATATCTGAAAAGTTTTTGTCCATCTCAGGCAAGTCAGGTTTTTCTTTAACTAGTATCCATAATATAATATATATTAAGATTCCTGCGCCTCCCCCAAAAAACATTAACACAAAAATTAATCTAACTAAAACAGATTCTATATTAAAATATTCGGCAAGTCCACCTGCAACACCGGCAATAAAACTATCGGTTTTACTTCTGTATAATTTACGTTGCTCCATAATTTTTAAATATGAGACGAATGTAAGTATAAAAATGTTACAATTGTTCTTAAAAAAAATATTTTTGTTTATTGTGTATTATCTTTTTTTTTCAAAGAATTTTTTTATCAGGTCCGAACACTCTTTTTCCATAACACCTTTTTTAACTTTTGTCTTTGGATGTAAAATTTTGTCTGATATTTTGGAATAGCCATTTTTTTCATCTTTTGCACCATAAACTATTTTGCTGATATGCGTCCAGAAAGAAGCACCTGCACACATCACACAAGGTTCAACAGTAACATATAAAATACATCCGTCAAGATATTTACTGTTTAAATAATTTGTAGCTGCTGTAAAGGCCTGCATTTCAGCATGAGCAGTTACATCGTTTAATCTTTCTGTCAAATTATGCGCTCTTGCTATAATCTTGTCTTTGCATACAATGACTGCTCCAACAGGCACTTCATCAGCGTCAAAAGATTTTTGTGCCTCTTTTAATGCCTGTTTCATAAAATATTTATCAGAAAATTTAATTGTTTCCATTTTTGAATGCAAATTTATAAAAATCTGTCTTACGTAAAATAAATAGTCAAATTATAAAATTATTATGTCCATTTTTTTATTATAATTTTTTATTTTTTTTAGTATATATTTTTTAATTTTTAATTTATATTTTTTTATTTTTAATCATTTGAATTTTCTTTTTTCATTTTTCTTTTTTTTTATAACTATTTTCTTTTTTTTAAATAAGCATTGTATTACAAACTAAAAAATGTATTTTTGTATTTAATATTTTAATACTTTACTTATAAACAAAAAAACATAAAGAGATATGAAAAAAAATGTTATTATTATTGGTGCTGCCGGAAGAGATTTTCATAATTTTAATACATATTATCGTGGGAATGAAAATTATAATGTTGTAGCATTTACTGCTGCTCAAATTCCAGATATTGATGACAGAAAATATCCTGCTGTTTTAGCAGGCAAAGATTTATATCCAAATGGAATACCAATTGTTCCACAAGCAGAATTATCAACTCTTATAAAAGAAAAAAATATTGATGATTGCGTATTCTCTTATAGTGATATTCCTTATAAACAATTGATGAATATCAGTTCTGTTGTTAATGCTGCTGGTGCAAATTTTATATTATTAGGTCCTAAAGATACTATGATAAAAAGCAACAATCCGGTTATTTCTGTTGGAGCCGTCAGAACAGGTTGTGGCAAAAGTCAAACATCAAGAAAGGTTATTGAGTTATTAATGGCAAAAGGTTTAAAAGTTATTGCCATTCGTCATCCGATGCCTTATGGTGATTTAGCAGTTCAAACTGTTCAACGTTTTGCAACTATTGAGGATTTAGAAAAAAACAAATGTACTGTTGAAGAAATGGAAGAATATGAACCACATGTAGTTCGTGGAAATATAATTTACGCCGGCGTTGACTATGGAGCTATTTTAGAAGCAGCTGAAAATGATCCTGATGGTTGTGATGTTATACTTTGGGATGGTGGAAATAATGACTTTTCATTCTATAAACCAGACCTTACAATTACTGTTGTTGACCCTCACAGACCTGGTGCTGAATTAAGTTACTATCCTGGTGAAGTTAATCTTAGATTAGCTGATGTAGTTATCATTAATAAAATGGATTCTGCTTCTCCGGAAGGAATTCAAACAGTAAGAGAAAATATTGCAAAAACCAATCCTAATGCAATAGTAATTGATGCTGCTTCTCCTATTAGCGTTGATGATGCTTCTGTCATTAAAGGAAAAAAAGTATTAGTTGTTGAAGATGGTCCTACATTGACACATGGAGAAATGAAAATTGGTGCAGCCACTATTGCTGCCAGAAAATTTGGCGCATCTGAATGTATTGACCCAAGACCTTTTGTTGTTGGAAAATTAGCTGAGACCTTTAAGATATATCCTAACATTGGCACTTTATTACCAGCTATGGGATATGGAAAAGAACAACTAAAAGACCTTGAAACAACAATTAATAATACTGAATGCGATTCAGTTATCATTGGAACTCCAATTGATTTAAACAGAATTATTGATATTAAAAAACCTAATACAAGAGTTTATTATGATTTGCAGGAAATAGGAAGTCCTGATTTAGAAGAAATTATTGATAATTTTGTTGAAAAACATAATCTGAAAAATAAAACTGTTATAAAAAATTTATTTTAAATAAAAATATACTAATATAACATAGATGAAATATTCATGACTGGATAATTAAAAATTAAAAAAGACATATAAAGGAATGATTATATATGCCATTAGCTGTTGGCTGTTAGCGGTTAAAAAAAATAATAGCCAAAAGCTAAATGCTAATAGCTAAAAGCCCGAAGTGATTAAGAATGAACTAATTACGAAAATATAAATAGATGAAAAACAGAAGTTTAATTTCAATTAATGATTTTACTAAACAAGAGCAAATAAAAATTCTTGATGTTGCTGAAGAGTTTGAAAAAAAACCCAAACAGGATATCTTACGAAATTATGTAATAGCTTCTTTATTTTTTGAACCATCAACAAGGACAAGAATTAGTTTTGAAAGTGCTATTAATAAGTTAGGTGGTAAAATTGTTGGATTTACAGATGAATCTACAACTAGCGTAAAGAAAGGAGAATCGCTAAGAGATACTATAAGAGTTATTAGTAATTATTCTGACTTGATAATTATGCGACATCATAATGAAGGCAGTGCCAGATTTGCAAGTGAAGTAGCATCAGTACCGGTTATTAATGCAGGCGACGGAGCTAATCAACATCCAACGCAGACATTACTTGATTTGTATTCTGTAAGAAAAACACAAGGCACTTTAGAAAATTTAGATATTGCTTTTGCCGGAGACCTTAAATATGGCAGAACAGTTCATTCATTAGTAATTGCCCTTTGTAATTATAATTGTAATTTTCATCTGATTTCTCCTGTTGAGCTAAAATTACCAAGCTCGGTAAAAATGTATATAAAAGAAAAAAATCTTAAATATTATCAATATACTGATATCAATAAGGCAATTCCCAAAGTTGATATATTATATATGACAAGAATTCAAAAGGAACGATTTACCGACCAAATGGAATATGAAAAAGTTAAAAGTTCTTATAGTTTAAAAAACAATATGTTAGATAATTCTAAAGATAATCTTAAAATTTTACATCCTTTGCCAAGAGTGAATGAAATAGATGAAGATGTTGATGAAAATCCTAAAGCATATTATTTTCAACAGGCGTTAAATGGTGTGTTTGTAAGGCAAGCATTAATTTCTTTAATATTAGGATTAAAAAAATAATAATTTATAAAATGAAAAACGGTAAAACAAAAAAAGAATTAGTAGTTTCAGCTATTGACAACGGAACTGTTATAGATCATATTCCTTCAAAGAGTGTTTTTCAGGTAATAAAAATTCTTAATCTTGAAAAAACTGAAAATCAGTTTTATCTTGGAACAAATCTTGCCAGTAAAAAATATGGCAATAAAGGTATTATAAAAGTACGTAACAAATTCTTTAAGATTGAAGAAATAGATAAAATATCATTAGTTGCTCCTACTGCTACTATTATTACAATTAAAAATTTTAAAGTGATCAAAAAGAAAAATGTTCATATTCCTGACCATGTTGTTAAATTTGTAAAATGTTTTAATCCAAATTGCATAACTAACCATCAAAATATTACAACAAAATTTGATGTAATATCAAAAGATGAATTAAAATTAAAATGTTACTATTGCGAAAAAATAACAACTAAAGAAAATATGAATTTTATATAATTATTAACTAAATAAAATAAAAAATTATGAAAAAATTTACATTAACATTACTAATAGTATTTTCTTTTTATGGAGTAAATATTGTTGCTCAAAATCCTCCTAAAAAAGATAAAGGAATATTTAAAGAATATACAGGTGGGTATTATAAAAATACAATACTGAAAAGTATTAACGAGTTCAATGAAAAAGATAAGATTGTAAAGTCAAACAAAAATTTTAAGCTTGATTTTACAGGAATGGATATACCTAATTCTATTAGCAGTTATAAAAAATCATGGTATAATAAGTCACTCTCACAAGGAAATGCAGGAACATGCTGGTGTTATTCCACTACATCATTTTTTGAATCGGAAATTTATCGTCAAACAAAACAAAAAATAAAACTTTCTGAGATATATACTGTTTATTGGGAATATGTTGAAAAAGCACGACGTTTTGTTATAGAAAGAGGAAACTCTGCTTTTGAACAAGGGTCTGAATCAAATGCTGTAACAAGAATGTGGAAAAAATATGGCGTTATCCCTTATAAAGATTATACAGGATTAAACCCGGGACAAGAATTTCATTCCCATGAAAAAATGTATGAAGAAATGAACTCTTATTTAAAATCCGTTAAAGAAAAAAACGCATGGAATGAACAGGAAGTTATTTCAACTATTAAATCTATTATGAATAATTATATAGGTGAGCCACCAACAAAGATTACTGTTAATGGTAAAACTATGACTCCAAAACAATATCTTAAAGATGTGCTTAAACTTAATCCTGATGATTATGTTGATGTAATGTCTTTAAAAGAAAAACCATATTATGAAAAAGTAGAATATGAAGTTACAGACAACTGGTGGCACAGCAAGGAATATTATAATATTCCTCTTGATGAATGGATGAATATTGTAAAAAAAACTATTCGTGAAGGTTATACAATAGCTATTGGCGGTGATGTATCAGAAGCCGGCTTTGACAGAGAAACTCATGCTGCTATAGTGCCTAACTTTGATATACCTTCTGATTATATTAATGAAGATGCTCGTCAATTTCGTTTTAGTAATAAGACAACTACTGATGACCATGGTATGCACCTTGTTGGATATCTTGAAAAAGACGGAAAAGATTGGTATCTTATAAAGGACTCAAGCTCCGGCTCCCGTAATGGAGATGTTAATGGTGAAAAATTTGGATATTACTTTTTTAGCGAAGATTATATGAAACTAAAAATGGTTGATTTTACAATTCATAAAGATATGGTAAAAGATATCTTGGAAAAAATAAAATAGTCATTAATGACAAAAAAAATCAGTCGGGCGTCAGTCAGGCGACTGACTTGACGTCTGACCGATGCCTACGAATACTTAAAATTATTAAATTTCATTGTTAAATTGTTATATTGTTATATGGTTAATGATAATCAATGACCCCGAGATAAATAATCTCTTTTAAAATCCTTTCTAAAATATCTTAATTCAGATATTATTGCTTTTATGCTGTAATAGAAATATTGAAATGATATTTTGTAAAAATCTTTTTTTGAATATTTATTTGTTTTTGGATTAAGTAATATTTGTAAATATTCATTTGAGATAGATTTATAAACATCTTTTCTGAAATATTTATAATATTCATAGTTTAATATTTTTTTTAATATCTCAATATTGGATTTTTTAAATAAGTTTAATTCCTTTATTTTGGAAATGCCTTTATGATGTTCATTATATACTGACCATAATTCATTAAAATACTTAAATTTACTATTCTTTATAATAAATAATTCTACTGCCCAACTCAATGATAAAGTTGTTCCTTTAAATATTTGAATAAAAGACGAATAGTCCTTATTTTTGAATATAAGAGAGCCGGTTGGAATAATATTTCGTTGAATTAAGTCCTGTGGATAAAAATCAGATTTGTATTTATTGGATTGAGAATAATATTTAAACTCTTTAAGTGATTGATTTTCTGTTTGTTTATTTACAGGTTCTGTATTTATTATTTTAGCATCGTGAAAACAGCCGTTATACTCAGAATTTGTTTCTAAAAAATCTATCTGTGTCTGTAATTTTTTATCATAAATCCAGCAATCATCTCCTTCAAGTATTGCAACATATTTAGCTTTAAAACTATTAATAATTTTTTCTGCATTTCTGAATACACCTTGATTTTTTTCGGAAAGCATTAAGTGGATTTTGTCAGGATATTTTTTCTGATAATCTTTTAGAATATCCTGTGTTTTATCTGTTGAAGCATCATCACTGATAATTATATTATAATCAAAGTTTACTTTTTGCATTAATATACTGTCAATAGCTTTGGCAATAAACTTTTCGTGGTTATAAGTAAGAACACCAATATTTAACAATAATTTATTTTCTGACATTAGTATATTTTTTTTAAACAGGAGTTAAATTTAGTATTATGTCAATAATAAAGATTCGTATAAAGTCAAACTCTGACAGGTTTTATGTCTGTGATATTTAGACATTCCTGACCTGTCAGAGTTCGGCAACTGCCGAACCTGACAGAGTCAATAAATTTTTTAACGACATTATAAAGTTAACAAGACATTAATATAATCAGCACTTAATTTTTAGACCATTGGTATTCTTCCCTATATCTTTAATATTACAAGAGTATCACTTACGCTGGCAGATACGAAGTCGCAAAGGCATAGTTATACGAAGTGTTTGGAGTCCAAGTCATTGTACTGTTGATTTTGTTGATTTAATAAAATTTTTGATTCTTTTTTACTTATCAGCGGTTGTGCAATTTTCTTAAGTATTTTAGACGAAATTCTTCCATATTTAATCATCTCATTGCCGGCAAGTCCTGCCGCTTTAAGCACCTCATTACCCTGCACGGTAACCTTGCCTCTCATACGCATAAAATCAGCATGTGGCCGTAGCACAGCTCCGCCATACTGTACTGAAACGTCTTCTGTAAATTCGCGTATTATACGTTCTACCGTTATGAAGTTGTCTATTTCCCACCAACCACATGTTGCTAACAGCATAATCTGACGAATGTTGACATCCCTGCGAAACCTTGTCCGGGTGCGTCCTTTACGAGTATGGATAAATGAACCTATCAACGGGTATAACCGATTTAAAAAAAATTGAAATGTGCCCGGTAATGGAATATACACAGGAGTCACTAATACCAATATTTCCGCTTTCCTTATTCTTGGGTATAACATGTCCATATCATCTTTGTGAATACACTCGCCTGGTACGACATTATGACAGTAAAAATCGCCAATACATGATTTCATTGCAAGCTGACTTGAATATACTTTATCCACAACCGCTCCGGCATCCTGCATACCATCTAAAAAAGCCGATAGCAATAAATCCGTATTACCCTTTTCAAGACGAGGGCTTCCATTAACAGCAAAGACATGTTTCATTTTTATCTCCCAATGTTCAACAGTACATAATAATAAATTTAAAGTATGATTGATATAATTAACTTATTATATACTAAAATTGTTATTTGTTTTTTAACAAATATAATTATTTTTAAATTTTATTCTCAAAATTTTTAATAAAAAAAATGATTACTAAAATATAATAATTTATTGTCCGCCTTAAGCAGATTATTTTTTTAGTATAAAAATGCATAAGATACAAATTCTTTATCATGGCTTAATGAAATCTCAATATCAGATTTTAATTCATTAATTGATATAAACGGAATACCAGTAAAATCGTCTTTTAAAATTTTTATTTTAGATTTATCTATTTCAAACTTTCCGACAAGGTCTTCAGTTAAATAATCTCTTGTATAATAACTTTGTTTACTTATATTTTTTATTTTTTTTATTTCATAAAAGATTTTTGAAACAGAGTTTTTATAATTAGCAGCTATTGTATGAATGTAGCTATTATTTATTAACGAAGATGTATATATTTTATAATTGTCATATATTACATATCCATTGTTTTTGTGTTTATTATTGATGTTAATATTAACCTTGAAATTTTTAGGAGAGAAGGATTTCCTTAATCCTTTTTTTATTAATATTTTATATGCAGATTCTTTGCAGGTCCAAAATAGAAATGGTAAAAAATGGTAGTTTTCATTTTTTTTAAAAAAAATAAATTCTTCTTCAGTAAGTATTTTTTTTAAATATCTCGGATTAGAAAAATCCTGAATATTTTTTTTATCTTTTAGTGATATGATGTCATTACCAATATATATCATCAATTAATCTATTCTTTTTCTTCTAATTTTTTAGAAATAATATTTTCCACATCATTTATTGTTTTAATACTTTCTAATGATTCATTATCAATTTCTATTTTAAATTCATCTTCAATATCCAGAATTATATCAACTATTCTTGCTGAATTTATTTTTAAATCTTTTGCAAGATCTGGATTTTCCGAAACAGTTTCCCAGATTTTTTTGTCAAAAGTGTATCTTTTTAAAATTGGCATTATTTTATCTTTAATATTTTTCATAATTTTTTATAGTTTTATATTTATTAATTTGCAAATTAACTAATTTTTTTAATATTAAACAAGAGTTAACATCGCCAAAACCAAAACTTGCTTTAGCAACATAGTTTAAATCAATATTATTAATAATTTTTTGAGGAATTTTATTTCTGTCAACCATTTTGGCAATTTCCGGGTGCAGGTCTTCACAGTTTATACAGGGATAAATAAAGTTATGATATATTTCCAAAACAGCAGATATTGTTTCAATAGCACCAGTAGCGCCAATACAATGTCCTGTCATAGATTTTAACGAATTTATATAAGGAAAGTTTGATTTTTCTCTATTTAATGCCTTTGTCCAGTTTTTTATTTCTATTGGGTCAGCCATAGTTGAAGTTAAATGTCCTGATATATAATCTATTTTTTGTGGTTTTATGCCGGCAGATTTTATTGCCTGTTTAATGCATCTTTGCACACCGTCAGGATTAGGAGCAGTCATTGAGCCATTATTTCGTTGCCCTCCGCTATTTATATGTGTGCCTATGATTTCAGCATATATTCTTGCATCTCTTTTTAAAGCAGTATCTAAATCTTCAATGAGTAAGACACCTGCTCCTGCACCGGGGACAAATCCGCTTGCGCTGGCACTCATTGGACGGCTTGCTTTTAAAGGATTATTATTATACTTTCTTGTAGATACTCTTAATACATCAAATCCCATCCAGATATAAGGTGAATAAGCTTCTGTTCCACCGACAAGCATTGCTTTTGCTTTGCCGGATTTAATTCTGTTATATCCCATTATAACAGATTCTGTGCCTGTTGCACAGGCAGATGAATTAGCTGTTATTTGATTTCCAAGAGCTAATATACCGGATAATGCAACACTTGAGCCACTATGCATAGCATATTCCGCAGTAGTACTTCTTAACTTTTTGCCTAATCCTTTATTTACTAAAGGAACAATTTTGCTACCTACAAAACCTATACTACCAGCTCCACTTCCAATAATAATACCTGTATTATAATCTACATCTTTTGAATCATATTCAGGTATAATATATCCAGCATCTTTCCATGCTTCCAAGCCAGCTATAACAGCATATTTAATAGTTGAAGCAGCAGCGGATAAACTATATTTCTTTAATAAATTATTGCATTTAGAATTATCAATATTAGGTATTCCTCCTATTTGGCAATTAAAATTAAGTTCTTTTAGTTCTGGAATAAACTTTATTCCTGATTTTCCTTTTTTTATTGCATCAAGGAAGTTTTTTTTGCCAACACCATTTGGTGCTACAACACCCATACCTGTTATAACAACTCTTTTATTCATTATTAGTTAAATATAAACTTTAGTAATACAGTAGTTCTTGCAACTATCTCTCCTTTAGGGTTTATCATCTCAATATTAGATCTAAGTAAATTTTTTCTGTAATATATTTTTTTAGCATGAACTTTCATTATTTCTTCAATATACACTTTTTTAAAGAAATCACTCTGTTCTGTAATAAGAAGAGGATAAAAATGTTGATTTGTTTCATATAATTTCAAAAAATAAATTATATGACTTACTATGCCAATTTGTCCCATTGTCTCCAAAAGAATTACACCTGGCGTTACAGGATTATCTTTAAAATGTCCTTTATAAAAACAATCTTCTTTTGTGTAAGTATATGTTCCTGTTATTTCATCTTCATTTACATCTAATATATTATCTACAAATTTAAAAGATGGACCATAAGGTAATCGTTGAATAATCTTTCTTTCTAAATCTTTATCTATCATAATTAATTTAATTAGTGTCTGTTCGTAATGTCGTCATTTTTAAAAAAGTACACAAAAATTTTCCCTATAAAAATTTGATTTTTTTAAAAAAATTAATATTTATTTTTTTTTTACATAAAATATTTTTTTTAGT
>Ga0265594_1002767_pt1 | contig 12177 bp, 17 predicted proteins | sample saktaG_11_FD_190147 | JGI IMG/M metagenome (GOLD analysis project Ga0265594, IMG submission 190147) | Saline water microbial communities from Sakinaw Lake, British Columbia, Canada - sak_2011_5_24_80m | ecosystem: Environmental > Aquatic > Non-marine Saline and Alkaline > Saline ... | reverse complement strand
CAATGTTAATGCTTAATGGTTGTCCTCCTCCAAATGCTAAAAAAGAATTAGTTAGAGATTTTAAAAGAGAATTTTATAATACAAAGATGATTGAAAAGAAATATGTTGATTTCTTAGAAAAGATTGTTAATACTTGGAGAGATTATGAACATGAAAAAATAAAGGAAATTAGTGGTACTGAAATTGATAAGTTTTTGAAACAAACAGATGAATTTATTAAAAGATTAAAAGAACTAAGAAAACAAATTGAAAAGAAAACAAATGAAGAAACAATTGAAAGAATTTACAAAGATGCTTTTGAGTTATTAAAAAATCTTGTTGGAAAGAAATCACAAGAAGAAACTATTAAAAGTTTTGAAAAGGATTTTGTTAAAAAAGGCCAATTTTCTCCACAAGATTTGAGGATTTTACACGACATTGTAGGTGCAAGAACTCAATTTAAAAAAGGGAAGTTAGATGCTCATAAAGTAGATCATGCAAGAAAGAATGCTGAGATTTTAATAAATGATTTAGTTGAGTATAATCAAAGATGTGTGCTTGTTAATAATAAAAAGAAGTGATAATTTCTAGATAGCAACTTTTAAAAACTAATTTTCTTGATAGATACTATATAAAAGCGAATAGGAAATTCTTATTCATTCGCTTTACAGGAAATAAATCAAATGAAAGGTAAAGTTATTCAATTTAGGAGAGGCAGACACACTGTGCATGAAAGACACTTTTTAATAGAAGTTGAAGGTGTTGATACAAGAGAAAAAGCTAGAAAGCTTGCTGGAAAAGAAGTTGAATGGAAATCTCCTGCTGGGAAAATAATTAAGGGTAAGATTTCAGATGCTCATGGAAATAAAGGTGTTGTAAGAGCAATATTTGAAAAAGGTCTTCCAGGTCAAGCAGTTACAACAGAAGTGGAGATAAAATAAAATGGCATCATTAACTGAAATTAAAATTTCGTTTGAACACTACCATTCAAACATAAATATCAAATGGCATCATTAAGAAAAGCAACAGCATATTCAAAGAAGACCGTTGTACCTTATACACGAGTTAGTAAAAAAAGACAAAAATCATACATAAAAACAATTCCACATCAAAAGATTGTTAAGTTTAGTATGGGTAAAGAAGCACTATTTAATGAAGGGAAATTACCACACCAATTAACTGTTATTGCAGGTGAAAAAGTTCAGATAAGGCATAATGCATTTGAAGCATGTAGACAATTTATTAATAAGAAATTAGATACTGGGCTTGCAGGACAATATGTATTTAGAGTTATTCCTTTCCCACACCACATTCAAAGAGAAAACAAAATGCTTACTGGTGCTGGTGCAGATAGAATGCAAACAGGAATGCAATTATCCTTTGGCAAAGCTGTTGGGAAAGCAGCAATTTTAAAACAAGGAAGTAGGATATTTTTTGTAGGAGTTCCAAATGAGAGGGCTGTTCACTTTGCTAGAAAAGTCTTAAAACAAATAAGATCAAAATTACCTTGTAAGACTAAAATCCTTTATGAATTGGTGAAAAAGTAAGCTCGCAGAACGTGGTCGCTTCGCTTAAAGAAGTAGTATTTGTTGTGATTACTAAGTGACAACAAAATAGAAAGATTTATAAAGTACTAATTCTCAGAAATAATATGGAAAATAAAACTTATAAAAAGTATTTGTTAGAACAAGAAGCTGAAATTGAGGGAAATGCTAATAAAATTGAACGAATCCTTACTTTACCTTCTAAAACAGCATTTGGAGATATAGCTAAATTCCCCTTAGATGTTTTTGCCATTCTAGCTTCAACAATTATGTATTTTGGTGGAAGAATAGTAAAACATCCTATGGCTGCTAGAGAATATTTCAAAGGAGATAATCAATAATATGGAAAAAAGAAATGGTAAAAGAGTCCCTAGTTTTGGATTAGTTGGACATTCAACAAGCAAAAATGTTCATGAAACTATTTTAAAAAATGGATTAGACTATTTAGTTGAATGTACAAAAGAAGGAGAAGATACTGAAGGAAAAATTTATGATTGCATGGCAAGAGCATATAATAAAAGATATTCGTGGTGTACGGATTATCAATTTAAGATAATGGATGCTGTGAAAGAAGGAGAAAAGAAAAAATTGGAGGTTCTTGCTTAAAATGACAGAAAAATTAAATCTAGGATATGATTGGAATAAACTTGAATTAGCTCAAGCTGCTGGAAGTTATCTTCAAGAAGGTGAGAATTCAGCACCGCTTGCAAGAAAATCATTAGAATTATTATTAAAAGATATAGGACATTCTGATTCTTGGTTAGGTAGAACAGCTCAAGATGCTCCTCTTGGAAAAGCGATTAACAATTGTTTGGCAGAATATGCAACACATAAAAGTGATCAAACTATTAAAGACTATTTAGAATACAACAACAAAACTATTGAAAAATATGTTGGAGAAAATGCCCCTGTTCTTCAAGAAGAATTAGCACCTTTTATGGGGATGACCTATGGAGATGTTATTAAAGAACAATCAAAAGCAAAATATATTCTTGATGGTAAAAAGAAACATAATCTAGGTTCAGATGAAGAAGTAAAAAAAGCAGAAAAGATAATTAAGAAATATGAAAAGATTATGCATACAATAAATATTCTTGATAGTAAAAAAGTATCTGAATTAAAAACTAGAGTTGAAGATGAATATAATAAAGACGTCTTTAAATCACTTTATACTAAACAAGAAGATGTAGAGGATAATCAATAAAATGGAAACTCAAAAAGACATGCAAACAATAAACAAAGAAGCATTAGAAAAGGTTTGCTTGGCGCAACCTATATTAAATAAAATAATTTCAAATCCTCAGTTAACTAATTTTCATGACCCTACATTATCTAAATTAGGAGATTCAAGATGGAGTGGACATTTTGTAAGAGATACTTTATATGATTTTATGAGAATGTACAGCACTAAAAATCCTAATGATGTGCCAGAGGACATACAAAACTTTGTTAAGGGTGCTAACAAATTCTTATATGGGAGTTTAAATTAAAATGAGTTTAGTAGATATAGCAAAAGGTGTAGGGAATGTTGCGCTAGATGTAGCAGGATTATCTCTAATAAGTTACGCAGGTTATAGATTAATAAAAGAATCTTGGATTCCTTTTACAAAAGAATTAGAATCTGACTTAGATAAGCATCCTGAATTGGAGGGTTATAAATTTTCTGATGATAAAAAGGAAGATAAGCCTGTAAAAGATGTGAGCTATAATAGATTATATTGGAATGCGTTGACTAAACCCTTTAAGGATATGTGTAAAATAGGAAGGAAATAAAATGCATAAGATAAGTCTAGATTATACTTTAAATAAAAAAGGTAGAGCAGAATCCTATGAATCTAATTTAAGTAAATTAACTGAAAACTTAGATGAAAAAGATGCAGAAAAAGTTGAGAAGGAAGTTAAAAAAGTTTTGCAGATCATAGATAATATTTATTCTCAATCAAAATATGGTGTTAAAGCACAAATAATCAAATCAGGAACATTAGAATTTGAGCTTGTAAAAATACCAAAAGTAAAAAAGTGATTAATCTAAATCTTTATATAAATTAAAGGCTCTTTAATTCTATGCCCCTGATAAATAAATTTGAAGAGGATTTTCTTGAAGAATTCAGCGAATTGAATCTTGATAATGTGAATAATTACATGAGAGAAAACAACAAGGCAATAATAATTTTATGCGATTTTAGTGAAGGTCTTAATAAAAAAATTGAAAAGACCTTAGGAGAGTTTATAATTAAAAAAGTTAGGGAGAATTATTATCCAAGATTATTGCGTGGATGTAGTCCAGAATCTTTAGAACATCCAGAATATCTTGTTTATGCCATGCAGGAAAATCGTTTTTCATCTGACGAATTGCGTAAAATAAATCTTGAAACTGATTCCTGGAGAATTGCTTTTATAAGAAAATATTCAGAAAAAAATCTATTGAAAAATTCAAGAGAAAAATTATTGCGTCCCTTGGAATAATCCCTTACTCTATTAAATCTTTAACTAATTGAGCCATTACATCTAAGAATTCTTCTGTTTTATCTTGCCAATCATCAATTTCAACACCCTTCAAATTTTTCTCTTCTCCATGCGCTATTTTTTTATGGAGAACTAATAAATCTCTATAAAATATAACATGTTTCATTTTTAGTTTTCCTGAATTAACAAAATTTTCTTTTAAATCTATTGGGATATGCTCTGGTGAATGGGGTGTTGTATTTGCTGCTATTAAAGCTGCATGAGCAGAATCAACTGCTGCCCAATATAATCCTTCAATTGCATTTAATTCAGCTGCTTTACTTCTAGCAATATGCATTGGTGCTCTTTGAAGGCAACTATAAATTGCCTCTGGGGTTGACTTTATCTTTCCTTCAATCAAAAGGCTCTTTAAAGGATTAAAAAAACCAGCATAATCTAGCATTGCTTCTCCATGTCTTAAAACATTAATAACAACTGGATCTCCTCTCAATAAATCTTCCCACCAAGTACTTAATTTAACTGTATTAATATGTAACTCAGTTTGATATGGATTCTTTTTTAATAAAGTGTCTAATTCTTGTCTATACCAAGCAATTAATTCCTGGTCCCATTTTATTGCTGCATCATCTACAATAAGAATTATATCAATATCAGAACCTGCAACAGAACTTTGTTTAACTTGCGAACCAAATAAAACAACTGACTTAATTATCTTATCAAAAATCTTGTAAGCTTTTACTGCAAAATCCATTGCAATATCATGCTCTTTTTTTAGTTTTAGAGTTGGAAAATCTTTTGGACTAATCTCTTTTTTTGATTTCTTAGAAGTTTTCTTTACAATTTTCTTAGAACTTTTCTTTTTAACCATTTTCCTCTTTTATATTGGTAATATGTATGTTTAGTTTTTAAATTTACTGGAATAGAGTAGTTATTCCATTGGTGCTCCGCTCATTCTTCCTCCTTGTCCACCTTGACGACTTCCCCCTAATTCTGCTGGAAGTCTTGAAAATCCTGCTCCAAAAGTTTCATAATTTATTGATGGAAGCATCATGCCATAACCTGAAAAATAACCTTCTTGAAAAGCAGGAGTTTGATTCCAAAGAGGTCCTGCTCCTGATGAATACATTGGGGAACCTAATCCTTCAAAAGATTCTCTTATTGGATTTGTTTGGAAATGTTGCCACCATTGTCCTGCTTCTACAATCTTCTTAATATCTTTTTGAGGTAATTTCTCCATCATTTCTTTTAGAGGAACATTACCCATCCCCATTGGAAGTTCTGTATGTTCAAAACCAAAATTATCAGATAAATGAATATGTTTAACAAAAGGTGCTATTTTTTCTGTTTCTCTAACAATATCTTTTTCAGTTGCTCCTTGTTTTCTAAGCATATTAATATGTCCAACATCCCATGTAGCTCCGATTAATTTTGCTGCTTGTGTTTTTGCTTCTGACTCTGAAAGTTTTCCGCTTTCAACTGCTTTTTCTACAAATTGCTCTCTTGATTTTACAATAAGATTTCTTAAATCTTCTCCAGTACTTAAAGCAAAACCTGCAGGAGGATTTTCAATTGAAATAATTGGTGCTTTTGTTCCAAATTTTTTATAAGATTCAAAAGCCGTATTTCCAAAAGTGACTGATGATTTCTCAGCTGCAAACTCTTCAATAGGAATATTCATATTAGGAGTTATATCTGCTCTTCGCAGATTATTTAACAATATTTGCATTGCTTGTGATTGTGCCATTACTGGATCATCAGATTTTTCTAAGTTTTCTTTAAAGGTCTCTGAAATCTTTGCTAATTCTTTTTGTTGGTCTAGAGTTCCATATTTATATGCCCTACTAAATAATGCATTTACATTTTTATGCACCTCCCCTAAATAATTACTAACTGTTTCATAATGAGCATAAGCTCTTTTATATTCTGGAATTTTATTTATATCCTCTGGGCGAATGGTCTTATCATTCAAACCTCTTAAAAGATGTGCAATTTGAACCTGGTTTTGTTGTAAAATTTCATCTGCTCTTTCTTTATTAAAAAAAGATTGGTCAATAGCATTGCCCCATTCTGTACGATTAATTACTTTTAGTTCTTCTTCTGGTGGAGAAGGTTTTATCTTTGAGAAATCTTCCCCAGGATAATATCTTGTTTCTTTTTCAATAGGTATCATCTTTCCGGTTTCTCTATTAACTGCAATCATTCTTTTTGCTTTTCTTTCCCCATCAAAAGTTTCCCATTCTGTCCCAGGAATTCCTTCTGCAGAATGAAATGTTACAGGAATATTTCCTGTGGGGTCTACTTCATGGCTTCTTTCAACAACATCAATCATTCTTCTTTCTGCTGCCTCTCTGTTTATTTCACTAAATCCTTGTTGACTCATTCCTGCTGAATCCATAACAGGACCATGCACAGACATATCTACACCTGTTAATTTGCCTAATCTATTAACTTCTTTTAATTGTTGTTTTGGAATAGAATCAAAAACTTCTGGAGAAACTAATGCAAGCTCTACTTGTTTTGAACCTCCTGCAAGTTTTGAAGAAACTTCTTTTAAAATATTTGCAGACCTTGGATCTGTTGTAATTCCTAAACTTCCTGCTGAAACAGTATATCCAGTAAACATATCTCCATAAGAAGGACTTAAAGAAGAATACCCTCCTTGATACAAATTATTAATAGTATATTCACCCTCTTTTACCATGTTCTTATTAAAGAATTTTTATTTATATAATTATCTTATTTAATATTCTTTAGAAGGGGTATATTTTACATCTTGTTTATCAAAGAGATTATCTTTTCCTGCTTTATCAATATCAAATTTATCAGGTAATTCATATTTTCCAGGTTCATCTAATGTTCCTGCTTTTGTGCTTGGGGAAGATGAAAAACCTATTTCATTGGGCATTAACCTTTGTTCTTTTCCCAAAGACATTAAGTCCACATTTGAAGGAGAATTTGTCATTTCAATTTCATTTCCAGAACTTATGTATTTCGCTTCTTCTCCTGAACTTGAACCAATATTATACTTGAATTCTTCTTTATTCTCACTGCCCCCATTATTAATAGGAGCCTCAGAAAGATCTCTTTCTAAATCAGTAGCTCTTAATTCAGTAGAAACTGCTATTTGTCCTAATGCAATTGAAGAATCCCCACTTGAAGGAGCTAAAAACTCAACAAATTTTTCATCGTTTACTTCTTGATTTATTTCTTCTTCTGATTCTTCAACATCTTCTTCTAAATCTGATTCTTCTTCTACTTTTTCTTGTTCTTCTTTTTCCATTAGAATTAAGTATAACTTACCATACTGTGGGCTTTCTTATAAACATCAAATAATTCAAATGTAGTTGCTGAGGCCTTATGTGCTGCAAAAGCTCTTAGTTGTGTTTTTTCAATAAATGTATCTGGTTGGACTGGCCCTAAAACTTTTTTTACTGTTTCTGTTGAGGCTTCTTTTTTCTTTGGTTCTTTTTCATTATATTTTCCAATCAGTGCAAAAAAAGGATTTGAACTATCTGTTGATTTTGATTTTATCTTTTCTTGAGGTTCTTCTTCAAGAAAGAAGTTTATTTCAGAATCTAATTGATCTAAACTTTCTGTAGTTGCTCCTTCAACTAATTTTAAAACATCACTTACATCTGATTTTTCTAGTTCTTCATCTATCTTTTTTAATTCATCGTCATTTAAAGCATAGGACATAAATGTTACTTCTGTTCTTCCTCCAAAAGTATAATGAGCTTGTTGCCCTCCCATTCTCTGAGGAATTCCTCTAAATCTGAATTCTACTAATACACAACCATTATACCCTCTCTTTATCTTCATCTTTTTTAATTCTCTTGGAAGGTCTCCTTGAAGTGCTGCAGATTCTACATCAATTTTATTTTTCCCTAAGAGGGTTAATTCTAAAATAATTGTGTTAAATGTCTTTACTAAAGCTGCTTCTCTTCCCATATCTTTTGATTCAAGTTCTTGTGCTACTCTTAAATATGGTTTTGCCCATCTAGAATAAAGTTTTAAACTATTAACTTGACTTTTCAAATAAGTTTTCTCAAGTTCATATCTTTTTCTTAATTCACTTTCAGATTGTGTAAGCCAAGAATAAAACTCGTGGATTCTTGGTTTTAAAATTCTTTTAACCCTATCGTTTAAATCAAGTTTATCGACATCTTTCAAATCTTTAGCAGCTAAAAAAGCATCAATTAAAGTTGCAAATCCTGCTTGTCCTAAGCCCATTGCTTTTAAACTTGAGTTGCCTTTTGTTATATCAACTTTATCCATCCAGATTTGCTTTAAACTTAGAATTGCAGAATCTTTGTCTCCTGTTTTTAAATCATCATAAGATTGTAATCTTATTCTAAATTCTTTTAAATCATAAATAACATTTAAAACACTTCTAAGAACAGTATTTACATCACCCATTAATTTAGCTGCTTGTTGTTGCATTATTGTTGCTCTTTGTCCTAACTCTCCAAAATGCCCTGAACCTGGAGAAGATGAAAAATTATCAATATATTTTTGTGGGGCAAGACCAAAATCATTCATTAAATCTAAGATAAAGAAGTAAATAGGTTCTAGTGTTTCTGCGCTTGAATCATAAACTAAGGTATGTTTTGCTAAAGGTTTTGGAGTTACCTTCTCACTAGGAATATTTTCTGCAGAACCATATTCTTTGAGCAATTCTTTTCCGTTTTCTGCATAAAGTAAAGGATTTATCTTACCAATAATCTGGGGTAATGTTGCTACCATGTTAAAACAAAGGTATATTGATTTAAAAAATCTTTGTACTAGATAAATATTTATAAACAATAAGAGCATATGTGTGTTATGGGAATATTCAAAAGAAAAGATAGAGGGATTCTTGATTTAACTGAAAAATATAGAAGAGACCAAGAAAGAGCTGCAGAGATGCAGTCTGAATCAGCAAGTTCAACATCTGAAAGCTCAAATGCTTTTGGATTTCTAGGAAACATGGCTACTGCTTCAACTTCAAGTTCAGAAGCTTCTGATAATTATCCAACTGTAGGGGGAGATGCTGCGGAAAGAAGAAGAGAGCTTTCAAAGAAACTTTTAAATCTTACAGAAAAGCTAGAAGACCTTTCAAACCAAATTTATCATCTTCAACAAAGAATTGAAGTATTAGAAAGAAAAGCTGGTGTTGGGGCTTATTAAAGCCATTACGCATAGGCTTCGCGAAGTACGGTGATATCAAATAAATTAATAAATGATATTTCTTTTAGATTAATATGATCTTAGAAACAAAGAGGTTAATCTTAAGACCTTTAAAAAAGAGTGATTGGAAAGATTTAATTGAAGGAGCTGGAAACATCAATGTTGCAAAGATGACTCAAAATATTCCTTATCCTTATAAGAAAAAAGATGCTCTTGGTTGGATTAATAAAACTAATGAAGATTGGAAAAAAAAGAAAAAGGAAGAATATCATTTTAGTATAGAATTAAAATCAGAAAAGAAAATTATTGGGAGTATGGATCTTTCTAAAGTAGATAGTTTTAACGGAACAGCCACAACAGGCTCTTGGATTAATAAGAAATATTGGAGACAAGGATATATAACAGAAGCTAAAATTGCTGTAAATGATTTTGCATTTAATAAATTAAAATTGAGGAAATTGAATTCTGATGTTTATGCTTTTAATAAAGCTTCAAATGCTACTCAGAAAAAAATGGGGTACAAGATAGAAGGTCTTGAAAAAAAGCAATCAAGAAGTTTAGCAACAAAGAAAATTCATGATAGTTATCTTTATGGTTTATTCAAAGAAGATTGGGAAAAAATTAGGGCAAAGTTAATTAAAAATTTAAATAAAAAAATAATATGAACATAAAAGAGTTGGAAAGTAAAGCTCGTGCTTATGCACTGAAGAACGCAATTGCTTACAAAGGTAAATCTCAACAAGGTGCTGTTATATCATCTTTATTTAATGAAGGGTTGAAAAGAGAAGAGGTAAAGAAATTTGTAAAAGATATTTCTAAAATAATAAATGACGTAAACAAACTCTCTTTAGAAGAACAAGAAGAAGAATTTAGTAACTTAAAGAAAGGTGTAAGTGAAAGAAAAGTTCGTGAAGGGTTGCCTGAATTACCTGGTGCAAAAAAAGGAAAAGTTGTGATGAGGTTTGCCCCTTCTGCTTCTGGTGGATTTCATATTGGGCATGCACTAACTGCAAGCATTTCGTTTTTATATGTTAAAAAATATGGTGGCAAGCTTTATGTGAGAATAGAAGATACAAATCCTGAGAATATTTACAAGCCAGCATATAAATTGATTAAACAAGATTCTGATTGGTTATTTGATAAAAAAGCAAAAATTATTATTCAGTCTGAAAGAATGAGTTTATATTATAAATATGCTGAACAATTAATTAAAAAAAGCTCAGCCTATGTTTGTACTTGTTCTGGAGATAAATTTAGAGATTATGTAAAAGAGAAAAAAGATTGTCCTTGCAGAAAATTAAGTGTAAAAGAAAATTTACAAAGATGGAAAAAGATGTTAAAGAAAAAAGGATTTCAAGAAGGAGAAGCTGTTCTAAGATTTAAATCGTCTGAAGGAATGAAAGATAAAAATCCTGCAATGAGAGATTTTCCTTTAGCTAGAATTAATAATGCATCACATCCATTACAAAAGAGGAAATATCGTGTTTGGCCTTTGATGAATTTGTCTGTTACTGTCGACGATATTGAATTGGGAATGACCCATATTATTCGTGCAAAAGAACACAGAGATAATGCACAAAGACAAAAGATGATTTATAAAGTTCTTGGAAAGAAATTCCCTTGGACTGGTTTTTTAGGAAGATGGCATATTAAAGGTTTGAAATTGTCTGCTAGTCAAATTACAAAAGATATTGAATCTGGGAAATATTCTGGATGGGATGATAAGAAATTACCTACAATAGCTTCACTAAAAAAACAAGGTTATAAACCACAAGCATTTTGGAAGTTTTCAGAACAAGTTGGGTTATCAGAATCAGATAAGACCGTTGATAAAAGTGAATATTTTAAGCTTTTAGATGCGTTTAATAGAGATGCTCGAGAATAAAAACATTTTTAAATCAGAAATAACTAGTTAATTTATAATCCACGTAATGAAAGGAGGTTGATATGATGGAAAACAAAAAAGGTATGTCTGCTGTTGTAACTACTTTAATTATAATCCTATTAGTGATTGTCGCATTAGGAATTATTTGGGTAGTTGTAAAGAATGTTATTAACTCAGGAGTTGAGCAAGTTGACTTATCTACTAAATGTCGAGAAGTTGAAATTCAAGCAACAAAGTTAACTGAAACTTCCTCTGGAAACTATTCTGTAACTTTAACTAGAACAGGGACTGGAGATGAAATTGGAGGTATAAAAGTTGTTTTAGCAAATAGTGTTACTAACGATTACAGTGCTCCTTTAGAATTTGGGGCTGTATTAACTCCTTTAGAGACTACTACAAAAGATATTAATGCTACAGGCGTTGACGGTGCTAATAAACTACAGATGACTGTGTGGTTCTTGAGTGATTTAGGAGAAGAGCAAATTTGTCCTATAACAATAACTAAAGAGTTTTAAGTTTTTATTTTTATTTTTTTTAAACTCTTATATTTTTTATAATTTGAAAAATTGAAGATATAGTTTTATTTTATAATTCTATATACTTCATCATTTTTCCTGACCTTAGGGAGTTTTAAACCAACTTCCTGTGATTTCTTAGCTCTTTTAATAGATTTATTTTTTATTTCTAATCTTTCTACTTTTGCTTTTTCTAGACCAGTTGTTTTTCCAATTATTACAATATCATCTCCTATTTTTAATTCTGAGACTAATTTAATTGTTGCAACCTGTATCTTAGGATAATAATAAGTTATCTTCCCTACAAAGTGTTTTTTCTCTGTAGATGCACTATGTTCTATCTTTGCAAAATCATCTGGTGTTGGAAGCCCCAAATAAAATCCAGAAGAAAAACTTCTATTGTAGACTTTTTTTAATTCATCTATTCCTTCTCTAATCTCTATTTTAGTTAATCGCTTATCTAAAGCTTTCCTATAAACTCTTACAACTGTATCAACATATCTTGGGTCCCTACTTCTTCCTTCTATTTTAAAAGTCTTAATTCCTGCTTTTTTTAATCTTTCAATAAAAGGTAAAGTGCATAAATCTTTTGCAGACATAACTTTGTTATTATTAACTTCTA
>Ga0265594_1002765_pt1 | contig 12179 bp, 10 predicted proteins | sample saktaG_11_FD_190147 | JGI IMG/M metagenome (GOLD analysis project Ga0265594, IMG submission 190147) | Saline water microbial communities from Sakinaw Lake, British Columbia, Canada - sak_2011_5_24_80m | ecosystem: Environmental > Aquatic > Non-marine Saline and Alkaline > Saline ... | reverse complement strand
AAACCCGTAGGACAGGCGTCTCGCCTGTCTACTAATAGTATCTAACAAAGAAGAAGAAATAGTTGCGAGTTGACAGTTACCAAATTAATTTTAATTATAATGGGAGTATTGGATAATGAAAAAAAGTATAGTAGTTTCCATTTCATCAACTAAATTTTCGGCTTTAGCCTTTAAGGAAGATTTTGAAAAGAGTATCAAGAAAGTCGCTGATTTAGGTTCTAATGGAGCAGAATTAGCAATTAGAAATCCTAAAGATTTAAAAGTTGATGATGTTATAAATATAATAAAAGATAATAATTTAGAAGTCCCGGCTATAGGTACAGGTCAAGCTTACGGAGAAGAAGGTTTAAGCTTTTCTGATCCGGATGGAACAATTAGAAAGATGGCAGTAGACAGAATAAATGACCAGATAATATTCGCCTCCCATTTTGATGCCCAGGTAATTATCGGGCTAATAAGAGGGAATATTGAGGAAGGTGTAAATAGGGCAGAAGCCGAAGAATGGACTATTGATTGTTTGAGAAAATGTACAGAATTTGCAAAAGAACGCAATATAGGGCTTACTTTAGAACCGGTAAATAGATATGAAAGTAATTTTATTAATACCCTAAACGAGGGAATTAAATTTATTGAACGAGTGGACGCATCAAATTTAGGAATATTGGCTGACACTTTTCATATGAACATAGAAGAAATCTCTATCTACGATAGCATTATCCAAGCGAAAGATTATATTACTCATGTTCATTTTGCCGACAGTAACCGCTGGGCCCCCGGTTGTGGCCATCTTGATTTTGCAAAAATAGTTCAGACTTTAAAAAAGATAGGTTACCAGGGTTATGTCTCTGCCGAGATTCTCCCTTTACCTGACCCGGATAGTTGTGCCCGCCTTACTGCCGAAACATTAAGTAAATTGAATATTAATTAACTGCATCTTTTACCTTAAAAATATTTTTTAGAAAATAAGAAAAATATTTTATAAAAAAATTTGACAAAATTAAAATTTATGTTGTATTATATAAATAACATAATATATAGAAATGATTTCTATATTATAGAAATAATCCAAGGGGAACAAGATGAAAAAAGCAAGCCCAAATTACCCCATAAAAGTTTTAGATAAAACCTTCTCTATTCTTGATATTTTGCTTCAACATGGTTCCTCTATGCATATGACTGAAATCACTGAAAAATTAGGATTATATCCCAGCACTATCCACCGCATATTAGATACCCTAAAATACCGGGGTTATGTAGAACAGGATCCCAAATCCCAAAAATACCGATTAGGTCTGAAGTTATTAGAGTTAGGTATGGCGAAACTTCACCAAATGGATCTGGTAAAAGAAGCTATTCCTTATTTAAAAGAATTAGTAAAGCTGTGTAATGAAACTGTCCATTTAGGAGTTTTGGAAGGAGGAGAAGTTCTTTACTTGGCCAAAGAGGAGTCTTCTCAAACCATAAGAATGATCTCTTACGTGGGCAAAAGAGCTCCTCTTTACTGTACGGCATTGGGAAAAATACTATTAGCCTACATGTCAGAAGAAGAAAGAGAAAAGATCTTACAAAATAGGGAATTTCCACGTCTTACGGAAAATACTATCACCGATAAGGAGGAGTTGGAAAAAGAACTTAATAGAATAAAAAAACAAGGTTTTGCCTTAGATAGAGAAGAAAATGAAAAAGATGTTCGTTGTATGGCTGCTCCTATCAGAAATTATCAAGAAAAAGTTATAGCTGCTATCAGTATTTCAAGTCCTATTTTTAGGATAAATAAAGATGTGCAAAATAATCTAAAAGAAGCACTTCTTAAAACCAGTGAAAAGATATCTAAAAGATTGGGATATAATGGTCAATTGTCCTAAATGAAAATTGAACGATAAAAAATTATTTTAGTTGTGAATAGAAGGTGAATTATTATCTAAGTATCATAAAACACAATTTCATTATATCTATACTTAACCATAAAATATTACCGCGAAAATGAAATCCTTCTGGACAAATGAAGCGTTTTTCCAGATCATGGTGCTGGTGAATAACATATTCCTGCTTTTTAAAAATGGATGAAGTTTCAGCGAGTGAGTATAGGCAGTGGATGCTGACCTTCAGATCAAAATATGTGTATGTGGCGGATAAGATTGTAAGGACTGCAAGGCAGACTATACTGAAGTTTCTGGAAGGATATCCTTACAAAGAAGTATTTCATAAAAAGTTGTTAAAGAACAAGTCCTGTGGATAAAGGAGAGCCTTTAAAATAGACTATCTGTGGATAGTTTAAGAGTTTTGACGTTTTTAACCGAGAAAAAATAAAAATAAAAGTTTCCTTGAAAGGCGGTGAAGAAAAATGTAGAATTTGAATGTAGATTCGCAGATTCATCTTGAAATTTATGAGGAATTTAGATGAATTTAGCAAAAAAAGTCTGCGTAAATATTTTAGATGCAGATTTTGGGTGACAGTTAAAAGGAGGGACTCGATTATGAGAGTAGTAAAAATTATGTTCATTATCATGGTACTGATCATGATGCCATTTGCTCTTTGTGCCGGTGGTGCACAGGAGAAAGAGGTAATTACCTGGGTCGGTCAGTGCCAATTCGGGGCTGGCAGTATTGAGTATGATTCTTTCAAGAGAGCTTGCGATCTGATCAATCTGCAGAGCGCCGGCCGCTTGGTAGTCAAACCAAATTCAGCTGGTTCCATAGTTGCCGGTACTAAACAATTCGATGCAGTGGACAGTGGAACACTAGATTTCGCTTTGGATACTAGCGCATACTGGAGAGACAAATGGCTTGTGGCTCCTCTTTTCGACATGGAGGTTGCAGGTATGAGCGCTGCGGAGCAATACCTATGGCTTTTGGAAGGAGGTGGCGTTGAACTGGCCCGCGAAATGGTTGGCGATAAGTACAACGTTTATATCACAAAGGCGGCATCTTTATATCCCCCGGAGATTTTTCTAAGCACTAACAAGCCGATTAACTCACTGAATGATATCAAAGGTATGAAGATTAGAACTGCCGGCGATGACGGCGAGGTTTTCTCGAGAATGGGAGCTTCACTCACCATGATACCCGGCGGTGAGCTCTACGAAGCAATAAGTAGGGGTACAATTGATGCGTTTCAGTTTATGTCACCTGCCGGTGATGCCAGTATTGGGCTGGATGAGGTTGTAAAATATCTCTATCTCTCTCCGGTGCGACAACCGTGTTCGGTGAGCCTAATCATTGTAAACAAGAGTAAATGGGAAAAGTTGCCGGCCGATCTTCAGGAAATCGTACAAACAAGCTTTTTATCTGAAGCATGGCATTTTTATGGAAGAATCGCCCAAGCAGATGCAGAGGCAATCCAAGGATATAAGAGTAGAGGAGTGAAGATCAGTCAGCCACCAAAAGAAGTTGAAGATGAAATGAAGAAGCTGGCGGAGGAGATGTATAAAAAACGAGCCGCAGAAGACCCATTCTACGCTAAGGTCTATGAATCAAGGCAAAATTGGAAAGTAATAATTGATAGTGTATACAACAAGCTTTAAGAGATAGATTCTATTCAAGGGGGGGATGCGGACGATTCCTTATGTTCGTTCCCCCTCATATTCATATCTAAGACGGGGGTGTTTTTTTAAATGGGTAAATTACTTGATGGGTTTGTCCGTATCGTCAACAGCCTTAGCGAGAAGGTTGGAGAATCAATTAAATGGCTCTCAGTTGGATTGGTGGGAATTGGAGTGTATGAAGTAGTTGTAAGATACGTTTTCAACAGTCCAACAGAATGGGGATATGAGCTTCTCCTAATGTTCGGAGCAGCCATGTATGTTCTCTCATGGGCTTATTTGCATTATACGGACGGCCATGTAAAGGTAGATATAGTTTATAACGCCCTGCCAGAATCGGCGCGCAAAATAATAGATATATTATGTGCTATATTCCTGCACCTCCCTCTTATGGGAGCTCTTAGTTATGTTTCTTTTAAGAAAATGTGGAGATCATGGGAAATCGGCGAGAAGTCGATAGCTACCACTTGGTATCCTCCACTCGGTCCCCTGAAAACAATTATTTTCATAGGTATTTTATTGTTCACGCTTCAGACCATATCGCGGTTAATCACCGATATTAAAACGCTTATCAAGTACCAGCGGAAGAAAAAAAGTCAAGAAACGACGTAGGAAAGGAAGTGATCATTATGGTTGATTCTGGTCAACTACTTGCAGCTGTCCTTATGTTGGGTGGTGTTCTGGGGGGTGTAATGATTGGGTACCATCTGGCAATAATTGTGGGTTTTGTTGGGTTGGTGGCAGGAGTAGTACTATTCGGAATTCTACCGACATTAGAGCTGTTTTACAGTAGAACATACGAGCTTCTTACGAATTATACATTCCTGGCCATCCCGATGTTTGTATTTATGGGAAGTATACTTGAACATTCCGGAATAGCTAGAGATCTTTACGATGCCTTATACGAGGCTTTGGGGCGTCTTAAAGGTGGACTCGCAATCGCGACAGTTTTAATCGGCACAATACTTGCAGCTGCTGTAGGGATTCTAGGTGCATCAGTAACCATGCTTACTCTGGTAGCTTTGCCATCCATGATCGAAAAGGGATATGATAAAAGCTTGGCAGCTGGTTCGATTATGGCCGGGGGTACGCTGGGTATCTTGATCCCTCCAAGTGTTATGTTAGTTGTGTATGGACCTCTTGCGTCCCTTTCAGTGGGGAAGCTGCTTATGGGCGCTTTCCTACCTGGTTTTTTACTTTCTGGATTGTACTGCATCTATATAGCGATTGTGTGTTATATCAAACCTTTTTATGGACCAGCTATATCGCGTGAGCAAAGACTAAGCACGCTTCAAATTTTAAAAAAACTTTTAGTGTCACTATTTCCACCAGCTGTGCTGGTTATGTCTGTCTTAGGTGTCATTTTTCTCGGCATAGCTCCACCCACACAGGCGGCAAGCGTAGGAGCTTTTGCCTCTATTCTTCTCGCGTTGGTCTATAGGAAATTCACCTGGGAGAACTTTAAAGCTGCGGCGATGCAGACAGTGAAGATCAGCGGTATGGTAATCTTAGTCGGGGCTATGTGTTTTTCTTTCGTAGGTGTGTTCATTCGGGTTGGCGGCGGAGAAGTTATAAGCCAACTTATTCTAAATGCATCGATCAGCCGTTGGGGCATTTTGGGAATTGTACTCCTGCTTACTGTACTTCTCGGAATGGTGATGGAGTGGATCGGTGTCCTCTTTATTCTTGTTCCTATCGTAACTCCGATTATGGCCAAGCTTGGATTCGACCCTTTGTGGTTCGCACTCATGGTGTGTATAACTCTTCAAACTTCATTTCTCACTCCTCCAGTAGCTCCTGCAATTTTTTACTTCCGAGGGGCGGTTGATCCGGAACTGGGGGTGAATACGGGTCACATGATAAAAGGAGTTTTACCGTTTATATTTCTTATTCTGGTCGGCCTGGTTATTTGCTCTTTATTTCCCAACATTATCTTATGGTTGCCAAGCATCATGATTGGCGAATAAAAAAAGCATTCCTGTAATGCGTGAAAATGGACTTTGAAAATTAAAAAAACTCCTGCTATGATTAATGTGTGCCTTAGAAACGCACAAAAATCATAATAATCAGGAGGTCTTAAGTAAATGAAAAATTGTAATGTTCAAAAGTTAGAAGCAATAACCCCGGGCACACTAATAGTTGGAGTAGATATCGCAAAAGAAACACAGTGGGCACAGTTTGTTGATTATCGTGGTCTGGAATTAAGGGAAGCCCTTAAATTCAAGAACCATAAAAACGGCTTTGATAGTATTTTAGCCAGCATAGAGGCAATTTGCAAGAACAGAAGACTTGATAATATTATCGTAGGTATGGAGCCCACAGGGCATTACTGGAAACCCCTTGCAAACTATTTGCTAAAAAATAAAGTAAATGTCGTTATGGTTAACCCCTATCACACAAAGCGTGCAAAGGAGCTGGATGATAATAGTCAGACTAAAAGTGACAAAAAAGATGCCTTAACCATAGCAAGGCTTGTTAGAGATGGCAGGTATTATGAAGTATATATGCCACAGGATATATTTGTAGAGCTAAGAGTGCTTTCAAATTCAAGAATAAGCCTGATGAAGCGTTCTAACGCTTTAAAAAATACTATAACGGCAGTGATTGATGAATATTTTCCTGAAATAGTGACTGTGTTTAAAAATCCTTTAAAAGGCAAGGCAGCGATGCAAATATTGAAATCCTGTCCCTTCCCCTCACTGATACTTGAATTAGGTATAGATGGGGTGTTATTTGAAATAAAAAAGGCAGTTAAAAAGACAGTGGGCAGAAAAAAAGCCCAACAACTTGTGGAAACAGCCAAAAGTTCAATAGGGGTAGGTTACGGGTTAGTATCAGCAAAGCTGAAATTAGGGTTGATGATTGAGGAATTGGAATTATTAACAAAACAGCTTGAGCAGTTAGAAAAGGCAATGGAGAAAGCATTAGCTGATACCGGGTATGGTGAAATAATTCTTAGTATTCCAGGAATAGGAGTAGTGACAGCAGCTAGTTTTTTAGGTGAGATTGGTGACCCGATGAGATTCGATCATCCACGTCAGATAGGCAAAATGGCAGGATACAACCTTATTGAGAATAGCTCAGGTGAGAATAAAAGCAGAACAGTTATATCAAAGCGGGGACGGAAGAATCTGAGGAGTATCTTGTATCAGATGGCCATGACCATGGTTGCAGTAAACGATGAAATGAAAAAACTGTACAAATACTTAAAAACACGCCCTAATAATTCTCTTAAGAAGAAACAAGCACTAGTTGTTATCTCAAAAAAGATAGTAACCGTAATATATAACCTAATAAAAAAGCAAACAAAATACCAGGCAGAATTAGTACTTGGTGAGTTTAGAAAGAACCAGATAAAGCAAGCTGCCTAAAAAATTCAGAAATCATAAAGACCGATAAAGCGGAGATAAGGAGGATTCCTCCATTAGGGCATGACCCAGTAATAAAGCTTAAAAGCTATCTCCGCTTTTATCCATAAAACAGAACGAAGGAATGTAAGGGCATAGACCCAGTGAGTTATGATAGGGTAAGTTTTAGGATAATATCGGCTAATTATATAATTAAATTTAAATTATTCGTATTTCTAAGAAAAACGGAGATATTTAAAGATTAAATTTCAAATAAAGAGATAGGAGGAATTTACATGGCGGAATTTGATAGAAAATACTGGGCATTCATACCGGAAACTTTGATAGGAAAAGACGCTATCCAAGATCTTCCCGGATTGTTGCATGAACGGGGGCTGAAAAAGCCTCTTTTTGTAACAGATAGCACAGTGGTTAAAACGGAGGCATTCGTAAAAGCGGTGGATTCTCTCCAACGCAGCAATTTAGAATACGTCATTTTCTCAAAATGCAAGGCTAATTCACCAATTGAAATAGTTGAGGAATGTGCCAGAATAGCCAAGGGCGAATGTTGTGATTCTGTAATTGGGATTGGAGGCGGCAGCTCGATGGATACAGCCAAATTGGCTAGCGTACTGGTTACCAACAACCAAGATATTCATGATTTTATCGGAAAAGACAAAATAAAAAAGCCTGGGTTATTCAAAGTATTGATACCTACGACTAGTGGAACGGGCAGTGAATGGTCTCACCCTGCAATCCTAACTGATGACAGGGATGGATATAAAAAACCGGTCTTTAGTCGGTTTACCGCATCAGATCTGAGTATTATAGATCCTGTCCTGACTCTTAATCTGCCGAAAAGGGTTACGGCTGACACAGGAATAGACGCATTGACCCACTGCATTGAGGCATACTCAAGCTGGAAATCCAATACTCTTTCTGATATGTTCGCGGAGAAGGGTATAGAGCTCGTTTTCAAAAGCCTACGTATAGCCTATGCAAAAGGCATTAAGCACTTGGAAGCTCGTTATGATATGTCTTTGGCGGCAGCATTGGGCATGGCCACTCATACATGTTCAGCGGCTGGAATTGTCCATTCAATGAACTATACCCTGACCGCTAAAAGCCATGTATCCCACGGCACTGCTTTGGCGATACTGTTACCCCATGTCATGGAGTTCAACTTGATTGCCTGTTCGGAGAAGTACGCTCGACTGGCTCGATTAATCGGCGAGGATGTTAGTGGATACTCTAATACACAAGCTGCATTTAAGTTTATCAAAGCTGTAAGGGATTTGTGTCATGATCTTCAAATGCCTTCGAAAACAACTGAAATTGGTTTTACCGAAGAAGACATACCTAATGCCTTAGATTTTCTTTTTAAGAATCAGTTATATGGAATGGAGAATAATCCCCGCGATCCATCGCGAGAGGATTTCATAAAAATATTCAAGGCGGCTCTATAAAATTTTTATCTATCTGAGGGATAACAGGCCTGGTCCTATTGATAGAAAAAAATACATACTAGAGATAAGCTATTTTATAGACTATTAGAAAATGCGGTGCTAATCGCATCGACAATGTATAGGGAATTTGTTAATCGTGGAAATAAATAAGGTAAGTCAACCACTATATATGGCGGGTGCCTGAGTGAAATGGATACCCATTATATTAAATTAGAAGGAAGGTGCAAATATGAAACTGGTAGATTCTCATCTTCATTTTGAAGGTTTAAATGATAGTTCTTTACGATTGATGGCAATGTCTGGAATCCAAGCAATAGTATGCATGACAGCTATTCCTGAAGTCATTCCAGAGATGAATAAAGATTTTTCTCCTGATGCGATTTTTAATAGTTGTGATAGGATTTTAAATTATTATGCTTGGATTGCAAAACAATATATGATTGATACTTATGTGAGTGTTGCCGTATCTGCAGTAGGTACCCCTTTTCGATATAAAGAAAGTCTTGAAAAAATGAAAACATACTTAAAAGAGAGGAATCAAATTGTTGGAATTGGAGAAATTGGATTTGAACCAGATTCTCCTACATGTTCCGATTTGAAAGTACAGGAAGACATTATTGCAACGCAAATAGAAATAGCCAAACAGTTTAATAAAACACTTTGCTTCCATACTCCACTGACTGAGAAACTTAAGTGGTTTAAACGTTATCTTTCAATGATAAAAGAGGGCGGATTAAGTTTTGATAAAGTGATTATAGATCATGCTGATAACTCAATAGTAAAAGAAGTAACTAGTTCAGGATGTTATGCAGGTATTAGCGTACAGCCGCGTCGGAAGGTAAGAGCAATAGATGCTGCTCTAATGATAAAAAAAGGAGACGAAAATAGAATTTTGGTTAATAGTGATGCCGGTTTTTTACATGAAGCAGATCCATTATCAGTACCACGAACAGCATTTGAGATGAAAAAATTGGGCATGAAGGATACTGAGATTGAAAAAGTATTATGGGAAAACCCGCAGAAAGCTTTTGGTTTATCAAAGGAATCTTATTAGTTTTTTATTATGGTCAAATTAAGCTGGCGGAGAGAAAATAATAATGAAAGAAGATAATAATATATATAGGTAGTATAGTATAGAAAATGGCTAATCTAGGTGGGTAGAATGATAAAAAAGATACTCCCCCTGGTCAAATAGGAGTAAGGAGATATTTGATTTATATCATCTATGTAGATAATACCTATAATTATTATAATGACTTAAAATAATATGCTAGCCTAGTACACACGCAGAGATGACTAAAAATGAAGCCATAATTTGAAGAGTATTGGTGATTTAACTATGAATCACTTGTTGAACAAATGTATATTGTTAAGTATTTTTTGATATCGAGCAATTTGGAAAAAATACTTTAGGTCAGATATATTATGGAGAAGAGACCAGAGGCAGGAGAGTTAAGAATTGGATATAGTCTTAGTTAATATATTTCATCTTCATCATATCTCTATATTTATTTGATTAAAAAACGAGATTTGTCTGTGGTAAAATGCAAAAAATGGCTCAATGGTTAACTGATAAGCTTGTAGATATAATTGGCTTTGCAGACAATTCCGAAGTTAAAATAACATTAAAAAATTAAATCAGTTTTGTTAAGTATTTTTAGGAAAATGAATTTTAGAATAATGGAAAATAGCTTAACTGATAAATACGGCACGAGGAGCTATTGTTAATGAAAAGATTCTTTACAATTCTCTTCGAAAGAAATGTATTGCTGGAGCCGGTTTATTAGAAAAAATTTATGGCAATATGGAAAATCTGCTCCCGAGGTAATGACTGAGCTAGTTAAATATGTGGATATTGCCATAGGGAACGAAGAAGACTGTCAGAAATCTCTGGGCATTAAAAAGGATATAGATGTTGAGTCAGGAAAATTCCAGACTGAAAAGTATAGAGAATTGACTGATAATGTTCTTGGTTTATATTCTAATATCAAAAAAATTGCTCTAACCTTAAGAGAGAGTCATTCTGCGAATTACAACGGATGGTATGCAGTCATTAATAATCGTAAAGAATTTCTTGTTTCCAAGAAGTATGAAATTCATAATATCGTAGATCGGGTTGGAGGAGGAGATACTTTTGCTGCAGGTTTATTCTATGGTTTTGATAATTTAAACAGTGATAAAGAGGCTCTTGAATTTGCAGTAGCAGCATCTTGCCTTAAGCATTCTATTCCTGGTGATCTCCCTTTACTTTCAGTGGAGGAGGTAAAAAGCTTAGCTGGGGGAGCAGCATCAGGTAGAGTCCAAAGATAGAGTTACTACTAAAATTAAAAAATATATTGAACTTTAATATTTTATTTTTTAAAAATTAAGAGTAAGGAGAATTTATGTCTAACAAGTGCCCAAGAATTGTAATAACCGATTGCGATCATCCCTCCGTGGAAATAGAAAAAACAATATTATTCGAAATTGATCCAGGGCTTATTCTGGCTAATTGTAATACAGAGGATGAAGTAATAGAAGCAGCCAAAGATGCTGATGGAATCATTAATCAATATGCTCCTATAACCAGAAGAGTGATTGAATCATTGAAGAGGTGTAAGGTAATTGCTCGCTATGGAGTAGGAGTGGATAATATTGATGTTGAAGCAGCTACTGAACATAAAATCATCGTGGCTAATGTTCCGGATTACTGTATTGATGAAGTCTCTACTAATACAATGGCTCTAATCCTGGCCTGTGCCCGAGGAATAACTTTATTGGATAGGAAAATAAGAGATAAAAAATGGGATTTCACTCTGGCTAAACCTCTCTTTCGAACTCAGGGTAAAACTCTAGGTATTTTCGGTTTAGGTAGAATCGGCAAAATGGTAGCTCAAAAAGCTTTAGGATTTGATTTTAAAATTATCGCTTATGACCCTTATGTTTCTAAAGCTAATTTAGGAGTAAAACTAGTTGAACTTTCTCAATTATTGACTGATTCAGATTTTATCTCTATTCATGCTCCTTTAACGATTGAGACAAGGCATTCTTTTAGAAAGAATGAGCTAAAGGCTATGAAAAAAACTGCTTATTTAATAAATACTGCCCGAGGGTCTATTGTTGATGAGAAAGCACTTTATGAAGCTCTTAGTAAAAAATGGATTGCTGGTGCAGCTTTGGATGTAATGGAGAAAGAGCCACCTGATTGGGAAAATCTTCTACCAAAGTTAGATAATCTGATTGTTACACCTCATATCTCTTTTTATTCAGAGGAGTCATATGTGGAGTTAAAGACTAAGGTCGCCGAGTCAGTTCGTTCAGTTTTAAAAGGAGAATTACCCAGGGCAATGGTTAATCCCCAGGTAATAAAGAGAAAGATTCCATAATGAGATAAATAGATGAATTTAGCTAATAAGGTAGCAATAGTGACTGGTGCATGCTAGTTATATAGGTTATCAACTAAAAAAGTTACAGCAAGATTTATCATTACTAGAGCATCTGCAGTACTTTTCTGGATAATATTTCCGTTTACAGAAAAATTTGCTTTACGGCCATTTAAAATTGCTTCCTCATAAGGTTTTATGATACCTAATTCTAAAGATTTGTTAGCAAATAATGACTTTGATTTGGTGGTAAAAAATGAGCTTACCGCCTTTCTAATTTAACATTTTAGTTTGTTTCCAATTACTATAAACTAAGTAATATTGATGGGTTTAGTTTATGCTGAACCCCAATATAAACATAAAGAGGGTGAAGATATGAAAGCTCTTGTTTACATGGGACCAAAAAATGTTGTAGTCCAAGATCGTAACATACCTGACAATAAGGACTGTGCTTTGGTAAAG
>Ga0265594_1002763_pt1 | contig 12180 bp, 11 predicted proteins | sample saktaG_11_FD_190147 | JGI IMG/M metagenome (GOLD analysis project Ga0265594, IMG submission 190147) | Saline water microbial communities from Sakinaw Lake, British Columbia, Canada - sak_2011_5_24_80m | ecosystem: Environmental > Aquatic > Non-marine Saline and Alkaline > Saline ... | reverse complement strand
CCCACCGAAAACCTGAGGTTTCCTACGGAAGGTTAATCCGCGTAGGGTTAGTCGGGCCTAAGCCGAGGCCGGAAGGCGTAGGCGATGGACAACGGGTTATTATTCCCGTACCGTTTCTACTGAGGCAAAGGGGGGACACGGAAAGGTAGGCTAAGCATACCTAATGGACATGGTGTGTCCCTCACTATAGGTGAGGCTGGGGCAGGTAAATCCACCCCAGATATTTAGCTGAAGGTGAGGGAAAGTTGAGGGGAGACCCAATGCGATTTGGCTGAACCCATACCGTCAAGAAAAGCCTCGTTGCCGGTGAAGTAGGAACGCCCGTACCGCAAACCGACTCTGGTAGGTAGGGATAAAAGTCCCAAGGTGATCGAGACAACCCTCGTTAAGGAACTCGGCAATCTAGCCCCGTAACTTCGGGAGAAGGGGTACCCCCTTATGGGGGTGACACTAAATGGATCCAAGCGACTGTTTAACAAAAACATAGGTCTCTGCTAAAGCGTAAGCTGAAGTATAGGGGCTGATACCTGCCCAGTGCTGGAAGGTTAAGGGGAGGGGTCAGGAGCAATCTGAAGCCTCGAACCGAAGCCCCAGTGAACGGCGGCCGTAACTATAACGGTCCTAAGGTAGCGAAATCCCTTGTCGGGTAAGTTCCGACCCGCACGAAAGGTGTAACGACTTGGATGCTGTCTCAACGAGGGACTCGGCGAAATTGAAATACCCGTGCAGATGCGGGTTACCCGCGACAGGACAAAAAGACCCCGGGAGCTTTACTATAGCTTGGCACTGGGTCTGGGCTTATCATGTGTAGCATAGGTGGGAGGCTTTGAAGCCGGGGCGTCAGCCTCGGTGGAGCCATCATTGAAATACCACTCTTGATGAGTTTAGCCTCTAACCCTAGATCAAGCTAGGGGACAGTGTCTGGTGGGTAGTTTGACTGGGGCGGTCGCCTCCTAAAAGGTAACGGAGGCGCCCAAAGGTCCCCTCAGAGTGGATGGAAATCACTCGTAGAGCGTATTGGTATAAGGGGGCTTGACTGTAAGACCAACAAGTCGAGCAGGCAGGAAACTGGGGCAAAGTGATCCCACGGTTCCGTGTGGAAGGGCCGTGGCTTAACGGATAAAAGCTACCCCGGGGATAACAGGCTTATCTTGCCCAAGAGTTCACATCGACGGCAAGGTTTGGCACCTCGATGTCGGCTCATCGCATCCTGGGGCTGAAGCAGGTCCCAAGGGTTGGGCTGTTCGCCCATTAAAGCGGTACGCGAGCTGGGTTCAGACCGTCGTGAGACAGGTCGGTCTCTATCCGTCGTGGGCGTCCGGAGATTTGAGGGAGGCTCTCTCTAGTACGAGAGGATCGAGAGGGACAGACCTATGGTGTGCCAGTTGTCTCGCCAGAGGCATCGCTGGGTAGCTATGTCTGGTTTGGATAAGCGCTGAAAGCATCTAAGTGCGAAGCCAGTCCCAAGATTATATCTCCCATCCCTGTGATTTATTGCAGGGGGTAAGACCGCAAGTAGACTACTTGTTTGATAGGCGGTAGGTGTAAGGGTAGTAATATTCTTAGCTTAACCGTACTAATGGTCGAGGGCTTGACCTGTTTCAGAGTTGATATTAGTCTTAAATTACAAAGGAGGGGTTTTTAAGCTCCTCCTTTTTGTTTGCGCTTTATTATGTCGTTCTCAAATCCGTTATGGTTGGGTGCTTGTCTCGTGTGCGTTACCTTCCCCAACTAAGCCTTTAAAAATGATAGCCTCAACCTCGTTCTTTGGACTTACGACATACTCCCTTGTTTCTCGGTCGTGGTCTTTAAGAATCTCGAGAGACTTACGGGTTAAAGTGCCCGCAAATTCGCCTCCAAAAACTTTGTTCATTAAGATGATTTCTATGTGAGATGGCAAGTGCCCCCGTTCTATCAAGTCTTGCATACGGAGTTGAAACCATGCTCGGACAATTTCACTCTGTTTCTGAAGGTAGGAGTTAGTCGCCATTAAGTCGTATAATCCCTCTTTCATCTCAGGGGGCATGTTGGAGCCGAATGGTTCTATTAGTGGTGCGGTAGGCATATCACGCAACGACGCGATGGTTTTTGACACTAGCTCAGCGGATAGAGTCGTATTTGCGAATTCACGTTTTAAAATCAATTCTCTTCGTCGCTTTTCCTTAGCCGAGAGCTTCAAATCCATTTAAAACCCCCTTTCACTCAAGGGTATTTTGGGATATTGAGCCTGTCTTTATAAGTGTACTATCAAATATTTCACTATTAAGTAAAATTGTCAATGTATTCTATAATCAAGCGGGCAGTCCAAGAGGGGCGCTAGCCCCTCTTTCTTTTTCTTCCCCCTTCCCCTAGGGAAGGGGGATAAAGGGGGATGGGGTTATCAGGTAATAACTAAATATTTGACTATTTTAGAAGGATTCCTGTATACTATCCATACTAGCCTTCTGGTAGACAGAGAATATTATCTTAGAGATTGTGGGGTGTAAGAGTGCTGGATTACAGGTTCGACCATATTCATTTGATTAGTCCTGACCCCCTGAAGACCGCTCAATTTTATGAGGATATGTTTAATGCCAAAAGGGTTATAGTCAGGGAGTTGGAAGGCGGGTATGCAAGCGTGGAGCTTAACCTTAACGGGACGAAGATTATGATAATGAGCCAGGCGGATACGGGGCTGAGTGATAAGGTGGATAGTTATGGACTTGACCACTTTGGTATAATAACCAATAATCTGGAAGCTGCTGTGGCGGAGTTGAAGGCAAAAGGGGTAAAATTCCAGCAGGAGATAACAAAGATACGGCCCGGGGTCAAAATATCTTTCTTATGGGCACCGGAAAACGTTTTAATTGAACTGGCGGAGAGGAGCGGCTAATCTTAGCTGAGCCTCAGCTGAGAGTTAGGGTGGTGGAATAGGGAAGTTGATATAGGGTTACTAGCTGTTAGCTTTTATAGGTTGATATCAGTCTTTTAGTATGGTGAAAAGGAGCCCGGGTTTTAGGGCTTGAGTTCTTTAATATATTCTTGATAAGTGAAATCGTTAAAAGAGCCTCTTGGTGGTTAGAGCGGGGTGGTACCACCCGTTCCCATCCCGAACACGGAAGTGAAACGCCCCAGCGCAGACGATACTGAGGGGGTAACCCCTTGTGGAAAATATGCCACTGCCAGGAGGCTTTGACTATTAATTATTGCCCTTGCGGGGAGGGGTGTGGTAGGATTAAAGTGGAGATGTAGCGTAGGACTGACCAGTCACATAGAGTATCTTTCTCCAGGCTTTTGACCTTTTACCTTTGGCTACTTTACAATAGGTAATGATGCTAGCTATAATTAAGAGCTGGTTGTAAGGAGAAAAGATGGCTAGCCGATTTGAAAAATTCTCAGAGCGAGCTCGTAGGGTTCTTACCCTGGCTCAAGAAGAAGCGCGGCACCTTAACCACACTTATATTGGTACCGAGCATATTCTGCTTGGTCTGGTACGGGAGGAAGAGGGGGTAGCCACTAAGGTTATAGCCAATCTAGGTGTGAGCTTGAGCAAGGTGCGTTCAGCGGTAGAATTCATCATTGGTCATGGTGAGAAATCCGGCAGTGGTGAAATCGGGCTTACTCCCAGAGCGAAAAAAGTCATAGAACTGGCTATAGATGAGGCACGCCACCTCGGTCATAATTATATTGGTACTGAACACCTTCTGTTAGGCTTGCTGCGTGAGGGAGAAGGAGTAGCCGCTGGCGTATTAGATAGTCTGGGTATCACCCTCGAGCGAGCACGCACTGAAACTACCCGCGTTCTTAGCCAGGGGACATCCAGATCCCGGCTTGCCCGCACCACCAGTCGTACCCCCACTTTAGACCAGCTAAGTATAGACCTGACGGCGGCTGCCCGGGCAGAAAAGCTTGACCCGGTTATCGGGCGGGAGAAGGAGATTGAGCGGGTAACCCAGATTCTCAGCCGCCGCACCAAGAACAACCCGGCGCTTATTGGCGAGCCGGGGGTGGGGAAAACGGCTATCGTTGAGGGTCTGGCTCACCGTATTGTTGCCGGTGATGTTCCCGAGACATTGGAGGGTAAGCGGCTGGTAACGCTGGATATGCCGATGGTAGTGGCGGGGACGAAGTACCGGGGTGAGTTTGAAGAACGGCTGAAGAAGATTCTTGATGAACTAAAGAGTGCTGGAAATTGCCTGCTCTTTATTGATGAATTCCACACTCTTGTCGGTGCTGGTGCCGCTGAGGGGGCAGTTGATGCGGCTAATATCCTTAAACCCTCGCTGGCACGGGGCGAAATACAGTGTATCGGCGCTACCACCCTTGATGACTACCGTAAGTATGTGGAGCGGGACCCTGCGCTGGAACGCCGTTTCCAGCCGGTTCTGGTAGAGGAGCCTTCAACAGATGATACACTGGAGATTTTACGTGGAGTTAAGGAACGCTATGAAGAGCATCACAAACTAAAAATAAGTGATGAGGCACTTGGTGCCGCCACAAACTTTGCCTCTAGATATATACCTGACCGCTTTCTGCCTGATAAGGCTATCGACTTGGTTGACGAGGCTGCCTCAAGGGTAAGGATTAAACACCGGGCTGTACCCATCACCTTGAAGGAAGCCAGGCAGGCTGAGGACAGTGTACGTAAGGATAAGGATGCTGCCATGGCTACTCAGCAGTACGATTTAGCTGCTGAAAAGCGTGAGCAGGAACTCCAGATGGAAGAGAAAATAAGGAAACTGGAGGAGGAGTGGCACGCCGAGCAGGAACAAGATGAGATTGTGGTAACTGCTGAGGACATCGCTGAGGTGGTGGGTATGTGGACGGGAATTCCGCTGGTGCAGTTGGCCGGTGATGAGACCAGCCGCCTGCTTAATATGGAGGAAGTGCTACATAATCGCATTATTGGTCAGGATGAGGCTATTAACAGTATCTCTAAGGCGGTAAGGCGAGCCCGAGCCGGGCTTAAAGACCCGAGGCATCCTATAGGTAACTTCGTCTTTCTCGGTCCGACCGGTGTCGGCAAGACGGAGCTGGTCAGAGCCCTGGCTGAGTTTATGTTTGGCAGCGAGGACACCCTAATCAGGCTTGACATGAGCGAGTTTATGGAGAAATTCGCTGTATCCCGGCTGGTCGGGGCACCGCCAGGGTATGTTGGCTATGAGGAAGGCGGGCAGTTGACCGAGGCAGTAAGGCGTAAATCGTATTGTTGCATACTCCTTGATGAGATTGAAAAGGCTCACCCTGATGTATTTAATATATTACTCCAGATATTTGATGATGGTCACCTGACTGATGCCAAGGGGCGCCGCGTCGATTTTCGTAACAGTATTATCATTATGACCAGCAATATTGGTGCCGAGCTTATAAGGAAGGGTACCTCTATCGGCTTCGCCTCTCGCAGCGACGAAGCGAAAACCCAGCAGGAGTCTTACGATAAGATGAAGGATAAGCTGCTCGGTGAGGTGAAGAAGGCCTTCCGCCCCGAGTTTCTCAATCGCATTGATGACATCATTGTCTTTCATCCTCTAAATAAAGAGCATATCCGAAAGATAGTTGATTTGATGCTGGTTTCAGTAACTCAGCAACTGGCGGAGAAGGAGATAAAGCTAGAGGTAACTGATGCGGCTAAAGATTTTCTGGGTGAAAAGGGCTATGATGAGGTTTTCGGGGCTCGGCCATTACGCCGGGCAATTCAGGATATGATTGAAAACAAACTTTCCGAGAGCTTGCTCCGCGGTGAGTTCCGGCCAGGGGATACCGTTGTAGTTGAACTGGAAGGCGAAGAGATTAAAGTACACCCGGCGGCTGTAGAAGCATTGCTGGGTGATGATAAGGTTTAGTTATCATGATAGATAGAGTCAGCGACTAATAGAAAGGGCGGGGAAGTTTAGATGAAATGACCGCCCTTTTTTTGTTTGCTCTGAATAGAGAATAGAGAGGTAAGTGAGGGATGTCAGTAGATTGGGGCTTTGCCGGGCAAATTGGTGGGATTGGCTTCGGCCTCGTCTTTGCGGTATTAATTATTCTAGCTCTGGCTATCTGGCTGACCGGACTGGTGCTGAGTAAAATCGGTACCGGTAAGACAGAAGCCGGTAGCAAAAAGAAGGGAGATTAGACATTGGCACAGGAAAGGGTAGAGTTTCCCATAACGGGTAAGATTATCAGTGTGAGTGTTAGCCAGGGGAGCGTGGTTGAGGAAGGAGATACACTCTGTCTGCTGGAATCAATGAAGATGGAGAATCCTATACTGGCTCCGGTGGGGGGTACGGTTGCAGAGATAAGCCTTTCTTCAGAACAGGTGGTTGAGGCGGGTGATTTGGTGGCGGTTATAGAGTACTAAAGGGAGTAGAATACTGGACTTTTTTGAAACTGGATTCGGCGGCTTTACCTGGGGCTCCTTGGTAATGATTATCATTGGCGGAGTGCTCCTGTACCTGGGTATTGCCCGAAAGATGGAGCCCCTGTTACTGGTACCTATCGGCTTTGGTGTTATTCTGGTTAACCTGCCTCTGGGCGGGTTAATGGCCACCATTGTCCAGGGCCAGGAGATTGAGGCCTATGCCGTTGGCGGCGAGCCTGCCGGCCTAATTTCCCGCATATTTCGCTACGGACTTGTCTGGGAGATAATTCCCTGTTTCATCTTTCTTGGTTTGGGGGCGATGACCGATTTCGGGCCCCTTATTGCTAATCCCAAGACCCTAATCCTTGGGGCTGGAGCCCAGTTCGGCGTTTACTTTGCCTTCTTCATTGCTTTACTCCTGGGTTTCGGCATAAATGAAGCCTGTTCTATAGGTATAATCGGCGGGGCTGATGGACCGACCACTATCTATCTAACCAACAGGCTGGCCCCTCATTTCATCGGGGCTACGGCGGTAGCTGCCTATACCTATATGGCGCTGGTGCCTATTATCCAGCCCCCGGTGATAAAATTGCTTACCACTAAAAAAGAGCGGGCAATATACATGAAACCCCAGCTGAGGTCGGTATCTAAGACCGAGAAAATCCTGTTTCCGGTAATTACCTCGATTATTATTATTCTGCTGGTACCCAAGTCAGCACCTCTCATTGGTTTGTTCATGTTCGGTAACCTGCTTAAGGAGAGTGGCGTTACTGATAGGCTGGCTGATACAGCGGCTAATGCCTTTATGAATATCCTTACTATCCTCCTGGGTATATGCGTTGGTTGCTTTATGAGCGCCGAGACTTTCCTCAAGGTGGATAGCCTGCTGGTATTTGCTTTGGGTGTAGTTGCCTTCGCTACCTCTACTGCCTTCGGTGTACTTCTGGCCAAGCTGATGAATGTTTTCTCTAAGGAGAAGATTAATCCGATGATAGGTGCTGCCGGTGTCTCGGCGGTACCGATGGCAGCCCGGGTGGTTCAGAGAATGGGGCAGCAGGCCAACCCCAGAAACTTCCTGTTGATGCATGCCATGGGGCCTAATGTTGCCGGTGTCATCGGCACGGTTACGGCTGCTGGTATCTTCATTGGTATGTTGACCTGAGCTATCTATTTCTTTTCCCCCTCAAATTATCCCCTTGCCTTATCGGCTAAAATAAAGTAAAGTCAATCTATGAGTAAGTCGGGTAAATCCAGCGTTATCTTTGTCTGTCAGCAGTGTGGTAAGGAAAGTCTGAAGTGGCTGGGGCGCTGCCCTAACTGCCAGGAATGGAACAGCTTCGTTGAGAAAACGGTAACCACCCCTGCCCCTTCCTTATCGTCTGTTTCCCCGCTTAACCCGCCTCAAGAGCTGTCGCAGGTGGTTATTGAAGCGAAAGACCGTTTTCCCCTCCCCCTGGCTGAGTTTAACCGTGTGCTTGGCGGCGGGTTGGTATCGGGCTCGCTGGTGCTCATAAGTGGCGACCCCGGAATCGGTAAATCAACCCTGCTGCTTCAGGCTTCAGCCCTGATAGCCCGGGCTCAAGGCAAGGTGGTTTATGTCTCCGGTGAGGAGACGATGCGTCAGATTAAACTCCGCTCAGAGCGGCTGGGGGTTAGGGGTGAGGGGCTTTACCTGCTGGCTGAGACCAACCTTAGTGTTATCCTGAACCAGGTTGAGCAACTGCAACCCTGTCTGGTAGTCATTGATTCCATTCAGTCTGTTTCCCTCCCTGAGCTGGATACAGCCCCGGGTAGCGTAACCCAGGTGCGGGAGTGTACCCAGCGGCTTATGCACTGGGCAAAGCTCAGTGCGGTGCCGGTTTTCATTGTTGGGCACGTAACCAAGGATGGTGCTATTGCCGGCCCCCGGGTTCTGGAGCATATTGTTGATGTGGTGCTCTACCTTGAGGGTGAGACGTTTAGTTCCTATCGACTGCTGCGTGGCGTGAAAAACCGCTTTGGCTCGACTAATGAAGTGGGTGTCTTTGAGATGAAGGAGCAGGGACTGCTTGAGGTAGATAACCCATCGCAGGCGTTCATATCGCAGCGGTGGGGTGAGGCTGTAGGTTCGGTGGTGGTGCCTACCCTTGAGGGCAGCCGCCCCCTGCTGGTGGAGATTCAGGCTTTGACCAACCCCACCAGCTTCGGTCTACCGCGGCGCACCGCCAATGGTGTTGACTTCGGACGGTTGCTGCTGATTACGGCCGTGCTGGCCAGACGGGTCGGCTTGAAGCTGGGTAATCAGGATATTATCGCTAATGCTACCGGCGGTCTCAGGGTCAGGGAGCCGGCGGCTGATTTAGGTATTGCCCTGTCTATTGCCTCCAGCTTCCGTGATGTGGGGGTTGACCCGCAACTGGCGGTAGTGGGAGAGGTGGGGTTAAGCGGTGAATTAAGAGCCGTTTCTCAGTTGGATAGGCGGGTAAGTGAGGCCGCCCGGCTGGGCTTTAAGCGCTGCCTGGTGCCCAAAATAGGCGCCGGGGTTAGCCCCGCCCCCAAGAATATAGAGCTTGTCCCGGTCAGCACCCTGAGGGAAGCGATAAGGGTGGGGCTGGTTGGGGGGAAGAAATGATAGAAAAGCATATATTGCGTGCTCTTGTTTTAGAAGTACTAAATCACACTCCAAAAACACAGGTTGTTAATGCTACTAATGATGTGGAAAGGCTGGTTGTAAAACGTGACCTCTTTCCGAGTTCGGATGATTGCCAGCGGCTTGGTGTCGACTACCATTACTACCAAGAGAAGCGACTAAACCCCCTTGATAGCCTCACAATCAATCAAATCATTTGGGACCTTATCATAGAGCGTGTAGTGACGCCAGGTTTCGATGCAGGCAATCCAAATTTGCCTTTCTTTAGACTTACTGAATTTGGTAAGGATTATATTTCTCAATCAGCTCCTCATTATTATGACCCACAAGGTTATATGGAATCCTTGAGGGACATAGTCCCCAATCTTGATTCCGTTATTGCACAGTATATTTTTGAAAGCCTGAATTGTTACAGGCAACAACTTTTTTTCGCCTCAGCTGTTATGATTGGTGCAGCAGCAGAAAAGGCAATACTACTATTATTGCAAACAATATGTGATTCCAGGAGTAATGCAACTAGCAAAAGAAAAGCTGTTCAGTTACTGGACAGGCCGAGCCTACCAGATATTTTTGATACGATTAGGAAAACCCTTGATTCACTTATCAGAGCAAAAACCATCCCTTATTCAGTCCATCAGGGTTGCACAGAACACTTAATGTCGCTTTTCGAGATGATTCGTGTTCAAAGAAATGATGCGATTCATCCTGTATGTGGACAGGTTGATAGAGCTAAGGTCTTTCTCTCATTACAAACCATACCAACAGCACTTGAGTCTATTAATCGGCTGGTTGAGTGGTTTGGGAGTAATTCCATTCCGTAATTCAGCCCTCAAATTCTAATCCGCTATCGGCATAACCTATATAAAGCGCAGAAGCCTTTTACCGCTTTAAGTCGTGAACCGGGTTGCTGAGGGTGGGGAAACCACTAATCTGGCACTCAACGACATCGCCGTCTTTTATATGTACTGCCCGCGGTGTCCCCGTGCTGATAATATCCCCGGGCAGTAATGTCATCACCCCGGAGTGGAATGCCACCAGATAATCCGGGGGGAATGTCATGTTTGATACTACATTTTCAGCGTGGCGCCGGCCGTTAATCACGGTGGCCACTTTGAGCTGTGAAACATCCTCTGTTTCATCAGGTGTAACCAGGTGAGGCCCCAGGCTGAAGAAGGTATCAAAACTCTTGGCCAGCGTCAGGTATCTCGGGTTTTGCCGCAGGATGTCTTCAGCGGTCATATCGATAATGCAGGTGAAACCGGCCACTACCGCTAACCAGTCTTCAGGGGGAACATCCCTGCATTTCTTCCCGATGATAACTCCCAGTTCAGCTTCGCCGGTTGTTTTCTCTGACTGGAGCGGTATGTTGACTGTATCCTGATGGCCGATAATGGTGGTATCCGGTTTCATGAAGCTCGCCGGATAGATTGTCGGTGCCTTCTCTGACAGGTCACTGGCGTGTTCTACATAATTCAGACCAATACCCCAGATTTTAGGGGGGTGGCGGTAGAGTGGGGCGTAGCTTACCTGTCCATGCGGTATTTCATGTTTCTTCAGTCTTTTCAGAACCTCTCGGCCCTCATGGCGATACCAGTCATTCATCTTCTCTAGCTGTCCTGAAGCGATAATATCCAGTGTTGTCGTCGGCCAGTGCCCGTCCAGCTGCTGGTTTAATATCCGCAGTGGGATAACTCCCGTAGCCGTAACCAGGGCGGTCTCTTCCGCAGAGTTCATTCTAATTGTTGCCAGCCTCACGATATACCCCCTTGATGGTTCTAGGTAGTGATAATCTGCCGGGTGCTAATTCACTATTGGTATGACGCAGATGAATCTGAGAACCTCATGTCCATTATTAGTAAAGCAGTGGTGCTCATTAGGGGGAACAAAGACGACGCTGTCCTTGGCTATTTGAGTTTCCCCTTGCTCACCTATCGCAATCCCCCGGCCGGAAAGGACAAACACCTCGTGTTCCCACGGGTGCTCATGAGATGGGGTGGAGCTGCCTGGCTCAACATCAAAGACACGCATACAGAAATTTGGTGCTCCCTTATCAGCACAGACAACCTCGCGTTTCATTACCCCGGGTAGCTCCTCTGTAGGCTTGGTATCATGGTAGCTGCTTACTATCATCACCAGTCTCCTTTACATTTAATTATTGCCCCATTATAGCATTTATAACCAGCCCTGCGGAGGGCATTCCGGCAGTAGATATAACATTATTTTTGCTTTATAATCCGGGTAGCGAGTTCAAATATGAAAGCAGGTAATCAACAAAGGGTAGGTGTGGTTATTGCGGCTGCTGGCAGCAGTCAGCGGATGGGTGGGGTGGATAAGGTCTTTGCCTTATTGAGCGGGAGGCCGGTTCTGGCACGGGTGATTGATGTCTTTCAGGGGTGTAGCCCTGTTGACCAGATTGTTGTCGTCCTCAGTGAGCAGAACCTTGAGCGGGGGAAACAGCTGATAGCTGAGCAGGGGTGGTCAAAGGTAAGCGATGTTTGTGCCGGTGGCCGGCGGCGGCAGGATTCGGTGGCGGCTGGACTCAGTCGGCTCAATAATTGTAAATGGGTAGTAGTCCATGACGGCTCTCGGCCGTTGGTAGCGGTGGACTTGATTAGCCGGGGGCTGGAGGCGGCTAGGGAAACCGGTGCCGCTGTGGCGGCTGTTCCGGTTACGGATACAATTAAGGTGGCAGGAGACGATGGAATAGTATGCCAGACGCCACCACGTCAAAATCTATGGGCAGTACAGACACCACAGGTATTTGACCATGAAATAATAACCGGGGCTTATTCTCGGGCAAATGGCGACGTGACTGATGATGCCTCGCTGGTGGAGCAGTTAGGTTGCGGGGTTAAGATATATATGGGCTCTTATGATAATATAAAGATAACTACTCCCGATGACCTGGCTCTGGCTGAGGTCTTGTGGCGGAAATATGAGCAGTAAGATGCGTGCTGGTATCGGCTATGATGTCCACCCCCTGATTAGAGGGCGGAGGCTGGTGCTGGGAGGGGTGGATATACCCTTTCATAAGGGGCTTGGTGGCTGGAGTGATGCTGATGTGCTAGTTCATGCTATTATGGATGCCCTGCTCGGAGCCGCGGCTCTGGGTGATATAGGCAGCCATTTCCCGCCTGGTGAGCCGCAGTATAAGGGTATTTCCAGCCTGACCCTGCTGGAAAGGGTGAGGGATAAGCTAGGAGAAAATAGCTGGCAGATAGTTAATATT
>Ga0265594_1002762_pt1 | contig 12183 bp, 12 predicted proteins | sample saktaG_11_FD_190147 | JGI IMG/M metagenome (GOLD analysis project Ga0265594, IMG submission 190147) | Saline water microbial communities from Sakinaw Lake, British Columbia, Canada - sak_2011_5_24_80m | ecosystem: Environmental > Aquatic > Non-marine Saline and Alkaline > Saline ... | reverse complement strand
CAGCGTCTTGAACGGAGTTATCCTCAAGCTGCCGTCGAGTATGCTGTAACCGCGGATGCCGTCGTAGTCGATCTCGTTTGCCTCTAGAAGTTGAAGCGTCTTCTCCACGTAACCCTGCGGAACATACAGGAAGAGTTTCTTGTATTTGCGTCCACGCGGGGCGCACTCAGATAGCATCTTCCACCTAGCGACACTTTCTTCCTTTATTTCTTCAGCGTGTTCCACCAATCCAAACTCACGGACGATTCCATCCCCGTTAAGGACGACTATGCTCGGATACTCAACGCCTCCCTCCCACTTGATGCCGAACCTCTTTGTCTCATCGTTTACGACTGTTCTCGCGTCTTCGGGCCAGTTCTCTTGGTCGACGAAGGGAAAACGCGTAACAGAGATTATCCGCGCTATCCTGTTTCTCAGTACTACCGGGTCAACCATGCCAACTCACATCGTTTCAAACTGTGTTCAGGTATTCATTATGGTATTTAAATCGAGGAGAAACGTGGTTACCTCGGTGTCGGTATCCACCACTCCCTTCCCCGTTTCGTCTCGACGTACTCTGGCCACCTGATATCCAGCGGCGGCGGGAGGTCGCCTGGCAGCAGGGGTGGAACCCATCTGCTTCCCCCTACGCCTCCACCGGTCCTTTCGTTGAACTCCTCCTTAGCCTTGGCGAGGATCTCCGGTTTCGTGAGTAGGTCGATGAAGCATCCCGCGATTACCTTAGCCCCCGTGAGTATGGCGGGGTCTATCGTGCTGCGTTCACCCGTCATGGCCAGCGCCGTCCAACTGGGGTAACTGACGCCTTCGAAAGGTCTGAGTACTGCCTTAGCGGTCCTCACACGAGCTGACGGCGCGTGCCAAGTATACTCCACGTAGTCGTCTGAGGAGTAGTGTGTCTGCCACTCAGGGAGCAGTCTCCTGATGGCGTTTTCTCCCGCCTCTAGAGTAAGAAGCCTTTGACACCCGTCTGTGAAGGGGTCCTCCATCGGCTCGTATCCGAGGTTCCTCTGTATCTCTCGTCCGAAGCTCTTGGCCTCCGCACCGTACACGGTCGGCCCCACAACCTCGAAGTTCTCATAGGCCATCTCCGCGAGGGCCGTGTTATGTAGACCCACCCGGGTCTTGGTGACGACCCTCTCCGTGACCCTGCATCCGCAGGCCTCGGCGACCGCTTTCGCGTTCCTCTCGAGGAACGCGTGTATCTGTTCCTGCATCTCGAGGGTGGGAGACCTAAACGCGTACAGGATCTGGCTGATCAGGGGAGGAGCCGTGTTGCTCTGACCGGCGATGGAGACGTACTCTGTGATGGTCCATCCAGCCGTCCTTGGGTGGATGGCTTCCTTGCTGTACTTGGTGACGGTGTACATCATGCATACGGCGTCCAGTGCACCCGGGTTCGCCCTGTACCAGCCTATTCTCGGGGCAGGTGAACCCCATTTCTCTGGTTCGTGTGCCTCGAAGGTGTAGGCTATGTTCCAGTAGGCTCCGCAGTGGGTCTCGGAGACGATCCTGTTGTCTACGCCTGGGTGGTAGAATATGCAGGCGTCGAAGTCGTCGTAGTAACCCTTGGCGGCGTGGTAGGGTTTCGAGACGCATATCTTCTCCGCGGGCTCCCCCATGAACTTCAACGTACTCTTGAGCCCATGTTCCTCCATCACATACTTTGATGCCAAGACCCCCATGAGGGCTGTGATCCCCAGCGCCGAGTGGGGGTCCGTGTGACCCGCGGCGTAGGGGTTCAGAGATTCATCCCTGAGCTTCTTGTACGGGGTGGCAGCCTGGTTGTTTCCTGGTGTCGCGTCGTATTCCGCGAACGACGCAAGAACCGGCTCTCCGTCGCCCCAGACCGCGCAGAACGCGGTGGGCATCCCGCCTGAGCATTCCTCGACGCTGAAGCCTTCTTTCTTCAGGATCTCTACATAGGCTGCGGCGGACTCGTATTCCCTTAGCGCTGGCTCTGCGAGGTACCAGATCTTTTGGTGGGTATCCGATATCCATTTCTCGTTTTTATTCACCCATTCAGCTGCGCTAGCTTTCATCTCCTTTGAATTCATTACAGACCCTTCTCAAACTAATATGACTGATAATCTATGTGAGATTTTATCAAGTTATGTTATCAACGAAGGGGATGAATCCGAGTTGAGTTCATGGGTGTATAGGCTATAGATATGCCGCTGGGTATCCGCCTAGTTTTTCCATACAGTGATTTATAGGTGAATGGTTATCTTAGGCTCTAGCATGTTTCTCGGCATGGCTCCGACTATCTGATCCACGATTTTTCCATCCCTGAAGATCAGTAATGCGGGTATACTCATTATCCCATATTGGGCTGCGGTCTTGTTATTTTCATCAACATTTAGCTTCCCGAAGGCTATCTTGCCTCGGTAATCTCTCGCAAGCTCTTCTATCACTGGAGAGAGGAAGCGACACGGTCCACACCACGGAGCCCAACAGTCAATGACAGCTAAATGATTATCCTCCTTGAACTTGTTGAAGGTAGCGTCGGTCAAATCAAGGGGTTTACCCGAGGCTTGGGTGCGGGGCCCCAACTTTTCTGTTCTCTTGGAGACGCCTTTCATCATGTCTTCCAGTTTCTTTCTTCTAATCCTCTCCAGGTCCTCGTCTTCCTGATCCACCATTTCAACATATGGGTGGCTTAGCAACTATTAAAAAAATCTATTTTAACGTAGTAAAACACGGGGCATCCTCTTTGATTATTCTTAAACGTTTGACCTTTCTCTAAACCCCTTTTGTGAGGGGGTAAAGTTAAAAGAGGTAAAAATCCATCTCTTATGGATGAAATATGCCCTTGTTTGTTCTCCTTACTAAGCTCACCGGTGCGTGTAAACAAAAGCTGAGGGACGAGCCGGAGATCCTTGAGGAGATCTGCAGCAAGCTGGAGGGCTGCGATCAAAGAGGATTCCCACAGTTGGCGACTTTGGGACAATACAACTTCATAAACATCATAGACGTTGAAAACGAGAAGACTGTATACAGATTGGCGTTGGAACTTAATTCAAGAGGCGACGTCGAAACGATAGTAATGCCCGCTCTTCCAATGAAGGAGTATCTAGATGAAGTAAAAAAGATGAAAGAAACAAAATAATTCACCACACAAATCAAGGTTTCTTAAAGGCGTTTGAAGAACCACCGATCTTGTATCAAAAAATGGAAGGCATGAGACTTGAATGGAGTTAATCCTTCATATTGTCAACCTACTTTATGTGACCGCTTTTCCTTCTTCTCTTAAATATAGACATATCTTTCTATCGTTCCTGCATAAACTATAATTTGATCTGAAATATTGTACCAGAACACCGTCTTTTATCATGTAAGCCAATTTGAAACCTTTTGTGAAACCGCTTGGTTCCACAAAAGTGTATCCTCTACTTTCCAGCCAGTCTTCTGGGACAAAACCGTGTCCTCTTCTAAGAAATCTTTTAAATACAAGCATATCCTTCGAAGGATTCTGTCTCGGACCCTCAAGAACGTAACCTTTCTCCATTAACTCCTGTAAATAAGCTATATCCTTTACCGGGTTTTTGACGTCACCCTTGTCTGCATCCATCCAAATCAATTAAAAAGACGACTAAGAATAATAAAGGTGCCGAGGGGTAATAGACTCTAACGCCCATCGACGTCTGCTTCATCACTCAAAATCTACCACCACCACGGTATAGCGTCTTTTAGACCCGTAGGGTGACCTCTTCGACGTAGCTAGCCATGATATCCGCAAACTTTGATATTTTTTCCTTTGTGTAGGGTGTCTTGGAGTTGAAGGCGGGGTCGAGTGTGTCACCGGGGATGAACTGCTGGAACGCGAATCGCCTCGCGCCCTTAACCATCTCCCCAATCCTATGAACGATATCCTCGTTTACGAATCCCGGGACGGCGGTGCACCTGAACTCGTAGTCGACGGAGCCCTTCTTCAGAATATGAATGGTCTTCAGAAGCCCTTCGACACTCTCCGCCTTCAGTCTTGGATAGAGATCAGGCGAAGTCTTCACATCTACTGCTACATAGTCGAGATGAGCCAGGCTTTTTTCCAGGACTTCGGGACGCATCCCGTTGGAGTCAAGTTTTAGCTTGTAACCAAGGGCTTTGAGCCTAGAAAGGAATCCCGGGAGACCCTCCTGTATCGTTGGTTCCCCACCAGTAATAACTACGTGTTCGATGAACGTTTTACGTTCTTCAAGGATTTTCACCGCGTCCTCTTCGGATAGGAAAGGCCCATTATACTCAAGCACAATCCGCCAGTTATGGCAGTAGGGGCACCTGAGGTTACAACCCGCCGTGAAAAGCACCGTGGATACGTTATCAGGGAAATCTATCAAGCTCGTCTTCTGGATTCCACTGAATTTCATCGCTGCACTACACTAGCCCACTGTACTGCTTCGTCGAAGGTTCTACGTTTCTTGAACTCAGCTTGTTTTCCGTCGTTCCATTGGTTCACAGGCCTGAGGTATCCTACCACTCTTGAATATACCTCGCAGGTCTTGTTACATGCTGGGCATCTGTAATGTTCGCCTTTTATGTACCCGTGATCGGGACAAATACTGAATGTCGGGGTTAGCGTCAGGTACGGTATTCTCGTTGTTTCAGTTATTTTTTTGACTAACTGAGCGGCGGCCTTCCAGGAGGGTAGCCTTTCGCCTAGGAATGTATGGAACACTGTGCCGCCTGTGTATAGAGGTTGCAGCTGGTTCTGGTGGCCTAGAGCTTCGAAAAGGTCCTCTGTCTGGTCTACGGGGAGTTGGGATGAGTTAGTATAGAACGGCTCTGCCCCATTTCTTACTTCATTTTCATTTGCGACAACTATGTTTGGGTACTTCATTTTATCGATTCGTGCCAGACGATAAGAGGTGCCCTCGGCGGGTGTGGCTTCTAGGTTGTAGATGTTTTCTGTTTCTTCTTGGTAATCGCCTAGTCTGTTTCTCATGAATCTGAGTACTTTTTTTGCGAATCCTAATCCTTCTTGTGAAGCTATGCTCGTTCCCAGGAAGTTGTGTATCGCTTCTGCCATTCCAACAAGACCTATAGTGGAAAAATGGTTACTCCAGTAGTAACCATACGCTTCTTTAATGTGACGAAGATAATAGGCCGAATATGGATAGAGACCCGAGTCTGTGAATTTTTCGAGAATTTTTCTCTTAATTTCGAGGCTGTCTCTAGCCGAATCCATCAGGTTAGCCATTTTTTCGAAGAAACCGTTCTCGGTTTTCTGCGTATACCCAACCCGGGGTAGGTTTAACGTTACCACGCCTATGGACCCGGTTAGGGGGTTTGAGCCGAACAGTCCTCCGCCTCTCTTTCTGAGTTCCCTGTTGTCTATCCTAAGCCTGCAGCACATGCTCCGTACGTCATCGGGTTTTATGTCGCTGTTAACGAAGTTTGAGAAGTAGGGCGTCCCGTATTTAGCGGTCATCTTGAATATGCTTTCAGAGGTCTCTGAGTTCCAATCAAAGTCATCTGTGATGCTGTATGTCGCGATGGGGAAAGTGAAGACTCTTCCTTTTGCGTCGCCTTCCTCCATGATCTCGGCGAAGCAAGTGTTGAACATATCCATTTCTTCCTGCAGGTCCCCATATGTGTCGGAGCGTATCTTTCCGCCTATTATAACTGGCTCGTTTTTCAGGAAGTCAGGGACTTTTATGTCCATCGAGATGTTTGTGAAGGGGGTTTGAAACCCTACGCGGGTGGGTACGTTCATATTAAATAGCCATTCTTGTAAAATTTGTTTCAGCTTCTTTTTATCCAATTCATCGTATCTTAAGAATGGGGCTAGATAGGAGTCGAAGTTACTGAATGCCTGCGCCCCCGCCGCTTCACCTTGGAGCGTGTAGAAAAAGTTGACAATCTGCCCTAAGGCGGAGGAAAGGTGTTTTGCGGGGGAACTCTCCACTTTCCCTGATACGCCTTTGAAACCTGAGAGAAGAAGATCAGGTAGATCCCATCCTACACAGTATGGCCCCAGCACCGCCAGGTCGTGAATATGGATCTCTCCTGAACTGTGTGCTTCTCTTATATTGTTTGGATATACCCGGTTGAGCCAGTATTTTGAGATTAGATTAGATGATAGATAGTTGTTTAATCCTTGCAGAGAGAAATTCATGTTTGAGTTTTCACGGACTCTCCAATCCGATTTCATAATATATTTGTCAATGAGGTCGTCTTGGCTTAGTATAGTTGCGAGTTCTCTCAGGTCCTGGTGTTGTTTTCTATACAAGATATAGGCTTTGGCTGTCCGGGCCATGCCTTTTTTAATTAAGGTTTTTTCAACGATGTCTTGGATTTCTTCCACAGTTGGAACTCCATCTTCTCCAAAACTTTCTACTAGTTGCGTTATGACTTTATTAGTTAACTCGTCAGCTTGTTTCTCGCCCGTCCCACCGACTGCAAGTATGGCTTGTAAGAGCGCTTTCTTAATTCGTTCTTTATCAAATTCCTGCAGTTTTCCGTTTCTTTTTCTTACATATTTCACCTATTAACACCCTCCGAATTATTTTCCATGAAGTGGATAGAATTCCCTAAGATGCATCCATAGTGTGACAATCTATGCAAGACACTACCTCTAGAGTATATACGGCTTGGGATTGTTTAAAAAATATTAAACAATTATATTTAATATGAATTAGTTAACATATTATATAGAATTAGAAAATATTTTTAATGATTTTAATTTTTTTAAATTAACCTTGATCGTCTCAAACTACTTTAAAAAAAATATACAAATTTTATTAAAATATTACAAGAATCATGAAAAAATGAAAACGAAATAACATATAAAATATATAGCATGTATTCGCGGTCTTTCTTTGGTGGGGACGCTATTAGTATAAGGAGCACTCGTGATGCAGGCATTAAAAGATGAAGAAAAGCAGCTCAATCTACACATAAATATTTAATGGTCTTAAGCTGAAAAGAGTAAAAGTTCGTGATGGCATGGTAGTTCAGTTAAAAGCGAATCAACATTCTCCTATAAGCTGGATTTTTCATGTTTTAGCTGGAAGGTAGCATGTTAGATCCACAGTTGGGACATTTGACCTGAAGACATGGTACACCTCTTGTGTGAGGTATCTTCGTACCACATTTTGGGCAAACACATTGACTTGGTCCACCGATAGCCTGTCTTCCTCCCCCTCTGCCTCTTCCTTGTCCTCTTTGACTCATCTTTCCACCAAGACCAAAAACATGTTGTCAAATAAAAATGTGGTTATCCTTTCAGGATAGTCATTCCTTCAGCTCCTCCAGTTTCTTCTTCGCAGAATCTAACATGTTCCAAGTTCTCAGCATTGCGCTCCAGCATCTCCTTCTCCTGTTCCACGGTAGGTATCGGCTTATATGGAGCTGGCCCACATCTAGGGGTGGTTCCTTTAGGAGCGGTTATCGATGGTCCACCCGTCATGCACTGTCTTCGCTGTCATCTTTGTGAAGGGGTAGGGCGGCGTCGCGCATCGACGACTTTGCTTTTCCCTTATCGTTGGTTACTCACGATAAGCGTTTTTTCGGGGTACGTGGCGGCGTCGTAGATCGGCGACTCGGCGTTTCCCTTATAATTGGTTACTTGTTATAAGCGTTTTTTCTAGATTTCGGTGTTATTTTATTCATCTTAATTTTTTTATCGTTTTTATATAAAAATTATATTTTTCTTGGTATAACAGTTAGTTTTAGCTTAAATAGTTTTTTTAATTGTTTATTTTTATTTTTTAGCTATGATTGAATAGAAATTTTATACAAAGAGAATTTTGGTTAACCTCTGTTTTCAGTCCCTCGGGTAGATTATTAGATCAGGGCAGGTTAGTCACTTTATGGACTCTTTTAACTCATACCTACTCAGGAAGTTTTACCGGGAAACAGCCCGAGACGGCGACAAACTAGCGGAAGCCGAACAGCAGATTATTCATCCATCTGAGAACAAATCGTGGTGTAGGAACTTGACGGTTTGTTAGCCTCGTAATTATCCTGTGGGATGTATGTGCCTGAAGCGTACATGTAGGTGATGGGTTCTTCACGGCGATCAATCCTGGTTAAGATTCTTAGGATTGACGAGGAGATAAACGATGTCTCCTTAAACGAGGACTTTAGTACTCTGTCACCTATTATTTGATCGCTTTGACTAGAGTAAAGATCACGGTGTTGAGGCGGGTGGATCCTTCAGTCATCTTCGACGGGGAGGTGCCTAACATGCCTGGCACCGATGAACCCTACACCAAGTGCACGGCTTTCGAGGAGGGACAGGAGTTCATCGTAGATGACAGCCTGGCTAAGCCCGAGGGGTTCTGCGGCTGGGCTTGGAGAGACATCTACAAGGACCTGTCGATCCTCAGGTTTGGAGGCAACTTCTGGCCTAACTGGATGAAGCCCGGTGAGATGCTGAGCTGTTGCACGGACGGAGTCAGGCCTGTCAGCTTCAAAATGGAGCGGCTGGAAGACTAGCCCAATTTTTTCCTTATCACTGGGTTTTGAGAGAGGCAAGCTCTTCTTTTATCTCGTCTTCTGTGAGGGGCCGGGGGTAGTTATAGAAGGGGCCTGAGGGGCGTTCGTTGTAGAAGGGGCGGTTGCATCCGGGGCACCCGGTGGTCATGAACGCCACCCCGTCCCTGAGAACAGTGTCCAAGTCTAATCCTCCGTAGCCGGTTATCCTGCCGCCCTCGTCAAAGCTCAGGTCTTTCAGAGTCGCGTATCCGTTTACTATGAGGTGTCTGGCAGCCTGCAGCCGCCTATATTTCTCTAATTGGGGCGGGGGGAGGCCCTCTAGCCTTGTGCCGGCGAGGGGCGTGAACGCGAAGAGCACCGTCTTGACCTTCATGTCGTGGAGCCTCTGGACGAGCTTTGCGGCCTCCCTCTCGGTCTCGCCGAGCCCCACGATTAGGTTGCTGCCCACGTTGCCTTCTCCGAAGACCTCCACCGCCGCCCCGAGGGCCTCCATGTGCCTCTCCCAGCGGTAGGGCCCCTTGACGCCGCGTCCCTTTATCTCGTCGAAGATCCTCGGCGTGGCGCCGTCGAGAGGTATGCTTATCATCTCGGCGCCGGCCTCCCTGAGCCTGAGGAGAGACTCCTTGTCCACGGGGCAGGTGTCCACCGACACGGGTAGACCTGTCTCGTCCCTAAGCAGCCTCACCAGGTCCACGGTGTCGTCGAGGAACCCTGGGTAATTTATTACCTGGACGCAGACACGTTCCAGCACGTCCAGGGCAGGCTCCCTGAAGCCGGCCATGACCCTGTCGAGGGGATAGTCCGGCCACACGACCCGGGATAGCTGGTCTCTGTTGGCGTGATGGTCCCTGGCCTGGGCGCAGAAGCTGCAGTTGGCTAGGCAGCTTCCCTCCGTGTAGGTCATGAGGTAAGCGGTGGTGGGGGGCACGCTGAGCCTGTACCTAAGCAGGCCGAGCACGCTTGCCGTCCCTACGCTCACCCTTACTCTGTCCGGTGCCAAGTCATGATTCATGGGTGCGGGGCCGTTATGAAGGTTTACTCTGCCCCGAGGACTCCGAGCAGCTCGGAGAGGCGGGATAATTGTGTAACGCCGTCGAGGCTGAGGCCGGTGGGCGCGTCGTGGCTGTAGGACGCCCAGTTGCCCTGGTCGCTGCGCTTGATGAGTACCGGGTGCATCCCGGCGTTGATGGACCCCTCGACGTCTACCTCCATGTCCCCGACGTACACCGCCTCACCGGGGCTGACTCCTGTCCTGCTGAGGGCTTCGTGGAATGTCCTGGGGTCGGGCTTGGCGGCTCCGTACTCGTCCGAGACCACGACGACGTCGAAGAGGTCTTCGATGCCGAGCTCGGCGAGGAGCTCATGTATTCTAGGGGTGTGCTCCCAGTTGGTGACCAGCCCCACCTTGTATCGTCGCCTAAGAGTCTCCAGAACTCGTTTTGCTTCGGCGTCTAGGTACATCCCGTCGTGCCACACCCTGATTATGGAGTCCACGAGGGGCCTTATCTCGGGGGAGGGTATGTCCACGCCGAGCGCGTGTCCCAGGGTCTTGACGCGTCTCATGAAGAGGGTCATCCCGGGCGCCCTGTACTCTGGCTCGGAGGCGTTGAAGAGGCTGTCGAGGTGTATCTTGAACTCCTCCAGTGTTGCACGGGCGCCCTTAGCGGTCATCTCCCGGTGGAATGCTTGTACCCAGTTCTCCCACGCGGCGTCGACGTCGTCTGAGAGGAGGAGGGTGCCGTGTAGGTCGAAGAAGACGCCCCTGATGTGATCCATCTCCCTTGGATCGGCGTGACAGGATAAAAAACGTTAGGCGTGGATGGGTTCGAGGAGGTCGACGATGGTGAAGACGTTTTCACTGGCCACCCTGTAGAAGGTCCTCGTCCCGTCTTTCCTGCGGCTAAGTATCCCCGTCTGCTCCATTAGCCTCAGGTGCCTCGACACGGTGGGCTGGCTCTGCCCGATCACGGGGAGGATCTCGCACTGGCAGAGCTCTCCGTCTCTGAGGAGCTCGATGATCCTGAGCCTGTTGGGGTCCCCGAGTACCTTTAGTACCCTGGCTTTATGTTTTAGTTCGTTGCTCAGAGCTAGAATCCCCCTGTCAGTAAGCCGTACACGAGTCCTGAGAGGACCGCGGATATAAATGCTAGGAGGCCGTACGTGGCCACTATTCTCCAGCCCACCACCCTGGAGGCGCTCAGGCTGTTGGGGATGTCGTATGGCTGGCCCATGAGCCAGGCCACGGTGGCGGCGGGGGTCATACCCAAGTCCATGAGCGCCTTCCCCAGGACGACCTCGATGAGGGTAGGCGTGTAGAGGGGGCCGCCGAGGAGGGCAGCGACCACAACTCCCCTTGGGCCTGAGAGCCAGACCCTCACCAGGTCCTCGGGGAAGTACGCCTGGAAGTAGCTGACCACCACGAGTCCGACGAGGAAGGTGGGGACGATCTGCTTAGCAAGGTAGCCGCCGAACTTCAGCGCGTTCCATAGTCTGTCGTCGAGGGGCTCCTCCATGAGATCCATCGACGCTTTGGCTTTAACGCCGCTGGTGAACCGCTCCTCGAACTCCCTGCCCCACGGAGTCCTGGAGATTATGTAGCCGATGGCTATGGCGCTGGCCGCCCCGGCGACCATGTCGGCTAGGGCGATGGGCCACCCCATGACCTGCACCGTTATTATGTCGGCTAGCAGGTTGTTGGCGGGCGCCACCAGCAGGAACGTGAGGGCGGGGCCTATGCCGCTGCCCGCGTAGACGAGGCCCGCGAAGATGGGTACCATGGTGCAGCTGCATACACAGAACACGGGGGCCAGTACCGTGGCGAACACGTATGCCCTCCAGTCGCCGCTCCCCATGTATCTGATCATGGTTTCCTGGGGGAGGAACTCCTGGAAGAGCCCCGAGACGATGAAGGCGAAGCCGAGGCACAGCCACCCGTGCTGCGCGTAGTCCCAGAGGTAGTGGAGGGGTATCATCCATAGCGGTAGGGCTTGGAGGTCCTCGGCTGTGGCCTGGGGCGTGAGGGTGAGTTTGGCTATGATGCTCCACGCCATGAGCCCGACGACGGCGAGGATGAGGCCTAGCATCATCGCGGTTCGGGCGAGCCTCTTGGCTTCCATCTAGAGTTCCTTGCGTATCATTCGCTCTATGACGCCGGGGTCGGGGACCTTGCCCATGATCTTTACGACGCCGTTCAGGGCTATGGCCGGGGTGCGTACTACGCCGAACCTGTCCATGGTCTCCTTGGCCATGACGTCGAGCTTCTCCACCTCGACATCTATGCCTTCGGCTCTGAGTTTCTCAACCGCCTTGGTTGCGTTCTCCTTGGTCTGTTTGCACCGCTTGCACGCGGGCTCGACTCCTATTACTTCTAGTTTGAGTGTCATACCGATCCAACAGAGGATATATTTAACTATTTAAATATTTAGAAAAGTAGATAATTACTGTCTTTACCTTATCCACTCGGAGCCCTCGAAGTCGGCTACGGCCAGCAGCTCGTTCTGGAGCTCGACGGGGCCTGAGACGCGGCAGGCGTAGATGAGGCCGGAGCAGGGTGCCTCGATCTCTTCGAGCGTCTACAAGATGTAAGGGCTGTAGGTAATGCTTGGGGCGTTGGAGGGTTAAGTGTCTACTCGTTTGGGATGGGCACTATCTCCATTATCACCTGGCCCGCGGGGTCGGGGCACTCCACGTGCCACGTATGGGGCATCCAGTCGTCGGGCTCGTCTAGTTTCCTCTGCTTGGCTGGGA
>Ga0265594_1002760_pt1 | contig 12193 bp, 12 predicted proteins | sample saktaG_11_FD_190147 | JGI IMG/M metagenome (GOLD analysis project Ga0265594, IMG submission 190147) | Saline water microbial communities from Sakinaw Lake, British Columbia, Canada - sak_2011_5_24_80m | ecosystem: Environmental > Aquatic > Non-marine Saline and Alkaline > Saline ... | reverse complement strand
ACATTGGGAATGAAGGTTAATTGGCCGGCGTCAAAAGTTTGGATATAATCATCAAATTCAGCAGCTGGAAAAGGAGAAATACCAATAATTCTTGCGCCTCTCGCTTTTAATTCAGCCGCAGCCGACAAAACCTCTCCTTTCGTTTCATCATTGGCTACAAGAACAATACAAGGAGTGCCCTTTTGAATAAGGCTGATCACCCCATGCTTAAGTTCTCCTGAAGCAAATCCTTCAGAATGGATATAACTTGCCTCTTTAATTTTCAAAGCACACTCAAGAGCAGCCGGATAATTAAGATGTTTGCCAACACAATATATATCTTCTTTGTTCATCAGCGACTTAGCTAATTTCATTATTTTAGTTTGAAGTTTTTTTGTCAACCATCGACTAAGGTTTTTACCCAAAGATTTAATATTTTTTCGCGCCTGAATGTATTGACCGCTAACTGTATTCGCCAATAAATACAATATTGCCAATTGGGCGGTATAAGCTTTTGTAGAAATAACGGCAATTTCTGGTCCGGCACCAACAGGAAGAACATAATCAGCCAATCTTTCTAAAGTAGAACCAAAAGTATTAACAACCGCAACAATGCTGGCGCCACGAGCTTTTACTTTTTTGGCGGCAATCAAAGTATCGGCTGTTTCTCCGCTTTGGGAAACAGCAATGGCAATCGTTTTCTGATTGCAAAACTTGGCAAAAGGCAAAAACTCATAAGCTCCATAAACCTGGGTTTCAATTCCATTTTCGGCAAAAAAATATTTTCCTGCCAAAGTACAATATGAAGCAGTACCACAAGCAAACATCACCACTTTATTTTTTTGATTAATTTTTTCCGCTAAGCTTTTAATCTCTTTTTCATTTAAATTTGCTGTTTTGGGAATAGTAATTTTTTGCTCGATAATCTCTTTGAGTAAAAAGTGCGGATAGCCGCCTTTTTGAGCATCCTCAATTTCCCAGTCAATTAACTTTTCTTCTGTTTTTTCCTTTCTCCCTGTTTTTAGGTCATAAATCTTCGCTCCTTTTTTTGTCAACAAAACTCCTTGACCGTCTTTGATAAAAACTACGCGGTTGGTGCTTTTTAAAAAAGGCGTTACATCCGAAGCCAAGAAATATTCCTTTTTTCCCAAACCAACTACTAAAGGAGAACCGTCTCGACAAGCAACAACAGTTTCATTTTCTAAATCAAGAACGGTAATTGCATTAGAACCGACTAAACTATTAAAAGCGGAAAACACTGCCTGCTTGATCGGCTTAATCTTAAGATTATCTTCAATAAGATGAGCAATCACTTCCGTATCTGTCTCCGAAGAAAAACGATGTCCCCTAGATTTTAGCTTCTCCCTTATTCCTCGGTGATTTTCCACAATACCATTGTGAATAACCGCTATTTTCTTACTGCAATCCAGGTGAGGATGAGCGTTTTCGTCAGTCACGCCCCCGTGAGTGGCCCAACGCGTATGTCCTATCGCTATTGAACCATTGGGTAGGGTAATGGTTGCTCCACCAATCTTACCAACACGCTTCTCGACACAAATCTCCGATACTCCAACTGGTCTGACGGCAATACCCCAAGAATCATAACCTCGATATTCGAGTTTTTTTAATCCGCTAAGGACAATCTTAGCCGCATTCTGTTTTTTACCAATATAAGCGAAGATGCCGCACATTTAAAGTTTCTTTTTAAACTTATCTCTTGTCTCTAAATCTATTTTACGAAGATTTTCCCTAACAACAACTTTTTGCTCTAAGTAACAAAACTTATTTTCTTTAAGATTCTCTTCCAGAACTAGACCCGAACCAACAAAAGAGTTACTGCCAATCTGGACGCCGGGCATAATGCTGGTATTAATCCCCACTCGCACACCAGAACCGATAATCGCTCCCATTTTAACACGGCCAGGCACAATTTCTTTTTCATCTAATCTTAAGTTAGCTATTCTGGCGCCTGAACCAAAGCTAATATTTTCTTCTAAAATAGAATCACCAATATAATTAGCGTGAAACCAACAATTGGGACCAATATATGAACGAGCAATCTCTGTGTTATAACCAATAACACAACCGTCTTCAATAATCGAATCTCGCACTAAGGCATTATTGCCCACAATCACATTTTTGCCTAAATAAGAATTTTTCACTACTGCTCCCTCAAAAATTTTAACCCCTTCCTCCGCTATTACTGATTTTTTCTTTTTTTCATTTAAAAAGAAAGCGGCTGTTTCTAAAATATCCCAAGGATATTTAATCGTCGCCCAGGAATCATTATATTTAACCAACTCAAATTTAATTCCTTTTTTCATCATTTTAGCCATTGCTACCTCGTAAACATCATCTCGATTGCTCTTTGTTTTTTTAAGAAACTGTAAAAGGGTCTTTGGTTTTTGATAAAAATCAACCACCAGCTTAATCATATCGCTCGGCTCTCTGCCCTTACCGGGTTTTTCAACAACCCTTTCTACCAAACCATTTTTAACTACAAGATAACCCATCGATAGATAACAATCTGTTTTCAAACCAACAAGTAAAGCATCAGGATTGTTTTTTATTTTTCTATTAAACTCGACAAATAAACTTGGCTGAAAAAAGTCATTAGCATTAACGATTAAAAGAGGTCTGTCTTTAATCTCTTTTTCAGCGCTCAAAATGGCATCTGCTTGGCCTAAAGGCCTTTTTTGAACAACTACTTTAACGTTGCCTAAGTATTTTTTGACTTCTTCTTTTATTTGAGGATTAACAACAACAATGAAATCTTTAAAGCCTGACTTTTTCAGATTTTCAATCGCATGAACAATCAAAGGCCTGCCAAAAAACGGCAATAAATTTTTGTTGGCGGTTATTGGCCGCATACGCTTGGCCTCTCCACCAGCTAAAACTAAAACTTGAATATTTTTCATTTTTCTAAAATTTTCCTCACTTCCTTTTGATCCGACCAAGAAATTTCTTTGCCGCCAATATTTAGGCTATTTTGATGACCCACGCCTGTAACTAAAACTATATCACCTTTTTCTGCCATTTCGATTGCTTTTTTTATCGCTTCTCTCCTGTCTTCAATTTTCCAGTAGTTCTTAGCTAAAATTTTTCCTCCCTTTTCCACTCCGGGCTCGATTTCAGCGATAATCTTTTTAGGATCTTCACTGTATGTATCCTCGTGAGTTAAGATAATTTTATCAGAAAACTTAGCCGAAATCTCACCCATTATTGGCCGTTTCGTTCTTTCCCGATCGCCAGTACAACCGAAAACGTGAATAATTTTTCCTTGAGTAATTTTTTTAAGAGCAGGGAGTATTTGCCTGAAAGCATTGGGAGTATGAGCAAAATCAATAAAAATCTTGAAATCCTGCCCTTCATCAATTTCTTCCAGCCGTCCGGAAACTGGCTCAAAAGAAAGCAAAGATTGCCTGATTTTTTTATCTGGAATTCCCAGGATTTTTGCTGCGCTAATCGCCGCCAGACAGTTATAAAGATTAAATTCTCCCAAAAGATTAGTCTTAAATTTGAAAGTCTCAGGCGTTAAGTCCGCCTTTTTTTTAATTCCGTAAGTAATTATCTTAATATCTCTATATCTCAGTATCTCAGTATCTAAATATCTATACGAAGCATCGTCTCTGTTTAAAATCGCCCATTTTACGCCATTAAATAACCTTGCTTTAGCTTTTAAATAATTCTTCCAAGTTCCATGATAATCCAAATGCTCATAGGTAACATTAGTGATTACTCCCATCTTAAAATTACAGCCAAAAAGTCGATGTTGATCCAAGCCATGAGAAGTGGCTTCTAAAATCACATATTCTTTTTTTTCATCAACCGCTTTTCTTAGAAATCTTTGCAATTGCCAGGAATCCGGCGTGGTCACATGAAATCCAGGCGCTGATACGGTCGAAATCATGGCTGTTTTTTTACCAGCAGCCTTTAAAATGTGGGTGATAAGATGAACCGTTGTTGTCTTGCCATCGGTACCGGTAACACCAATGACAAAAAGGTTTTTAGTAGGAAAGCGAAAAAAAATCGTCGCCAAAACAGCTCTCAGTAGATGGTAAAAATTCTTCAATTCTCGAATCACAGAAGATATTATATCACTATCCCTCAACCGTCTCTGTCCCGATCCATGATCGGTTTCCTATTGTCGATCCGGTAAAATGTTCTCATTCTTTAGGAGAAATGCCGTAATATAAAAATAGTTCTTTGGCAAGATCAAACCATAAGGGCGCAGCCGTATTGGCTCCCCATGGAGAAGATGTTGGTTCTGCCAAAGTTACGAGCATGACAAATTTTGGTTTTTCTGCCGGTGCAAAACCAACAAAAGAAACAATCGTTTTTTTCTCATCATAGTGGCCGGCAATAGGAATCTGGGCTGTTCCTGTTTTACCGGCAATACGAAAACCAGAAATACCATATTTCTCCCAATGAGGAAAACCGTTCTCCACTGCTGATACCATCATTTCAGTTAATGTTTTCGCTGTCTCAGGCTTGATCACTCTATCAACCACCTCTGGCTTGATTTCCACCTCTCTTTCCTCATCCACTACACGAGCAACCACTCGTGGTACAACTAGTTTTCCATCATTAGCAATAACAGCTGCCGCCCTTATCATTTGAATAGAAGTAACAGCAATCCCTTGGCCAAATGCTGCCGCTGCTAAATCAATTTCTCGCCACTCTTTATCAGACCGCAACTCCGGCGTTGCCTCTTCTTCAAGATCAATTCCTGTCAAATTACCAAAACCAAACTTTTTAATGTATCTTAAAAAGTTTTCTTTACCAAGTTTTTCTGCTACAAAAACCATCCCTACATTATCCGAATGCTCTAAAACTTCCTTCATTGTTGAATCAGGACGATATTTATCGTCATAGGTATGAATTACATAGGAGCCTATTTTTCTCGGACCGGCACATTTATCACAACGCGTTTCTGGTTCAATCACTCCTTCATCGAGAGCAGCAGCCATAGTAATAATTTTAAAAACCGAGCCAGGTTCGAACGATTCAGTTACAACAGGATTTTTATAAAAAACTTTATCATAGTTTTGAAAGTTACCTTGCTCATAAGAAGGAAACGATACCATCGCCAAAATTGCTCCGCTTTGAGGCTCCATAATCACTATCGAACCTGATTTCGCTCCATATTTTTCTATCCCTTCTCTGAGTCCTTTTTCAGTCATAAACTGGACTGCCCTATCAAGATGTAAAGTCAAATTACGCCCATCACAAGCTTCCTCTCTTTCAAAACGACCCATCAGAATCGGCTTACCCCTGGCATCTTTCTCCTGATAAAGCAAACCTGGCCGCCCTTTCAATTCTAGGTCATAGTATCCTTCAACCCCAAAATAGCCTTTATCTCCACCGCCCTCATCACTGCCAACAAAACCCAAAAGATGAGCTGAAAGCGAAGCTTCAGGATAAAAACGAATATTTTCTTTTTCAAAACCGATACCGGCAATGTTCAATTCTTCAATTTTTTCTTTGACTTCCTTTTTTACTTTATGTTTGAGGTCTGCCCAAACCAAGTCCGGATTGTCTAACCTTTTTTTAAGTTTTACTTCTGCGTTTTTTAAAAGCCGCAATTCCTCTTTTGCTGAAGATGTGGCCATATTATCACTTAAAAAAGGAGCAAGTTTCGCAGCGATTCCTGATGTTTCCTCCGATATTTTCGTTAAATCGACATAAATAAGATAGGCCTCCTGATTATCAACTAAGGGAAAATTATCAGCAGTAAGAATTTTTCCTCTCTGGGCAGGTAATTCTATTTTAGAAGCATGTTGGCTTTCGGCCAAAATTGCTAGTCTCTCACCGGACTTGATTTGCCATCCAAAAAGCCGATAAATCACTAAAAAAGCGAAAAAAAGAAAGGCAAAAAACAAAAAATTGAGCCGCCTCATTTCATGGCCACGGGAACATCCCCTTTTAGATAAAAAACCTTCGGGGAACGAACAAAACCAAGGCTATCAGCTTTTTTAATAACCCCAGAAATTGAACTCGTACGAGCAATTTCCAACTCCAAAGAAGAATTCTCTGAATTCAACTCCTTCATTTCTTCCTCTAATGCTTTAATTCCTTTTCCTGTCGTGGACAACTTGTTTGAAGCTATCAAATTAGCAAAAGTCAAAAAAATAATAATGGATAAAAGTAAAAAAGAAAGTCTGTTTTTCATATTTTTTCCCCTACTCTTAACTTGGCACTCCTCGAACGAGGATTGATTCTTATTTCTTCCTCGCTAGGAGTAATCGGTTTCTTGGTTAAAATTTGTATTTTTTTTTCGTTTTTTAAAAACCTTTTGACAATCCTATCTTCCGATTCGTGAAAACTAATAACTACTAATCTTCCGTTTGGTTTTAAAAGATCAAGCGCTTGAGATAAAACAACCTTAAGATTCTCCAGCTCACTATTGACTACAATCCGCAACGCCAAAAATACCTTTGTCGCCGGATGAATAGCACGAATTTTCCTTTTTCCACCATAAACGCTCGTCACTAAATCGACCAGCTCTTTAGTGGTCTCAATTGGTTTTATCCGACGGGCTCGGACAATAGCATCAGCAATCGCCCGAGCACGCTTCTCTTGAGCAAATCTAGTAAAAAGTACATTCAACTGTTTTTTTGACAAAACCTTTAATAAATCGGCGGCGGTGATGGCCAATCTTGGATCCATCCTCATGTCTAAAGACGCATCTTTCTGAAAAGAAAAACCACGCTCGGAAGTCTTAAGCTGATAACTGGAAACACCAAGGTCAAAAAGAATTCCAGAAACTTTTCCAAATCCTTCTTTGTTAGCAATTTCCTCCAAGTTTGCAAAATTGCCTCGAGCAATTTTCCAAGAAGTATCAGGGCAGGCTTTTTTAAGATACTCCTTGGCATATCTTACTGCCTCAGGATCCCAGTCAATACCTAAAACTCTACCGCCTGTTTTTAAAACAGCTTCCGCATGACCTCCACCGCCAACGGTAGCGTCAATATATTTTCTTTCTTTTTTAATGTTCAATAATTTAATTGCTTCGTTCAAAAGAACAGGTTGATGAAACACCATTAAAGACCTAATTCTTCCAAACGCTCGGCAATTTTTTCACTGTTTTTTTCAACTTTAGTCAAGTAGTTATTAAATCGTTTTTGATCCCAAATCTCAATTCTTTCTAAAGCGCCGGCAATAACCACATTTTTTCTAATTCCAGCAAACTTTCTCAAATGATTAGGTATTAAAGCTCGTCCTTGCCTATCAAGTGTAATTTCCGCGGCTGAAAAGCTTAAAAATCTAGCAAAAGAGCGTGAATCTTTCTTGGTTAATGACATCTTTGCCAGCTTGTTTGTAAATTCTTGCCATTTTTCAAAAGCAAACAAAAACAAACAACCATCAAGACCTTTTGTCAAAACCGCTTTTTTGCCTAATCTTTTTCTAAGGCTATTGGGAATTGCCAATCTGCCTTTTTTCTCTAATGAATGTAAATATTGACCAACAAACATTTCCTATCGGATATTTCACCACTTTTCACCACTCGTATCCATTTTTAAATATTTTATAAAGCTTGTCAAGGGGCAATTTTCCTGAAAAACTTGATTTAGTGTGGTATAATAGAAGCAATGTCAGAAGTGGTAGCAATAACAATCGATCAACAAGCAACAGAAGCTTTAATTACTGATCAAGATCAACTGGTCCAAGAAGGTCCAGTTATTTTTGCTGAGGCTGATTTAACTGACGCACAAAGAGACAGACGCGACACCCTGTTATTCTTTGAAAAGCAAAGAATCGCTGCTGAAAGAATGAGAATGCTTCGTAGTTTGCTTTAATCTTCTATCGGTTTCGTCGGATATTTTTTCTTGTTCTTTTTCATTTTTCTCTCAAAAGCTTTTGGTATGTCAATTTCAAAATCATGAACAATTAGCAAGACCCAATAAAGAACATCAACTAATTCTTCTTCCAATTCTTTTCTTTTCCCTTGAGGAATTTGATTATCTTTTGTCCATTGAAAAACTTCTAGAAACTCGGCCGCTTCAAGCAGCAAGGAAATAGCCATATTTTTCGGCGCATGCTGTTTGCCCCATCCCCTGCTCTTTCTGAACTCTAAAATTTTCTCGGTTAAATCCTGAAAATCAGTCATTTTAAAAAGTTTTTTTAGTCGAAAATTATTCCATCACTACAACTGTCTTATTCTTTTCTTTTTCCAACTGAAAATCTTTGACGAATTTATATGTTTTCTCGTTGCGGAAAGTGACAGTCAAAGTACCGCCGGTGACGCCTTCATCATAGCGACAGACGCCTCTCGAACAGGTTCCCAAAAGAAGATCTCTGCTGACACTATCTTCCCCTTCTTGAAGTTCAATCGTACCAATCACTCCCCTTTGGACATCTTCTGTTAAATAAATCAACTCATATTCTATCGTTTTCATCCCTTTTTTAATATTTTCGATCTTAAGAGTCAATTCTTTACCGTCCGGCCGCGAACTTAAAATAATAACCGGCCTTTCATCTTCCGAAAGCTCATCAATAGAAAAAACACTAGAAACTTTTTCTTTTTTAACCTCTTGCACTGGTTCATCTTTAGAACGAGAGACAACAACAAAACCCAAAACTAAAATTAATATCAGGGCAATGGCACCGTAAACTAATTTTTTGTTCATTTCAATTTTTTAATAAAATAGTTAACCAATTTATCAATTTTTACTCTCACTTGTTTCATCGTATCACGATCGCGAATCGTAACAGTGTTGTTTTTTAGTGTATCATAATCAACAGTAACACACCAAGGTGTTCCAATCTCATCCTGTCTTCGGTAGCGCTTGCCAATGTTGCCAATATCATCAAACGCCGCGGAAAAATGATTTTTTAAATCTTGATAAACCTTTTCCGCTTTTTTGACTAGCTTGGGTTTATTGGCCAAAAGCGGAAAAACAGCCACCTTAAAAGGAGATAATTTAGGATGAAGTTTTAAAACAACTCGTTTGCCATTTTTAATTTTTTCCTCATGATAAGCATCACATAAAACCACTAAAACCATCCTCTCTACCCCCAATGACGGTTCGACAACATAAGGATAAAACTTTTTTCCTTTCTCATCTTGCAAAGAAAGATCATGGCCGGAAAACTTACTGTGATTTCTAGTGTCAAAGTCTGTTCTATTAGCGATTCCTTCAAGCTCATTCCAGCCAAATGGATACTCATATTCGATATCAACTGTTCTTTTGGAATAATGAGACAAAGATTTTTTCGGATGATCGAAAAAACGTAACTTTTTAGGGTTGATGCCTAAACTCTCATGCCATTTAAGTCTTTCCTTTAACCAATATTCGTGCCATTTTTCATCTTCACCTGGCTTAACAAAAAATTCCAGCTCCATCATGTCAAATTCTCTGTCCCGAAAAATAAAATTACCAGTAGTGATCTCATTTCTAAAACCTTTACCGATTTGAGCAATACCAAAAGGAAGTTTGGGCTGCATCGTATCAACCACATTTTTAAAATTGATAAAAATTCCCTGACAGGTTTCAGGCCGGAGATAGGCTTTGTTGGCCGTCTCTTTTGCTGGGCCAACATGGGTCTCGAACATCAAATTGAACTGTTTGGCTTCAGTCAGCTCTCCTTGACAAACCGGACATTGATTAATTTTTAATTTATCTGCCCGAAATCGTTTATGACACTTTTTACACTCTTTAAGAGGATCCGTAAAAGAAGTAATGTGACCTGAAGCTTGCCAAACCTTCGGATGGTGAATAATCGTCGAATCAATCGGATAAACATCTTCCCGCATTTCAACGATTGCCTGCCACCAAGCTTTTTTGACATTATTTTTCAAGCGGACTCCAGTCGGACCAAAATCCCAAAAACCACCTACGCCTCCATAAATTTCTGAAGAAGGAAAAATAAAACCCCTTCTTTTGCACAAAGAAGTAATTTTGGTCATTAAATTAGTAGTCATAATTGATACTCATTCCAAAGAGAGTAGTGTTAAGAGCCCACCACTGATCAACAGTCCGACCTGCATTGTGATCAACTTCTACTATCTTTATTTTATCTTCATCTTGATGTCTTGTAAAGCGTCTACACTCTCGTAAATATGTATTACGACCTTGAAGACGCCTAGGCTGGGCTAGAACTAAGACAACACTTCTTTCTTTCGAGGCCAACTCGCATAAGTCCTTAGGTCGCACATCAATCGCTACAACACAATCGCGAGGCCCATCTCCTGAAACACGCTCTACCGGGGGCTATCCTACTTGTCAGGCCTTCAATCGACTCATTAGCCTCAATCCTACCCTGTCTATTCCAAGGACTGACAATACGAACTCTCATTGGATGCTGCGTTATTATTTCACTCTCTGACATAAATAATGAATCCTCCTCCTTCCCCTCGTTTAACGCGAGGTATCCGGCTTGATGCGGTTGTAATAAAAAACACCCCATCCTTTTAGGGACGAAGTGTTCTTTCTCCGCGGTTCCACCCTAATTGCCTAACTTTCGTCTGGCCTCTTGATTAAGGTACAGCTCAGGCATGTCTTTGCCTTCATTGCTGCTTTTAACTTTTCTATTCTGGAGTTTACCATACGATTGCTCCCTTTATCAAGTCTAGCCCAACGAGCGAACATCCCGATCCATCCTGTCCCGATCCATGATCGGTTTCCTATTGCCGATCCAGTACCCATGCCTATCCCGATCCTCGATCGGTTTTCTATTGTCGATCCAGTATAAATATGATAAACAATTAGTATGGCTCTGAGAAAAGTCGTTCTTACAGAAGGAGAAACATATCACATTTTTAACAAAACAAATTATAATCTTCCATTATTTAAAAATAAGCATGAATTCTCTGTTTTTCTTGAAGCGACGCACTACTATCTCCAACCAGAACCGCCGATCAAATTCTCAAAATATAGGAAAAGCAAGTCAAAATACGACGTGAATTTCTCCAGAAAACTCGTAACTGTCATCTGTTTTTGTCTCATGCCAAATCATTTTCATTTTATTCTTAGACAAGAATTAGAAAAGGGAATCGAAAAGTTCATGACGAAACTCTGTAGCAGCTATGCTCATTATTTTAATACTAAACATGAAACTGCCGGCTCCTTGTTTCATGGAAGCTTTAAAAGCATAAGAGTTGAAAATGATGAACAACTTCTTCATCTCTCTCGTTATATTCACCTCAATCCTGTTACTGCATACTTAGTTGAAAACCCTGAAGATTATCTTTTTTCTTCCTATCTAAACTATCTTGGAAAAAAGAAATTAGATTTCTTAAACCCTTCATTGGTTTTAAATCAATTCAAATCTCCAAAAGATTATAAAAAATTTGTTCTTGCTAGAAAAGACTACCAACGAGAGTTAGAGAAAATAAAACATTTGACTTTAGAGTAACCTTACTGGATCGCCCCTTTAGTCCTATCGTGAATCGGGAACTTTCTGCCATATTTTCCTGCTTTTTAACTTCCTTTCAATAATACTTTCAATAAAGGTTTCCAGTGAGTTTTCTGACAAATCTCTAGGTAAACCAAAGCCGAGTTCTTTTAAAAGTTCGATCTCAAACTGAACAATTGATATTTTGCCTAAATCCTGAAAACTATTTTTGAATAATTCAAAAATTCTCTGATTTTCCTCTCTTTCTGCTGTCAATCTATCTATCAATTCGGCAAATTGAAATGCCTGACCAATAAAATCTAAATTTCCACGATTTTTCTCAAAGGAATTAACAACTTGAACTTCAGTAATAAAATCCCAAATTTTTCCTTCATTTAAAAACAAAATTAGATGATTAAAAAGCTCAAGACTGCCTCCCCTTCTGCTTTTTACGCTACGCACACCTTTAGCAATCGCCATTATTTTACCATAATGTTTGGTAAAAATTGTCAAAATTCTGTCTGCTTCACCAAAGTTAACTCTTCTGATGACAATCCCTTCGGTTTTATAACTTCTCGTCACATTTGAAATTCGATTTCTTTATCAGTCAGAAGGCTAAATCTCTCCATCTCCTCTCCGTTAACGACAACTGTGTATTCATAACCATATGTTCCAGGCTGTTTTTGAATAAGAAGGGTATATTCATCTTCTACTTTAAAAGGCAATTCATATTTCAAAACTACTTTTGCTGAACCAAGTGGTCGTAAAGGATATTTATCACCAAAAAACCCTTCAAAAACTGTTTTTCCAAAATCTTCATCGCTTTTAACTTCTGTTTCAGAACCACTGGCTTCAATTAATTCGCTCCCTTTAGGCA
>Ga0265594_1002759_pt1 | contig 12202 bp, 13 predicted proteins | sample saktaG_11_FD_190147 | JGI IMG/M metagenome (GOLD analysis project Ga0265594, IMG submission 190147) | Saline water microbial communities from Sakinaw Lake, British Columbia, Canada - sak_2011_5_24_80m | ecosystem: Environmental > Aquatic > Non-marine Saline and Alkaline > Saline ... | reverse complement strand
TGTTACTGATTGGGTGGTCGCCGGGTCATCATTCCAGGTCAGGATGATATGATCGGGAATTGTACTCGGGAATGGATCGTGGGCGGCAGTGGTGCGATCGGGAGCAGCCGACGTAAAATTGCCGACACCGACTGAAAACAGAAAGATAAGAGCAAAATATTGAATAGATTTGTTCATACGCTCTCCTATCATTTTTTATGGTTTGAATATCTTTAATTGTAATTCTTTGATTGGTTTAAAATGTTTAGCGTTACTCGATACAAGAATCATATTATGTTCGACTGCGGTTGCTGCAATAATAGCATCACCTGCTCTTAAATTAGATGATAAAGTATATTCTTCAATATAGATAGAAGCCCGGTGTCCTATGTTTTCAGTAAAAGGTAAAACAATAAAATCGTATTCATTTAGAAAATCTTTAATGTATTTATGTTGACTTTTGTTATTTGCACATTGGAGCAATTCCATATATGACTGTATTGATAAATATCTTTGAATTGATTTATCAATTAGATCGGCGGCTCTTTCATTTTTCCGTTGTACCCAAATAAAGATATCAGTATCAAATATCATTGTAGCGGTTTCCTCTTAAATCATCCATCTCTTGTTCGACTGATTTTTTATTTTTTTCGTACATTCCAAAGAAGTGATGTTCATTGACTTTCTTGTTTTTCTTTTTTAAGACAGGTGATATTATTCCTTTTACTTTTCCATGATAAAGAATTGTTATTTTTTCATTTCGGTCTAATGCTTTTAAAACATCATTCATCTTATATCTTAAATCAACTACCGACGCTTTCATTTTATTCTCCTATTATGCATAGTGCTAATATACATAAACACATTGATGAAGGCAATGAAATTTCTAACGAATAAACTCACCGGCAGCATTTCGTTTTCCGGTCGAGTGAGGGTTGATCGCTAAAATACGGGCTTCTTGAACCCTGGATTGATTACGACAGAAACGTCGTATCAAGTTTTTATTTATTACGGTTAAATTTATTTGATCAGTACAAATAATTTCTTTATTGCTTCCAGATAGTATTTTTCAGGAACAGTACATATATATTTTATTTTCCTTATTTTCCAATCCAAACTCTTTATTTGATCTGAAAGTACAACGCCTGAAATTGGTAGATCATTTGGTAGTTTTATTTCAAAAGGATAGCCTTTTTGTTTACTTGTTATCGGTAAAAATAAGGACAATCCAACTTTAGAGTTATAACTTTTAGGAGAAATCACTATTGCGGGTCTTTTACCTTCTTGTTCGTGTCCTGCTTGCGGAGTAAAATCTAACCAGACGATATCCCCTCTGCCAGGTATATAATTAGAACTCATTAGATTAATTCTTTTCCTAGCGGTTCTCCAAAGTCCATTTCATTGTGAATATTTGAATCATTAATTTCCGAAAGAAATGCATCTAAAGTATATTCTTCTTTTATTATCGGCGCTATGATTAACTGATTATTTTTAATTAACAAGTCAACTTTGGTTCCATTATTTATTTTCGTTTCGGATGCAAAAGATTTTGGAATCCTGATTGCCAGACTGTTGCCCCATTTCTGTATTGTTGTTTGCATATTGACCTCCAAATAATGTATCTACATAGAAGATACATAGCAATATGGTTATCTACAAGTAATATTTTTAATATTTACTTCCCTATGACAGAAAAGTCGTATTAATCCTTATTTGTTCCAAAATTTTAGACAACTATTTTTTATAATATTTTGATATAAAATAGGTATTATCAGCCCGGACAAAGTCAAAAGAGATTTCTTTTGCTTCATATAAAGTGCAATTAATTAATTCCGCTACATCCAAATTAAATAGTGCTATATTATGTCCTTTTCCTAACGAACTTCGATATGCAATTCCATCAAATCCGTTATTTTTAAAAAATTCAGCTATTATCTGTGTAGGAATATAATTAGTTGTAGTTTCATTCGAAGAGACGGGTATTGAAAATGCTTCGTCTATATCTTCCCAAACAGCAATTTCTCTCTTTTCTGGTGTGGGTTCTATCAAATAAATCATAGTTCCCTTCTCTTCAGAAGTGCAATTTATAAGCCTAACATTTTTTAATAATTTAAATCGTGCCAGTGAAATATATGAGCCAATCCATGGTCTAACTTCCGCCATTGTTGTGTTCATATTTGTCGAAAGATAAAGATATGGTATACCCTTGGGATTTACTCTTCCCTCAGAAGCCAAGTTTTGCAGAGGTTTCATCCTTTCTGGCCTAAAAGCACATGGAAAATCATCAATGCGTTCATCTTCTTCGTAGTAAGGTTTCCAATCATGACCAAGCTGTGCTCGCCATAGTAAAGTGCCTTCTTTGACTTCTTCAATCCTAGATTTGCTAGTTTCTAATAAAATTTGAAGAAAATCCTTAACGTCTGAATCATAAATATATCGATTTTTTCTTATTACTGTTTGTTGAAATTGATTATAACTTTGCCAAGATTTGAATTTATTCATTTTCTTCTATCTTATCTCCTATCTCTGCAATCCATCGTAGTATCTTCATTTGTCTCCTCTCATGTGCCGAACATTGTCAATACATGGAATGTTTTCCATCGTACCACCCCTATCTCATAGAGATCTTGAGATAGAAAGGAAACATTTTCAACTATTGACTGCATTTGATTTAAAATAATGAAATAAGACATCTTGATTTTCCACATTCTATTTCAATGATTGATAATAGTTTTTTGCCTCCTTAAATGAGAGCCGTTTATCATTTCTTGCCTCGTCCATCAATTTTGCCAATCCATAATTTTCTATGATCTCTTCTAAGCGCTCAAATTCGTCAATTGGCATTTGAACGGCTATCGGTTTTTGGTTTTCGTCCAGTACTATATTTTTTTTAATTTTTAACATCTTTTTGCTCCTAAAAAATATGTTCTCATACGATCACATAACGGACAATTAGGTGCTTAATTTTTATGAATATATATAAGACATTACTTCAAGAAATGACTTCCCAAGAGAATTTAATTTTAAGTTTAATCTATAACATGCGATTTCATTTCCTAATATTTCATAAGGATAAATATTATCATAATCTATAAATCCCATAATAAATTTTACATTCATTTCATCAAAGTTCATTGAATAAAAATCGTAATCTGTTTCATAATCCGCCCATGGGAAATAGTAATCCATTATATCTTCAATTTCTACTAATCCATGAAATCCAAACCATTCTTTTTCAATAGTTTCATTTTCTTCTTTATCAATTAAAATAATTTTTGTTATTCCCCTTTTTAGGCTCTTATTAATATAATCTTCAGTATAAACAGATATGTTATTCCCATCCATAAGAAATTTAATCAAATCAAAGTTAAATATTAATTGCTTGAATTTTATTATTTTTTCAGATTCTTTCATTAGTAAGTTGTAAATATATTCTTTAGCTTTAACATCAAATTGTTGAGAGAATTTTAAAAAAGTCTTCCATCTTAAGTTGGTTTTTTGAATATTATCTTTGTTTATGTGTTGCCAATAACATTTATCACTATCAGGATTATAAATAATAAGAATAACTGGTAGAGAATGGTTGAGCCAATATTCTAAATGTCTATTAGTCCCATAATAATAAAATCCATCAGTATTAGACTGTTTTAAATAACGTTCCCCTGATTTTATTTGAAAAGCAATTAATTTCCCAGTAGGTGTATGATTCTCTACTATTTCAGCATGAGCATCAATACCAAAATCAGATATAGGTTGTTCTCTAAAAATCCAATTGAATTCTTTCACAATAACAGATGCAATTTTATGAATAGCTATTTTTTCAGTATTGTTATACACTTTAAATATAAATCCCTTTCACACGTAATCAAATATTATGAACAATGAAATACAAGAATTATACTAAAAATGCCAACCTAATGAGATAGAGAAGTCAAAACCTAAATCATCATGCACAAAAGGTTGATTACCGACTTTAAATTCTTTTTCACCTATTACAAAAAAATGTGTATCAAGCCACAAATTTATATAAAGATTGCTAATTATTCTTCCCATAACTCCAGTGCTAAATGCAAGACTAACCAATTCATAATCAGTTTTATAAACTTCTTTTTCATGTCCAACAACCATTTCTAGATAAACAATCCCAATCCCGCCCCAAAATCCACTAAAATTCGCTTGAGAATAATCAAGAAATAAACCGTATTCACCGTTTACCCTTCCGTTTCCAAATCCATCTCTATAAAAAACTTGAGGAATATCTTTTTTAGCATAGAGTCCCCTTAATCTAACTCCCAATTCATTATCACTTCCACCAAGCCAAATTGATATATAATTACCATTTCTTAACTGTGATAATATACCCAAATCAATGCCTAAAGTTATTTTAAAAGGGCTATCCATTTTAGTATAAGATTGTTTCTTTTTTGAGATATTAGAAAGGGATGAGCTGTATTCTTCAGATAATCTTAGACCAGCTAATTGATATGCAATATTTTTCATACAATATGTTAGTAGTCTATTTTCAGCACCTTCATAATCATATGTTGCAGTTCTTATAATTTTTCCCGTCTCTACGCTTACTAGTTTTACATTTACAGAATACATATTTTTAAATCCAAATTTACTTACACTTCCACAAACAATCTGTTCTACTCCAATGAGCTGACCTATTTCAACAGCACATTCTTCAGAAGTACATCCAGACAGTTGAAATTTTTGTTCTTTAAGGATTTTTACCATATCTTTTCTTTCAAGAACATTAAATTTTCCTGTTTTGTATAGTTCAATTCTTAACCTTTCTGTTAAAGTGCTGGCATCATTTACAGATATATTTTTATCTTGTAATTCAATTACGGCAATACTTGTTTGAGACAATATTGACGAATTAGATAATAGTAAAGATAGCAGTAATATTTTTAGCATTTTTTCCATGATGCATAATCCTTATGTTGCATTATTTATTTGAACGTATTTTGGTAGCACCTAACATCGTCAATATATGGAAAAATTTCCATTATATCGCCCCTATAGCTGGAAAACATTTCCACCTATTGATCGCATTTGATTTAAAACATGGAATAAGACATCTTTATTTTCCACATTTATATCATACGACTTCATAGAATGGAAATTAAAAGGGATTGACACGATAAGCAAGAAAATATTCCAGCCTGACCCGGATCTAAAGCGATTACACCAGGCTCCTGCTACACCTGTCAGGTTTATTAGATTCTTTTCCCTCAGATGAGATCAATTCTGTAAACCTGACAGGTTTAAACGACCGTACCAACTAAATCCAGCCCTTCAGCGCTATCAATTTTCACCTTGTAAAACTTACCAATTTCAAGCGCTTTTTCACTACGGACTCTTACAAAGCCATCGATTTCCGGAGCGTCCCAGCGGCTTCTGCCGCTAAAATACTCCCCGGCATTTTCCTCTATAATTACGTCAATTGTCTGATTGATTTTTGATTCGGCAAACTCCTGTGCAATCGACCATTGAAGCTGCATAATCACATCTTTGCGGCGTTCCTTCTCTTCAGGTGAAATGTTATCAGGTAATTCCGCCGCCTTGGTATCCTCTTCCTGCGAATAGGTAAACACTCCCAGGCGCTCGAATCGAACATCTTCAATAAAATCCAGCAGCATATTGAAATCATCGTCACTTTCCGACGGAAACCCCACCATAACGGATGTTCTCAGAGCAATTGTGGGAACGTCCCGCCGGAGCCGCAGCAATTTCCGCTTGACCTTCCTAATATCATATCCCCGTTCCATCAACTTCAAAATTCGCGGCGAAGCATGCTGGACCGGTATGTCGAGATATGGGCATAATTCCGGGTATTTTTGAAACAGAGCGTTCAATTTTGGATTCCAGAAATCCGGGTTTCCATACAGCAAGCGAACCCATGGAAACATTTTCATCGACAGCAGTTCCTGTAATAATGTGAATAGATCGGGCTTTGCCGGAAGATCCGATCCATAGCGGGTCAAATCCTGGGCAATCAGGATAAGTTCTTGCACACCCTTTTGGCTTAAGTATTCAGCCTCCCGCAGTAAACTATCTACGCTCCGGCTTTTCTGCGGCCCCCGGATCAGGGGAATCGAACAAAAACTGCAGCTGTTATCACATCCTTCCGCAATTTTCAGATAGGCAAAATGTCCCGGAGTCAGCAAAGACCGGATTTTTTCCACATCTTCGCAGGGTTCGGAAGTTTCAATAATATTTTCGATTACTTTATCCCATGAGTCAATTCCAAATATTCCATCCACTTCCGGGAGTTCGGTTCGCAGCTGTTCGGGATAGCGTTGTGACAGACAACCGGTTAAAAGGATTTTTTTACCGGGATCCGTCTTCTTTAATTCGAGGGTTTCCAGGATAGTCTCTACCGATTCTTCTTTTGCCGAATCAATGAAACCGCAGGTGTTTATGATAATGATATCCGCATCTTCCGGTTCCTGAAGATAGTTACAACACAACTTTTCCAGATACCCTTTCAGCACTTCCGAATCGACCGTGTTTTTCGGACAGCCAAGCGAAATAATTGAAAACGATTTTTTTAACATACATTTAGCCTTTTTAGATCTCATTTGAAAATGGTTTTAATACTTAACGCAGAGGCACCCCGATACGGTCAAACCCCTACGGGGCAGGCAGAGGACGCAGAAAATTGTTAAATGTATAAGAAACATATATCCAAAACAAAATATGAATAATTAGTTGTTTCAAAATGGTCATATCCTGCTCTATACAATACTTTGTGCCTTCGTGCCTTTGTGGTTATGAATAATCCAGATTAATAATCTATTTTAATTATCGTTAGAAAGCAGGGCGTCCACAAAACTATTCGGATCGAATTCAATCAGATCGTCGATTTGTTCGCCAACTCCTAAATAACGAATAGGAATGTTCAATTTATGGTGAATGGCTAAAACGATGCCGCCTTTTGCCAGAGCTGATTTAATTGCGTCGTAGGCGAATGAAGACGGATCTTTGCCCTTTGGATTTCCCATAAAATCCGCATCAGCGCGGTCTGCCCATACCTTGAGCTGGTCATAAGCAGCTGCGCGAAACGTATCCGCTGCAATTATCAATGCTTTTTTCCCTTCCGACGTGAATTTTCGCGCGAGTTTTCCGATGCTGGTCGTTTTCCCCGTTCCATTCACGCCTACGAATAACATAACCCTCGGTTTGACATCGGTATCGGGAATATCTTCACCGGTTTTAATTAGCGATTTCATTTCGGATTTCAGAATATCTTCTAATTTCTCCGCCTCTTTCCGGTCAACGTTTTTAAGCCGGTTGATTAGAATGTCAGTCAGGTCAAGGCCCAGATCGGAAGCGATCAACGTTTCTTCAATCGACGTCAACATATCACTGTCGATACGAAAAATCGTTTACTTCAGCCCTGTTTCGGTCAGCATCTGTTCAATCAATTGATCGCTAACTTTTTTAATCGCCTTGGAACCGGCATTTTCTTCGGAATTTCCGGCATTTTTATCCTCGATCATATAGTTGCCAACTACCGATTTGAGTTGAATATTATAAACTTTGAGCGCGCCTCTGGCTTGTGCGAAAAAGAATCCGTCCTGGATTTTATTTGTCTGATCCGAGGAAACAGTTCCCAGGATTACCAGATCGGCGCCGGTGTCTCCCACTAATTCAGCGATTTTTTCGGGCGCTTCGGCGTTTATTTCAGTTTCTGTCAATTGACTAAACGGATTATTCTCTATGACCTGAAAACCGGCAGCTGTCAATTGTTCGAGCAGCGCATTTTCCAGATAGGAAATGTCAACCGTTTTATCAAGATTTGTTTCCAGGATTTTGACCATGATTTTATTATCGGGAAGCAGCGTAAATATGTATTGGTTATTTGCAATGCCCAGCCCCTCATGGAAATGTACGTTTGCCTGAACTTCTATCTTCCCGGCGGATGCGATGTTTTTTACAGTACAGGATGCTTTACCGTGCTTATCGGTTTTATCCCGGGGATCCAGCGTCGCTTTGCCGTTTATCACGCTGAAGCTCACACTTAAATCAGGTAAAGGATATTTTTGATCTCCATCCAGCCAGAACACGGATATTTCCAACGGCTCCGCCACCGGCAGACCCATCTTCGCCGATTGGTTTCCACCCATTCCTTCGATTCGGACGCTACCGGGAATCTGTTCCATCAGTGCCTGTACTTTTTCTTTAAAACTATTCAGTAAACTGAGGTCTTTCGGTGATAAACCGGTTATTTTCGTCATCGGCAAAACATTCGACCGGATGGTTTACATCTGATCCAACGCCAGCAGTATCTGTCCGTGTTGAGCCAGTTCGAGTGATTCTTCGAAGCGTTTTTCACCCAGATTGACAGTTTCATCTACAAGTTCTTTCATGAACCTGTGGTGTTTTTCTTCGGAAAAGGGAACAGCGACAAAGACCTGGTATTCGATTCTCGATTTGAATCCCTCTCTGATTTTCCATTTTTCCACAAAAACATTATCGGGATTTACCGAAATAATATTGCGGGAAACCACCTTGATTCGGGAACTGGTAAAGGCATTATTCGTCGTGATCTCGCCACCGGATTCTACAATCTCGTCCACGAATTCGCTTTCAATGATGCCTCCTAATGTCTCGATGATCTGTCGCCTGGCATCGGCAAGAGCATCGGCGCGGGCATCGGTTTCATCGGAGAACCGATGGGATATTCCAACGTATATACCAGGGGTTACTTTATCAACCCATTTCGGGCGATCTTCCCTGGTAATGCGCTTCTGGGCGTATAGCAAATTCCCAACCATAAGGTAGAGCACCAGGATACTTATGACCATTTTTAGCATTTGAATGGAAGGTCGGTATGGATTTTGTGCATTTTTCATCGCTACTCCGGTTAAACATTTTGCTCATAATAAGAATAACTAGAAAATCCGTAAAATTCAACTAAAAGATAGAGTTCGGAATGTTATTTTCAACTGTCTCAAGAATTTTGTATATTTAAAATAGATAATGTTGAATTACCAGATCCATAAACATTCTAATTTTACGAAACATTTTAATACCTGAAAGTGAGGGGAATCAAGTGATGAAATCTTTCAAAATTCTTTCAGCAATCTTTATTATTTTCATGGTATCCACAATCCAGGCGCAGTTTATCGACGTGTTTGTTGAAATTTCCATCGACCGCATGCCCGAAACAGAACGAAATGATCTTAGAATACTGAAGCAGTTGATACCACCTTACTTTGAGAATTATGACTGGATTGAAAATACTTATGGAATTGAGATACCCATGAAGATCAGCATGTTTCCCCAGAGCGTAAACAGTAGCGGGTTCGAAAGGGTTTTTACAGCACAGATGTTTATTTCCAATGAAACCGGTGACCAGCGTTTTTTCGAAAAAAATTTCATATTTGTTTACAATACCAATGATCCATTGATACATTCCGATATGATCCATTCACTCGCCGGCACCTTCGATTTTTATGCCTTCATGTTGATTGCCGGAGAACTCGACACCTATGACCCATTAGGCGGAAATAGTATTTATGAAAGAGCCCGGGATATTGCCACCCGTGGACAGATCTCCGAACGTCCTTACGGCTGGAAACAACGAATTCAGGAGTTGGATGAAATTCTGCGTCTGCGTGATTACCGTCTGGCAAAATATTATTACTGGCTTGCCATCGATCAGATCGATCAGGAGAAGATCAAGGATGTCCCTAAATCTATTACAAAAATGCTCGACCATATTGACAAAATGTTTGAACAGAATGCCCGCGAACGGTACACCCATGTGTTTCTGGATGTTCATGCTCGTGATATTGCCAAGTTTATCCGGGATTTCGGAACACCAAAACAATTTGATAAAATTATTGCTCTGAATCCCGATAACGAAGAGATTTACAAAAGAATTGTCAAACCGTAAACAGCAGGATATTATTTTAAAATATCCGTAAAACGGCGTTTCCCAAACAGATAAAACCCAAGCGCAATAGAACCGTGATACAAACGATCTATGATCTTTTTATCGCAAACAGATCGAATGGAATTAGTCAGTTTGCGTTTTTGATAAATTAAACCCGGATGCACCAGGATCCATAAATGGGCTTTGATAATTGCGGTTATCCTGCCGCCGTCCCATTTAATAATTGAATACATCAACGCCAGATAATCCAGCAACAACCGTATGGGAAAAATATAGAGTGTCATTAAAAAACGATAATTGGATAAAAGCATCAACAGGCTGTTGCGGTGATTCAGGTATTTTTTAAAGGGAGATTCGGCACCAAGAGTAAAACCTGAACGGTGCCGGATCACGGCGTTCGGCTCAATTGCAATAGTATATCCCATCAACTGGATCCGCCATTGCAGATCGAGTTCTTCCATATGAGCAAAAAAGGATTCATCAAACAAACCCGCTTTTTTTATTACATCAGTCCGGGCTAAAAAGGCAGTTCCTGACGCCCAGAAGATGCTGTCGGAAAGATGATCATACTGTCCTTCGTCTTTTTCCACCAGTTCCACGATCCGTCCCCGCGCAAAGGGAAAACCGAATATATCCATCTCGCCGCCACAGGCTCCGGAATAATCAAAATATTCTCTGTCCTGGTAGGATAAAAGTTTGGGCTGAACAACCGCCAGAGATTTATCGGATTGCAATTTCACTAATAATTGTTCAATCCAGCCGAATTCATGAATAGTATCGTTATTTAAAATAAGCACAAAAGGAGTCGTTACCGCCTGAATACCGGCGTTGCATCCACCGGCAAAACCCCGGTTCCGGTCCAGTTTGATGATCCGTACTGACGGAAATTCCTTCTCCACCATGGCAACGCTCCCGTCACTGGAAGCATTATCGATCAAAATTACCCGTAACGGAAGTTCCGTTGACTGATACAATGAGGCAAAGCAATCCCGAAGGATATCTTCACCGTTATAGTGGGGAATGACGACTGTTATTTCAGTGTCAGCGCGATTCAATCAGATCTACCATCTTAATCAATCTTTTAAGGGGTAACGAGGGAATCCTCCGATATTTTCGGTATTTTCAACCGATACTGGTCCCGCATCGATTCGGCGCCTTTATCATTCGGATGAGCTGTGAGCCAATTATCTAAAACACGGGTTGCGCTACTATAATCCTGAGATTCCTCATAAAGCCTGATCAATAAACTGATTGACTCGACATCATCCGGGTTTGCCTCATAAACAGGTTCAAGAATTGATCGGGAGGTTTCGATATCTTTGAGGTATTGGTAATAAATACTGGCGTATTTTACTTTCTTTTTGGCACTTAACTGCCGACCACTCATTAATTTATCGAGACGTTTTCGCAGATCTTCAGTTCTGCCCGCCTCATGATACAACATACCTAACTGCAGATAAGTATCTTCGTTCGAGATCGGCAAACAGGATTCAGGCAGACGCACTTCCATAGAGTCCAGTACTGCGAGCATCTTATCTTTGTCGCCGGAATAGAACCTGTCGACGGCAACCTGGAAAAATGCCGCCCGGTAGTTGCCAATGAGTTTTGTGATTGTATCATTAAAATAGATATTCGGATTGTTCAGATTCCGGTACCTATAGACATTTAAAAGATTATTTTCAATCCGGTCGATATCGGTGCGCTTCACTTTTTGCGGATGAATACGGAATGTCAAGCCTTCCATCTGGAGAAAATCATCCATGCCAAGACGGTTGCTGGGAGATACAGTTGTGGCAAAGTAGATTGGACGCTTCCATTTTGTGGCTTCAAGAATCTGTAATATCATAATATCCTGAACCCGTAATCCCTGCCCCATGATAGTCGGTTTTAATTCCCACTCAATTTGCGGAAGATCACTTCCGGGCGGCGGCGATATCTTTACTTTGGATTTTTTCCATGGAATAACCGTCAGCCGCTCAATATCCGAATCACTCAGACGGCCAATCGGGATTTGGGGTTTGTTATTTCGTAATTGTTTGATATACCAGGGCGTGTTCAGGAGGCTCAGGTTGACGACTCGCACATCTTTGCGGACGCCTTCCACTTCCTGCATGTACCACAATGGGAATGTGTCATTGTCGCCATTGGTAAAGATAATCCCGTCGGGCTCACAACTCTGTAAAAGGTTAAAGGAATAATCCCAGGCGACATAATTTCCCTTGCGGCTGTGTTCGTGGTAATTTGCCCGCAAGACATTAATCGGCAATACAATCAATAGAACGGCTGTAACAATATAGGTTAGCGGCTTTC
>Ga0265594_1002758_pt1 | contig 12203 bp, 10 predicted proteins | sample saktaG_11_FD_190147 | JGI IMG/M metagenome (GOLD analysis project Ga0265594, IMG submission 190147) | Saline water microbial communities from Sakinaw Lake, British Columbia, Canada - sak_2011_5_24_80m | ecosystem: Environmental > Aquatic > Non-marine Saline and Alkaline > Saline ... | reverse complement strand
ACTTGAACAAAATTGAACATTCTGCAAAGGTCTCGTTTCGTGGCTCAGGTATGTTTTTTCGGAGGGGTCTTTATCATCTGCCATAACGCTTATTTATCATAATACATGATATGAGCAAATGAAAATTTGTATGATGTCACGGGAATATATTATACTCGCTCATGCTTCGATAGCCCTCGGTTGTTTTGGAAAGCCATGATAAATTTTTCTACAAAGTGGCTTCCTTGGCAGACTGATTTATGGTAGGAATTCCATGTTGTCTGTAGTTCCGAAGTTAAATACCTTATTGAGGGCATAAAATGATCCTGAATTGCTTGACTCTTGCAAATTTGATCAATAGGTAGACGAAATGAAACAATCCCGAGGAAATCTGGAAAGCTTAAATGAAAAATTGAGTGCCGGGTTGGATGCAAAAAATAACTTATTGAAGCATATTTATGCAATTAGTGCACTCCTTACACGATCCCCTGATCTTGATGAAGTTTTAAATGAGATTGTAGATCGTGTCATGAATGGACTCCATTTTGATCGAGCCATCGTCATGCTCCTTAATAATGACAAAACCAGATTGGAATGTAAATGCATTAAAGGATTTACACCTGAAGGGGAAAAACGTGCGTGGGAAAAACCATTAGTCATCGGTCGGCAAGACTGTTATGAGACAAAGGTTATCAAATATGGGAAACCACAATTCTTCCCGGATACCTTAACCGACCCTCATATCACAGAAATAGATAGAATTATTAACAAATATCAGGAAAGGAAGTCGGTGCTGTATGTTCCACTTGAGCTAAAAGGTGAGGTCATTGGCATTATTGGAGTTGATAGATATCGAACCCGAATGGAGATTACACAGGATGATGTGGAATCACTGGCCATCTTTGCAAATCAAGCCGCAATTGTAATAGAGAACGCCAGACTTTATAGGGCTCTGAGTGATGAAAAGGCGGTGTCGGAAAATATTATTAAATGTTCGGTAAATGGTACAATTGTGAGTGATCTTATGGGCAACATCCTCAATCTTAATCCGAGGGCGGAGGAGATTTTGGAAATCAGCAGGGAAGATGCAAAGAAGTCACTCATCCAGGAGATATTTAGTTTTGATGAAACTGAAAGAAAGAGAATATTCAGGTCGTTGAAAAGAAAAGAAAATGTTGACCATTTTGAAATTCTTTATCATCGCAAGAATGGCAAAAGGTTAATTTTTGATTTGACTGCTTTTCCCCTTATAGATGAAAATCAGAATATATTGGGTGCCGTAACATTAATTACTGATTTAACAGAAAAAAAGAAAATGGATGATTATTTATCGCGGGTTGAAAAATTTGCCGCTCTCGGCCGTATAGCATCAGGTATTGCTCATGAAATCAGAAATCCTCTGGCAGGTATCTATACGACCGTGCAAAATCTTGAAGGTGAATTTGATGAGAATTCTTCCCAAAAAACCGACCTGCAAAACATAATGCAAGAAATCGACAGGATGGAAAAACTCATTAGAGAGATCCTGAATCTGGTGAGGCCATTTCCACTTCAAATTGAAGAAATATATGTTAATAGTTTAATATCCATAGCGGTATCTTTAATAAGCAAAGAAGCAAAACAAAAAGGGATAGTCGTGGAAACCCGATTCAATCCTGGTATCGGTCGTATTGAAGCGGATTCGAATCGCTTACGACAGGTATTTTTGAATCTTATTATCAATGCAATTGAGTCAATAGAGGGGAAGGGAACGATAACGATAAGCACAGAAACGTTAAAAAGTGAGGATGGGAAGGACAAATGGATTATAATTAAGTTTAAAGATAATGGCGTGGGTATTCCACCCGACAATATTAATAAAATATTTGATCCTTTCTTTACCACAAAAAATGTTGGAACCGGTCTGGGATTGGCTGTGTCATATAAAATTGTTCAGGATCATGGTGGAATAATCGAGGTAGAAAGCAAGGAAAACAAAGGGACTACATTTAGCGTCAAGTTGCCGGTCACGTCTTAAGCCTTCATATCTGGAACAAAACTTGCTACATATTTTAAAATTAAACAAAGTTAATACTTGAAGGATACAAATGAAACAAACTATCTTAATAGTTGATGATGAAAAATTACTCTTAAAATCCCTTGAAAAGGCTTTATCAAAAGATGGGTACCGCGTCCTTACAGCAGCAAATGGCAGGGGGGCATTGGATTGTTTTGAGAAGAATTTTCCCGATTTGATTTTGCTTGACGTGAGATTGCCTGATATCGATGGGATGCAGATTCTTAAGAGAATCAAAGAAATGGATAGCAATTCAGCCATTATTGTGATGACCGCTTTCAGCGGGATTAAAGGGGCTGTTGAGGCGATAAGACTGGGTGCCTATGACTATATAGCAAAACCCTTTGACATTGAGGCACTGGAGTTTATTATTGCGCGATGCCTTGAATCTCAAAAGATAGTAGCTGAAGTAAACCAGATACGATCCACGAAAAAAGAAAGGTACAGCTTTGACAGGATCATAACTGATAATCCCAAGATGAAGCAGCTTATCGAGCTAAGCAAGCGGGTAGCAACCAACAATCAATCAACCGTTCTTATCTTGGGAGAAAGCGGTACAGGGAAAGAACTATTTGCCAATGCTATTCATTATAGCGGGCCACGTTCAAATAATCCTATTGTTACGGTCAATTGTGCGGCATTAGCGGAAGGCGTTCTGGAAAGTGAGCTTTTCGGTCATGAAAAGGGGGCCTTTACAGGAGCTGTAAAGCAAAAAAAGGGGATGTTTGAAATGGCAAATGGTGGGACACTTTTTCTTGATGAGATTGGAGAAATTAGCCAGAGAACGCAAGTCAAACTTTTGAGATTTTTGGAAGAAAAAAAATTTCAGCGGGTGGGTGGAACGGAAAATATCGAAGTTGATGTAAGAATTATTACCGCTACTAATAAGAATCTGTTGGAGGAAATCAAGGAAGGCAGATTTAGAGAAGATCTATATTATCGTCTCAACGTAATATGCATTTCAGTTCCCCCCCTTAGGGAAAGAAGGGATGATATCCCCCTGTTAGTAAGTCATTTTATTAATGATTACAATAAAATGCTAAATAAAAATATAAGAAATTATGATGACAAAGCTTTAGCGGTATTGTTAGACTATGATTGGCCGGGTAATATTAGAGAACTACGAAATGTCATCGAGAGAGCTGCTTTATTAAGTAATGGCGAATTGATAACCACGGCTGATATACCACTGGAAATTGTCGGCACACAGGGCAAGCCCAATATGGCCAAAATTAACGCTTTCGATCTGATGCCCCTGGATAATTTTATCAAACTTTATACAGAAAATATTCTTCATAGATACAATAATAATAAAACAAAGACGGCCAGTGCCTTGGGGATAACCAGACAAAGACTAAGAAGAATTTTGAACGCTTTACGAATGGATTAAATTAACTCGCTTGCTGGTTCGTTTTAATCCACTATCGCTATCTTCCTTAAATTCTTGTGTTATCACGATCATGAGGACTGCAAATTCGCTATATCAACTGTGTGATACTGGATTAATTCGTTACATTTTTTTATATTCTTGTCTTTTGTTGAAATAATCTTAACCCTTTCTTAAACACAGTTTCTAATAAAGCAATACAATTACTCAAGCTTGAAGTATCAAGAAGACTATAATCACGGTTATTGAAATATGTTTTCTCGAATTGATAAAACATTTTTAATATCGGTTAGATAAAGTAATAACTTAAGATTAAAAAACCACTTTTTTTCAAACATTTTCCCTCGTGGAAAGCTGGAATAAATCAGCAGACCATTAACTAAGCTCTTTCTAAAAAATATTGGTATAAAGTTTGCTCAACCTTACTGCGGGTATTCAAATATAATGAATTCGCAGGAAGTTGGAAGATTGGGTAATTTTACCTTTACAGCAGCCGATATGATGCAATCGCGAAAAATAAAAAGAAAGGAAGGGAAGAGAAGATGGCAAAGGAGTATGAATATCTTGATGATTACACCGTGGGTGAAAAAATAATATCACCGGCGAGAACAATTACTGAGGCGGACATCACAAATTTTGCTGGTCTCACGGGTGACTGGCATCCTCTGCATACGGATGTGGAATATGCGGCTAAGACCCCTTTTAAAGGCAGAATAACTCACGGAATGCTGACATTAAGCATCGGCATGGCCCTTCCCTTTCGTTTAGGGCCATATTCAAGTTTTCTCCCAAAGTCTTTTATTGCCTTTTACGGTATGGATGAGGTTCGATTTACGGCACCGAACAGGATTGACGATACCATCCACTGCGAAGTAGAAGTTATTGAGATAACAGATAAGGGTGAGGATAAGGGCGTGTTAACGACACGCAATTTGATTAAAAACCAGAGAGACGAAATACTGGTGTCCTTTATCTTGAAGTTATTCTGCGGAAAGAGGTCGCGGTAAGGTTTGTACTCGGGTGCCGGACATATTATATGCGTTGAAATTTATGAGGCCTGAAAACTGAATGAATTCGTTGTTGGATAGGGAACGTGCCATTCCATTAGTTCCCTCCTTTCTTCGCCCAGGAATGGGATGTAGTGATTCCGTTCCTGAATGAACAGTTTAAATGTTAATCGGTAACGAAAAGATAAAAAGTAATCATATATCAACATCTTGAAAAAGTTAAATATTTTAAAATGAAAGGAGATATCAAAATGGTCGTTAAATCGGGGAAGAAAGAATCGCGCGAGGACAGAAGAAAAAGAGAATATAAGGAGAACCGGGAACACTGGCTGGAGGAAGAGAAAAAGATTTATGATTTGTGGGAAAGGGGTGCCAATCCCGGAGGTCAGAAACAGATCGACCGTTTGGCAAAACAGGGGAAAAAGCCGGTTCGCCAGCTCATAAAACAGTTAGTAGATCCGGACACGAAGTTTTATGAACTTAGCCGGGGTGCCGGTTTCGGGATTGACTATGATGTGGTCGATGAACCGACGATGGATGTACCCAGTGCGGGATTGGCTACAGGTCTGGGTAAAGTACACGGTAATTGGGTAATGATTATTGCCAATGACAGTCGTGTAAAGGCGGGCGCCTATTACCCGATTAATTGCAAAAAGCATCTTCGTGCCCAGGAAATAGCAGATCGGAGCGGGATCCCCTGTGTTTATATTGCCGATTCAGCAGGTGGTTTTCTGCCAATGCAGGACAGGATATTTCCCGGAAGGAATCAGTTCGGCCACTTTTTCTATAACATGTCCAGGATGTCAGCCAAAGGTCTCAAACAATATACTCTAAGTACAGGAGGAAACACGGCTGGCGGAGCCTATATCGTTTATCTTGCCTGTGAATCGATTATGATAGATAAGATGTCCTATTCATTTCTCGCCGGGCCGCCCATGGTCAAGTCAGCGATTGGTGAAGTAGTTAACATGGAAGATCTTGGGGGCGCGAAGGTACACACCGGTATATCCGGCGGCGCAGATCATTTTGTCCACTCGCAGGATGAGGGTATAGAAAAATTAAGAGAGTTATTATCCTATGATCCGAAACAGAAGTTGTACATCGAACGGCGCGAGTCAAAAGAGCCGAAGGTTCCTATGGAACGTTTATATGAAGTCTTGCCTATGGATACATATAGAGGAGTTAATATTCGGGAAGTCATCCAGTGCATAGCAGATGATAGCGAATTTAGCGAGTACAAGCGCATGTACAATCCAGGCCGGGGTGATAATATCGTCTGCGGCAAGATTCACCTCAAGGGAATCCCCGTAGGGCTGATAGCAAGTAACGGCAATGGAGTAATATATGTCGATGCGGCGAGAAAAGCCATTGAATGGGTAATTCGTTGTTGCACGGAGAAGATACCTATTCTGTATATACAGGGATCGCCGGGCTATATGGTCGGAAAGCAGGAAGAGTATGACGGTATTGGCAAATACGGTTCAGGAATGGTGAGAGTCGCCGCATGTGCAGATGTTCCAAAGATTCAATGGATAATTGGGCCGGATCATGGTGCCGCAAATTTCGGAATGTGTGGCAGGACATTTGATCCCGATTATATCTTTGGGACCATGCGTGCAAGGACTACGGTATTGGCAGGGAGAACTGCCGGGAATATCTTAACTTCTCTGGCGCGTGTAAATGCCAAGAAGAGAGGGGAAGAAATGGATGAAAACGCGGCTGAGGAATATAAGCAAAAGATGATCGATAAATATGACACAGAAGGCCACCCCTTCTATAATGAGGCCAGGCTATATCAGGATGGAACGATTCCTTTTAAGGATACCCGTGATGTCCTCTCAACGGCCTTTGAAGTTTCTCTCTTGAATCCGGTTCCTGAATCTAAATTTGGTAATTTTAAATTCTAAGTCTGTGATATATCGTAGAAATAAGTAAATTGAAACCTTTGCATAATATGCAAAGGTTTCAAAATCCATCATTAGTGGATTTTACAAGTATTTGGTTATTAAAAATATTCCACGGGAAGCCTGAGGGAAGTCCCCTCAGAGTGAGACCTTATGCGAAGGTCTCAAATTAAACGTTTTTAAGAATATTACATACAAATTTTTGGATAGGAGGTCTTGATATGTCAGATGTTATATTGCAGGAAAAAACGGATGATGGAATTTTAGTGCTCACCATGAACCGTGCCGAAGCTATGAACTGCATGAATTTTGATATGATTGAAACGCTCGGAAATATAATCAAGGAATCAAATTTTGATATGAGTATCAGGGTCATAGTAATTACGGGCGCGAAACCGCCGGAGGGCAAAAAAGCGTCATTTTCAGCAGGCGCTGATCTGGCCGAGAGGAGAACCCTTTCAGATGACCATGTAAGGCGGTTTATATCTACTGTACGTCAGACAATGATAACGGTAGAGAATGCGAGGGTGCCTGTAATTGCGGCAATCAATGGCTATGCCTTTGGTGGCGGTACTGAACTTGCTATGGCATGTGATCTGCGCATTGCATCATCAAATGTTCTTATGGGTCTGACCGAGACCAGTCTTGCGATCATTCCGGGTGGCGGCGGTACTCAACGTTTGCCACGGATCGTTGGTGTGGCCAAGGCAAAAGAATTAATATTTACTGCAAGACGATTTGATGCCGGGATGGCCTTGGAGATAGGTCTGGTAAGCAGGGTTGTGGAACCCGATGAATTAATGAATGCCGCCTTGGAACTTGCCGGGGAGATTACCAAAAATGGCCCAATTGGTGTTCAGCAAGCCAAATTCGCCATCAATTACGGTTCAGAATGCAGCCTTGGAGTGGCTCTCCCACTTGAATCAAAAGCTTATGAAATTACTATTCCCACTGAAGATCGCATCGAGGCCCTTGAGGCTTTTGCGGAAAAACGTAAGCCCGTGTTCAAAGGCAAATAGTTGTTTTCATAATATATAGTTTAAGTGGTTATGTATAAAAAATTGAAATAGTTATAGGAGAAAATATATGAAAGACAAGTTTCAGTTGAGTTACCCTAAGAAGGTGCGTTTGGCAGACATTTCCATACGGGAAGGTCTGCAGCACGAGGAGCATTTCATTCCCACTGATGCCAAAGCCTACTATGTGGAAGAGTCTATTCTTGCAGGGTTCAAGAGACTGGAAATTAGCAACCTCGGCAACCCGGCTTTCATGCCGCAATTTCGGGATGTCGAGGAACTCTTTAAGCGTGTGCGTGACAGCAGGCGTTTGTCCCGTGCCGGCATAAACTTCGACGATATTGAGCTAACCGCTGTTGCTATTCGTGAAAGTGGAGTAGACAGGGCCGTTGCCGGCAGGAAGGAAGGCTGGGGACCCGATCGCATCGGTATGATGGTTTCCACGGACGAAGAGCACCACTTCGCAAATGCCGGTACAACACTTCCGGAATACTGGGAGGAAGCAGAAAGATGCATACAGAAATGCCACGATGTCAATATCAGGGTTTTTGGAACGGTCAGCACCATCTGGGGAAGTCCAATTTCAGGACCTACAAGGTTTGAAGATGCCCTCGAGTTTACGAAGCGCTGGCTTGCCATAGGGGCTGACGATATTGAACATGCGGACCATGATGGTTCCGCGCCTCCGAATCAGGTTTACCGTTATTTCTCCATGATTCTTGATGAGCTTCCCAATACGGATCTCCATGTGGCCCATTTTCATGTGACAAGAGGTTGGGGGCCGGCCAACGTCCTGGCGGCCCTGCATGCAGGAGTTGATATCCATGAAGGCGTGCTGGGTGGTATCGGAGGGCAGCCGACTAATTTCATCGATCGCACGCCTGTTAGAGGAACAGGGGAATACTACTATAAAGATCCGAATAGTGTCGGTCTGGTTAGCCTTGAAGATATACTGGTCATGATGGACGAAATGGGCATCGAAACGGGTATTGACGTAGATCGTGTGCTTGCATTGGGAAGAATGTGGGAGAAGACGATTGGCCGTCGGATGAGGTCGGAGTCAATCTTTAACGGCAGGATTCCCAAGGAACCTCGAGAGGAATTTAAGCGAAAGGGTCTGGCAGCGAAAAAGGAAAAACGTGGGGAAAAGCCCGGGCAGTTATATCCCGCAAGTTGGCCGGAGGAAGTGTCCTTGCCGAGTGAGATAACGGGAAAGAAATAAAGGGAAATAACATCTGTGGATGCAGCAGGTTCCAATCAAATCTTATGGCTTCTCACCAACCCCTTTACCGGTTTACTGCTGCACCCGTTTTTATGATCGAAATAGTTTCTCCTGATAAAAGGGCACCCGATCACGCATGACATAGTATGATGCACGACAGAGCTTATTGCTCAACGCCTTAACAGCGACGATACCGTTTGTCTTTGTCTCCTTACGCTGGAATAAGCGTTGTGCGTGCATAAGGATATGATCGTTTCGCATGATGAGCGGCTTCCTCATATGCCTAGGAAAGATACTTGTTACCGTTTTTGGTGTTGCCGGTGCTTTTTTTTGCCATTTGAGAGCCGTTGATCTTTATCGTTGATGATACCGATATAATTATTGGTTGAATGTAAATTGATTCCGGCGTATGCTTTCATCTGACAACTCCTAGATCCATATTTTTTAAGCTGATTTAAATTTTATCGATGTTTGAAGACTGGTGAAACTAATACGAAAGGAAAGTTTAATGAGAAATACCAATTCCATCAAGAAGGTAAAGGACAAGAGTAAGAAGTGGCGGGATGAGGTATACTCTGCTAAAAAAGAACGTAAACAAGCTTTTGAAACTCTTTCAGGTTTTCCTGTTGAGGCCCTTTATACCCCTGAACATATAGCAGAGATGGACTATCTCCAGGATCTGGGTTTCCCGGGTGAAGAGCCGTATGTACGGGGTGTCCACCCGAATATGTATCGGGGCCGGACATGGACACATCGTCAATTAGCCGGTTTTGGTCCTCCTGAAGAAACAAATAAGCGATATAAATTTCTCCTTGAACAGGGAGCAACGGGAATAAACGGTGTTTACGATTATCCGTCGTTGCGGGGTTATGACAGTGATGATCCTGAGGCCTATGCCGATGTGGGCCGTGGTGGTGTTGCCATTGATACCATCGAGGATATGCGGATTTTGTTCGACGGTATACCCATCGACGAAGTCAGCGTATCCCTGGTCAGTTGCCAACCTATCGGTAATATATCTCTTCAGTCCATGTATTTTGCCAATGCTCAAAACAGATCGATTCCATTTGAAAAACTCACGGGAACGAGTCAAAATGACTTTCTAATGGAAACAGCCATCACCATTGCTCCCGGTGTTTTACCACCGAAGGCCTCATTTAAACTGAGCTGTGATGCTATTGAGTTTTGCGCCAAATATGTACCCCGGTGGAACCCCATCAGTTTCGCCGGTTACAATTACCGCGAAGCCGGCTGTACGGCGCCGCAGGAGATTGCTTTTTGCATTGCCAATGCCATTGCCTGTTCAGACGAACTTATCAAGCGGGGGTTTGATATTGATAGTTTTGCTCCCCGTCTGAGTTTCTTCCATTCTGCTCATAACGATTTTTTTGAAGAAATCGCCAAGTATCGCGCAGCCAGAAGAGTATATTGCAAAATTATGAAAGAACGTTTCGGTGCAAAGAATCCTCGTTCTCTCATGTATCGATTTCATGTCCAGACAGCAGGGGTAGCCCTAACGGCCCAGCAACCCCTGAACAACGTATCCCGGGCCGCGTATCATGCTCTTGCTGCCGTACTGGGAGGTGCCCAGTCAGTCCATGTTGACGGATATGACGAGGCACTCTGTACACCCACGGAGCTTTCTTCTCTCACGGCCCTGAGGACTCAACAGATTATTCAGCTGGAAACCGGCGTTACCAACACCGTAGATCCTCTGGGCGGATCATACTTTGTAGAATCTCTAACCAATCTGATGGAAGATAAGATTCATGCCATTCTCGAGCAGATTGACAATATGGGCGGAATCGTGAAAGCCGTGGAAAAAGGCTGGGTGCATAATGAAATTTCCTCTGCTGCCTTTGATTACCAGGTATCCATTGAATCAGGAGGAATGCCCATCGTCGGGGTAAATTGTTTCCAGATTGAGGATGAGGAACTTCCCGTAGAACTTTTCGAGTCGCCTGAAACACTTAAAGTGCAGAGCGAAAAACTCAAAAGGGTTAAAAAAGAGCGCAGCGCAAAAGATGTACAGAAGGCACTGGATGCAGTCTTCCGTTGTTGTGAGGAAAATAGAAACCTGATGGAAGTTATCGTGGATGCCGTAAAGGTATATGTGACAGAAGGTGAAATATCAAAAACACTGAAGCGCTTTTACAGTGTCTGGGATCCGCCTCTCTTTTAGTTTGCCGGGAAATTTCAATGGAGGAAAAATGATGAAGGATAGAAAAAGGATACTTATAGCACGTCTTGGTATGGATGCTCACTGGAGGGGAAGTATCGTGGTGGCAAGGGCTCTGCGCGATGCGGGAATGGAAGTGATTTATGTAGGCAATCAGATGCCGGAGAAGATTGTGAATTCTGCCATACAGGAAAATGTAGATATCATCGGGTTGAGTTCTCTATCAGGAAATCACATGATACTGGCACCGGAGGTCGTAAAACTGCTCAGAAAAGAGGGACTCGACGATATCATGGTGATTTTCGGGGGGACCGTACCACCTGACGATGTTCCGAAACTGAAAGCAGCGGGTATCGCGGAGGTATTTGGGCCGGGAACGTCTCTGAAAAAAATTATAGGTTTTGTTTCCCGTTCAAATTAAGCAAAATGACTCGATGATAATGTATTCGTTTCGGGAAATCTTTACACAGCCAGACTTTGCCACTCTGTGAAAATGAAGAGAGCTACACAGTTCTTCCTATATCAAATCCTTCAACGATAGCCTCCAGTGCTTTCCTCGGTTTCAGGGCGTCTCCTATAACATGGACCTCCTGTACGATTCCGGCAATTTCGCTGGAAAGTAAATCATTGGATCGGGCTCCCAAAGCAAGAATAACGGCATCTAAGTTCTTGAGTCTTTCCTCTTTTCCTCCCCGCAAGATCAGGACTTCGTTATTTTCTACCTCTTTGACTTCCGCAAATCTCAGGAGTTCAACACCCGCACCTTTCAGCATCCGTCTCAGATAAAACGATGCAATCGCACCCATGTCTCTTCCCAGGTACCCCGTTGCCTCCAGCACAGTGATTTTTTTTCCTTTGTCGGCGAGAAAATGAGCGGTTTCAAGGCCCACCGAACCGCCACCCAGTATGACTATCTTCTCGCCTTGCGGAATATTACCCTTCAGAACTTTCCATGCCGTTGTTACGTTCTTGTTTCCAGTCTTCACAAAGGATGGAATAATCGGAAGGGCACCCATTGCATAAATGACTGCGTCGGGCGGATTTTCTGATATTGAATCGATCGTTGCCGGTTTATTGCAAACTACGTTAACACCGGCCTTTCTCACCTGTCTTTCCATGAAGGAAATGTATTCTTTAAAAGATTTTCTTCCCGGGGATGCACCGGCCAGTCGCATCTGGCCGCCCGGGATGTCTTCCTTTTCCCACAGGGTGACATTGTGTCCCCTTCGCGCCGCTGTCAGTGCTGCCTTAAGGCCGGCGGGTCCCCCACCGAGTATGAGAATATTTTTCGGATTATCGGTTGCAGATAATTCTGTTTCTCCTTCCCGGAGGACGCGCGGGTTTACCAGGCATGTAACAATTTCTGTTTTCCCGGTCATCATACTGTTGTTGATCCGGTCAATACAGCCCTGATTGCACCCGGTACATTTGCAGATATCATCTGTATTTCCTG
>Ga0265594_1002757_pt1 | contig 12204 bp, 11 predicted proteins | sample saktaG_11_FD_190147 | JGI IMG/M metagenome (GOLD analysis project Ga0265594, IMG submission 190147) | Saline water microbial communities from Sakinaw Lake, British Columbia, Canada - sak_2011_5_24_80m | ecosystem: Environmental > Aquatic > Non-marine Saline and Alkaline > Saline ... | reverse complement strand
AAGCACTAACGTAAATCCTATTCCTGCTCCCAGTGCGCTAACCATGCTCTCAATAATTGAATAACCTTCCTTGGCATTAATAAGTGTTATGCCTAAAACTGCGCAATTTGTAGTAATAAGTGGAAGATATATGCCAAGTGCATTGTACAGTGCAATATTAGTTCTTCTTATGGTAAGCTCCACTATCTGCACCAGTGAGGCTATCACTAAAATATAAATTATTATATTCATAAATTCTACATTAAAAGGTATGAGTATATAATTATAAATGACAGATGTGGAAAGCGAGGCAATAAGCATTACCAACGTAACAGCGGCACCCATGCTTATAGCATTAGTCAGTTTCTTTGAAACCCCAAAAAAAGGACACAGCCCCAGGAATTTAGAAAGAACTAAATTGTTAATAACAGCCATTACAATAAATATGGACAAAAGGTTACTCATTTTTTACCACCCCCAACCATCTAAATAGTGCCAGCAAAAGTCCTATTACTAAAAATGCTCCCGGTGGAAGAATAAAGATAGCCATTGGATTTTCAAACAAAACCGGGAGTTTAAATAATATCCTGCCAACTACAGACAGGCTGCCAGTTCCAAGTATTTCCCTTGGCAGTGAAATAATAATTAGCGCCAGCGTAAAACCAATTCCTGCTCCCAGAGCATCTGAAATAGATAGGAGGACAGACTTTTTTGAAGCAAATGCTTCTGCTCTGCCTAAAATAATACAATTTACCACTATCAGCGCAAGGTATATCCCGAGCGATTCATACAGCGGAGGAAGATATGCTTGAAATACCAGGCTTAAAATAGTAACAAAAGTCGCAATAACAACTATAAATACAGGAATTCTTACTGTTTCAGGAATAATCTTTCGCATAGAAGAAATTATTATGTTGGAGCACAGTAGGACAAATATAACGCCCGCGCTCATACCAAGAGCATTATCAAGCGAAGACGTAACAGCAAGCGTCGGGCAAAGACCTAAAGCAAGTATAAACACAGGATTGGAAATAATTATACCCTTTGCAAATTCCTTCCAGAATCTCTTGCCAATCTTTTCATTTTGCATTTTTATTTACTCATCTTCCTTTATTTTATAATATACAACAAGTTGATTATTTTACAGCATCTATCTTTTTAAGCATTGCATTTCTAACAGCTTCTGCAACTGCATCAGAGCTTATCGTAGCTCCTGTTACCGCATCAATTTTACCTCCATTTTTCTTAAGAAAAATATCGCCTGCACTTAGCCCTGTGAACTGATCCGTAAATGAGCTTTCTGTTATTTTGCTTCCCAGTCCCGGAGTTTCGGTATTTGATACTACAATTACTCTTTTAACAATAAAATCCTTATCAAGTCCAACTAAAATATTAATTTCTCCGCCATAACCCTTTCCATTTGCTAAAAAAGCATATCCAATTTCTTTGTCATCCTGATATACAGTATATATTTCATCCTCATAATTATAGGTATCCATTTGCGGAAAAATACCTGACAATAAACTTTTAATTTTGTCTTCCTGCTGGGCTTTTACCTTTGGCGCAGTTACATTGTTTACTGCCATAAGAAGGCTTACTGAGATTAAAACAACCGCAGTTAAAAAAACTACAGCATAAATTTTATTAGACAAAATATTTTTAAATTTCAACTTTTTTGTTCCTGACTTTTTTTGATTACCTTTTTACTTTTAAGGCCATACGGTCTTAGTTTAATATATTTGTCAATAAGAGGTGTGAAAGCATTCATCAGCAATATAGAAAAACATACGCCTTCGGGCATTGCGCCAAAATTCCTTATAAGAACAGTTAAGGCCCCTGCACCCACTCCAAATATTATCCTGCCCTTCCCGGTAACAGGAGAAGTTACATAATCTGTTGCCATAAAAAATGCTCCTATCATAAGGCCGCCGGCCATCACCTGAAACAGGACATCTTTTCCTAATATAAAAGAACCAAGAGCTACTACTGCTATGTAAGTTGCAGGAATTTTCCAGTCAATTAAACGAGAGGCCAAAAGTATACCTGCCCCGATTAAAATAAAAAGGACCGAAGTTTCTCCCATTGAGCCACCTGTGTTTCCAAAAAAAAGACTCTTGTACAAAGAAATTTTATCACCCTGAAAAGAAAAACTTTCACTTAATGGAGTAGCGCCGGTAACAGCATCAAAACTAAAATATGTAGGCATTACCCATGTAGTCATCTTGCTTGAAAAGCATACCGATAAAAATGCCCTCCCTGCCAGAGCAGGATTAAATATATTGCATCCAAGACCGCCAAAGGCTTCCTTGGCTATAGCTATTGAAAATATTGAGCCAATTGCTGTCATCCACAGAGGTATCGTAGGAGGAAGGGTAAGTGCTAAAAGAAGTCCGGTAACTGCTGCGCTGCCATCCATTATAAATTTTCGCTTTCTAAGCTTCTTTATTGCAAACTCAGTAAGCACGGCAAAAGCAACACTGACGACAATTGTTAAAACTGCATAATAGCCAAAATAATATATTGCTGCACCTGTTGGAAAAAGAAGAGCCAGTATTACTGAATACATTATCTTGCTTGTTGAAAATCCTTTCCAGATATGAGGTGAAAACGAGACTAAGAATCTCTCTTCAGTTCCTGCAGATATATTTTTATCCTTATCCATGTAAACCCTATTTTATCTTAATAAACCTAATAAATATTTTTAAAGCTTCTCACTCTTTAGACAGTGCGTCTTTACCAGCCTTTACATATCCAATTATAGGTATATTTGACGGACAAACATACGCACATGCCCCACATTCAATACAGTCGTCAATATAATATTCTTTACAATACTCATACGCTTCATTTTTTGCATACCTTGCAAACATAAGCGGCATAAGATTCATTGGACAGGCTTTAATGCATCTGCCGCATTTAATACAATTTTGTTCTATTATCTCTCTGCCTTCTTTTAATAATATGCAATTAGTTCCTTTTACAACTGGAAAGTCCGTGTCGGCTATGGCAATTCCCATCATTGGTCCGCCAATAATTAATTCATTTGCTTTTCCGCTTATTCCTCCACAAAAGTTAATCAGGCTGCTTACAGGCGTGCCTATTCTTACAAGCAAATTTTTTGGATCTTTTACAGAGCCTGTAACAGTAACAACCTTGCTTATCAGAGGCCGCCCTTCTACCACTGCTTCATAGACAGCTGCAGCAGTTGCAACATTATTTACTATTGTCCCGACATCTAACGGTAATCCGCCTATTGGAACTTCCCTGTCAAGAATAGTCTTAATAAGAGTTTTTTCTGCTCCCATTGGGTATTTAGAATTAAGAGAAATTATCTTAAAATTACTTTCCAAACCCATCTTAACTATAAGGTTCTCCAAATGTTCTATGGCATCTTCTTTGTTATCTTCAATAGCTATGTATACATTTTCAGGAGATATTATTTTGCTTATGATATAAAGTCCTGCCAGAACCTTTTCGCTGTATTCAAGAAGCACTCTATGATCTGATGTAATATAAGGTTCGCACTCACAACCATTTAAAATTAAGGTATCAATCTTTTTATCAGGAGGCGGAGAAAGCTTAACATGTGTTGGAAATGTAGCTCCGCCAAGTCCAACAACTCCTGCTTCCCTTATTTTTTTTAGCATTTCAGCACCCGGAAGTGAGTCCACAATCTTAACTATTTCCTGAAATTCATTTGCACTTTTTACACCAGGCAGCTGCCCAAGTTCAACCCACTCATCTGTACCATCAGATGTGATTACTACAGCATCAATTAATCTGCTTGTAGCTGGATCTACAACCTTAATATTCCTGGATACAACCCCTGATACAGGGGCATGGATTGGAGCTGAAACATAACTTTTTGAATCTGCAATTTTTTGCCCGGTTTTAACTTTGTCCCCCCTGTTTACAAGGGATGTGCACAGAGCTCCTATATTTTGCTGAAGAGGTATGGTAACTTTTTCAGGAAGAGGCAACTTCTCAATTGCCATATGGGCAGTAAACTTGTTTTCAGGTAATTTCTGACCACTAAAAGCACTTTTTTTTCTGATAACAACACTCATAATAGTCTTTTTGTAGCTTTTATGACATATTTTTGTATTTTACTAATTTTGCTTCAAAAAATCAGCAAGCCCGCTGGATTTATAGAGGCTCCTTTCAGGATCTATTATCAGTGCCTCAACTCCATCCAGTGATTCTACTAACTTTAAACCATCCTCAGGGCCCATTACAAAAATAGATGTAGCCAATGCATCAGCCTCCATGCAACTGTCTGCTATTATAGTAGCGCTTATGCACCCATCTGCAGAATATCCTGTTTTAGGATTAGTTATATGGGAGATTTTTTTGTCAGGGTCAAAGTAGCGCTCGTAATTTCCAGATGTAGCTATGGCATTATCTGACAGGATAAAAGACGGGAGCTTTTCATCACTGTCCTCATCAGGATTTTTCAGCTCAACATTCCACATCTCGCCGTCAGGTTTGGGACCAAGCATGCTCATATCTCCGCCTGCGTTTACAAGAGCATTTTTTATTCCCATATCCCCAATAACTTTAAGAGCTTCGTCTACAGCATAGCCTTTTGCAATACCGCCAAGTGTAATTGACATACCATCAGCTTCAAATTCTATTCTGCCCTCGCCTACTTTTATTTTATCCGAGCCAACAGCTAAAAGGACCTCTTTTAGCTTTTCTGCTTGAACTTCTTCGCTCTCTTCCCAGAGGCCTTCCGCCCAGAGTTCTAAAACAGGCTGGACAGTTATATCAAAACTGCCACCGGTAATCTCATAATAATACAGAGATGCATTTATCAATTCTGTAAATTCTTGAGATGGATTATCCAAATATCCATTTCTGTTAAGACTTGTGGCCTCGCTGTTTTCATCATATATTGAAGCAATTTTTTCAATTTCTTCTATGCGGTCAAAAGCTGAGTTAATGGCATTATGCGCAGTTTCCTCATCTGAATAAACTATTATATTTACAAAAGTACCCATATAATTACGGGTTTCTTCTACTTTTTTAATTGAATTTAACTTACATCCGTTAAGCGGCAAGAGCACTAGAAGAAATACAAAAAAAATTATAACTGAAACCTTTAACTTATTCCCACAGTACAACTTGATCCTCCTTACTTAATTTAATATATCATTTTTTCTTGTGTCTTTCTTAATTTAAACACCAAAGAATCACTTGCCAAACTCACATCGTCATATCTTATAGGCTCATCTTTCTTTACATCCTTTTTTAGCCTGCACCCTTCACTTAAGCCAATTGGGAGCAAGTTTTCTTTTTTTGCCTTATCATACAATTCTATGAGCCCATAGATAGTATAACCACCTATGCCATCTATAATTTCTCCAGTTTTCAAATCCTTTTTAGCCACAGTCATAACTTCTGACACAAGGTTTTCTAATGGCGCAATAGTAGGCTCATTATAAAAATAAGCTCTTGCAATTGACAGCGGGGTTTCAATGCTTACCAGATGGTATGGTCTGTAAAGCAAGTAATTTGGCCCATCACCTAACTGTAAATATTTTATATCTTTTTTTATTATTTCTTGATCAGTTGTATAAACTAAAAATACACCCGGAGCTATATCGCCAATAGCAAAATCCACTACCCCTTTTTTTGAAAGAATCCCCCCGTCTTTTTTTAGACTAAATACCTGTACCAGATCTTTTACGTTTGCTTTCGGGCCATGCATTCCCCTGCAATCAGGAACAAGGCCGGTTGCATTTGATAGACAAGCCATCTCAATCATAGACTTGGTCCCGTCTACAAAAGAAGTCATCATTTTTGCGCTGGAACCTTTGCTTTCAGCATATTCTTTTAGCGTGGTGGGATTGGCATGCCTGTCCAGTGGATTATTTTTGCCTTTGCATGCTGCTACGACTTCCAGCCCCAATGCATCTGCAAAATCATATAATTCTTTCAATGCGCCCGGTTCATCTCCTGCTGAAACTGTATATACAACACCTGCATTATCGGCAAGTTTTTTAAGTATTGGACCAATTGTTATATCTGCTTCTACATTTAAGGTCACAACATGTTTCCTGTTAGCTATAGCATCAGTTGCAATATAGGCCCCTGCCTCAGGGCTTCCGGTTGCATCCACAACTACATCAACATCTTCTATGCAAGACAGTATGGAAAGATTGTTTGATACAATAACCCTTCTTTCTTTCACTGCTTCCTCTATCTTCCTTTTTGCCTTTTCATCAATGTTTTTATAGTTTACAGTAATTTTATCTACGTCTGTATCTTTGTATCCTGCTTTATTTTTATCTTCTGCGAGTAAAATCTCTCCATTGCCTACTTTTATCTCTCTCATAATTTCTACAGCGCTGTCCACTTTTCTATTGGCAACTGCTAAAACCTGCATACCTTTTAAACTTCTAATGTGAGAGATAAGACCCTTGCCCATCTGCCCCATACCAGCAATGGCCACATTGATTGTTTTTCCTTCTTTTTCAAGCTCTTTTAACTTTTTATTTAAACCTAACATTGCTTTCCTTTAAAATAAGAAAATGTAAAATTTTTTTAATAAACAGATGGTATTATATTACAATATAGATTATGAATAAACTATAAATTTTAATTTTTACAATGCGAAAAGATATTTCACTACTCCTACTCAAGAGTACAAGATTTTCAGTTCCTTATTATCGATTATCAGCATTAAATTGTACGGAAGGCAGCAGTAACATTAATTTGATAACTTAAAGAAGATGTCAGGTTAGTGCCAGTTCGAATCCTCTCTCCCCAGCCACTTCAGGTATATTTATCAGAAATTTCAAGAATAGTTCCTAATAGCATCACAATAGGAACTATATCGCAGCAAAAAGTAGTCAGTTAACAAAATCGGAACTATATCGCAAAAAATATGCCTTCATACTGTTTGTTTAAAGTTTAAATAAAAATAGTGAGTAGCATGGTAGGGTAGATAATAATTGAACTAAAAATTCAATTCTGGTATAAAAATATCCTCATTTAAGCTTAATAAAGTGGTTCTAACTTTGTCTACTAAGCAAATTTCAACTTATTTAGTATCAACACATCACTTCTAATGTGGTTCCAATTAAGATTTATATGGGCTACCATCTTAATACATTATTTAACATATATTTTAATAGTTATACACAAACATTATTTCTGGTTTTAATCTTCTCTCCCATAAGAGCTTAGACTAAGTTCAAACTAAAAAATCTTCCAAATTTGTATCTTATATAATAAAAGGTATATAATTAGAAAAGCTATTCTTAATATTTAGCTACAATTTTAATACCTTGCAAGGAGGCAAAAATGGCTGAAAGTAAAATCACTTTCCCTTATCTGCGAAAATTCAACGGTGTTATGGCAGGACTACATTTTGTCCAGGCTATTCTGATGTTGGTGATGGGACTAATTATTACTAATATCAGAGAATTTTCACTACCGGTAACATATTATTTCCAATCTTTTGATACCGAAAAAATGAGACTCTTCGTAGATTCAGAGGTGATAGGTTCAATTCCTATTGGAGTAGTCGTATCGGTATTTTTATTTCTATCAGCCATTGCACATTTCCTGGTAGTTCTTCCTCGGGTAAATGATTTTTACAATTCCAGACTACAAAAGGGAATTAACTATTTCAGGTGGTTTGAATATGCTTTAAGCTCTTCAGTTATGATAGTTCTTATATCTATGCTCTTTGGAGCTAAGGATATAGCTACCATAGTAGCTATAGTGGGACTTAATGCTACTATGAACCTTTTGGGTCTAATGATGGAGATACACAATCAAACTACAGAGAAGACTAACTGGACAGCTTTTATAATCGGTAGTTTTTCAGGAGCTATCCCCTGGGTTGTAGTCCTACTTTATTTCCTGGGTTCAGCAGTAAAGACTCCTGGGGTCTTAGAACAAGTACCCTGGTTCGTTTATGCAATATTTGGAACTTACTTTATATTGTTTAACACTTTCCCAATTAATATGGTGCTACAGTATAAAAAAGTTGGAAGGTGGCGTGATTACCTATACGGAGAAAGAGGCTATATCGTGCTAAGCCTTGTAGCGAAGTCACTTTTGGCCTGGTTAGTATTTGCAGGGACTCTGCAGCCTGCTTAAAAATATAATATTGTATGAATTATATAAATATAATAATACACGCAGTGTTCTGGTTATTTGGTTTTTTTATACTTTGGAAAATTCCAAAATGTAATGAACCCAAAGATAGTAGAAAGAAAAGTAATCTTTCTATTACAGTTATAATCCCTGCCAGAAATGAAGAAAAAAATCTGGATAACTTATTTAATTCACTTAATAACCAAACAGTAAAAGTTAAAGAAATAATATTGGTAGATGATAGTTCCACAGATAAAACTCCTGTAATAGGAAAAAAACATAATGCAAAGGTAATAAGCTTAAAAAGTTTGCCTAAGAGCTGGATAGGAAAATCCTGGGCTTGCTATAATGGAGCCAAAGCTGCCACCGGAGATTACTTTCTCTTTTTAGACGCAGATACCAAACTTAAAAATAATGGTATTGAAAATATATCATCCTGTTTTAAAAGATATAATGGAGTAATCTCAATTCAACCTTACCATAAGATAAAAAAAATATATGAAAACCTATCTCTGTTCTTTAATATAATCCTGATCGCCGGAATGGGTGTATTTACTCCTTTTCAAACCAGAATAAATCCTATAGGAGCTTTTGGTCCCTGCCTTATATGCAAGAGAGAATACTACTACAAAATCGATGGCCATAAAAGTATAAAGGGCAAAGTTATGGAAGATATTGAAATAGGCAAGAAATTTTTAAAAGCCAAAATACCAATATATTGTCTTGGAGGAAAAGGCACTATTGATTTTAGGATGTATCCTGGTGGATTGAAGGAAATGATAAAAGGTTGGTCTAAAAGTTTCACACAGGTCGTCAACTACATCTCATGCAAAAGGTAGGAAAACATTCAAGATTACCCACCCCTTTATCCCCCAATGTGGAATTGAGTACGAATATGTAGACAGAAGGTTAAACTGGGGACAGGACAGGGTGGTATATTTTGATAAAAATGGACATTTAGCCACAATACCTACCTCATGGACTGATGTAGCAGAACCTGATCTGTTTAACCTGCAGTCAGCAGGAAGGAGCAATTTCAGGTACGCAGATTTAGTAGGGCTGGCCAGGTTGCTGAAATACCTAAAGAAACATAAATAATAGGTGTTAACTATATTATGCCTTTATGTTAATTATATTATGTCACTAATAATATGAATATAATAACATATTTACATAGCATAAAGCCTTTAAATAGGCTTTAATACAGGGGATATTGATAGTAAATGGTAAAATTAGCTGCTTGACAAATAATTTATATGTGGCATAATATGCTTAACATCATTTAGGAGGTGATTATATGGAGGATAGAAAAGGAAATGCAGCCAAAAGGCAGGCTCTTATGCAAAGCGGGACGCTGAATAAAAACGCGGAAAAGGTAGCAGACCCCAAGTTTAAAAATATGGCATTCTTTGACCCAAACGATCTTATGCAGGTTAAATATGAAATGCTGCGGTCCGCCCAAAAGGATGGGGCCTGTGTATCCAAAGCATCCGAGACCTTTGGTTTTTCCAGGATAACCTTTTACAAGACTGACAAGGCATTTAAAGAATGCGGGCTGGCAGGGCTACTGCCTCAGAAAAAAGGACCGCGCCGAGCCCATAAACTGTCAGGTGAGGTTATGGAGTTTGTAAGCCGGCTCCTGGAGCAGAAACCGGACATAAAATCTTTCCAGATAAGACAAAAAATCATAGGCCGTTTTAACCTTTCGGTACATAAAAGGAGCATAGAAAGGGCGATTGATAGAAGTAAAAAAAAACACCCAAAAACCTAAAATGATAATCTTTGACTTCGGGGGACTGCTTGCAATTTATGAGGAGCTCCGCTCCTATGTTCTTGAGGACATCTTCACATTCAGCCGTCCCCCGGGACTGGACCTTTTTTTAAAAAAAGGATTTCTAAAATGGATGCAGGTGCAGACAGAGGATAGGGACTGTCATAAGCCTTTTAAAGGACCGGAGATGATGGCAAAAAAGCCAGGATTTCTGCCGCAGGGACTTGAAAGTGAGATTACCCTGCTTTTGGCAAATATGATCTTAGAAGAAAGGGGCAGCCATGTATCAGCCTGATGGAACAAAACTAAAGTCAACACATCTTGAGCGCAGCGCATATCTCTACATAAGGCAGTCAACGCTCAGACAGGTATACGAGAACACAGAAAGCACAAAACGCCAGTATGCTCTAAAGAAGAAGGCAGTAGCACTTGGCTGGCCTCAAGGTTCAATTATTACAATTGACTGTGACCTGGGGCAATCAGGAACATCTTCGGCTAGCCGCCAGGGTTTTAAAAAGCTTGTAGCTGAAGTGGGCATGGGCCATGCCGGAATCGTTGTAAGCCTCGAGGTCTCAAGGCTATCCAGAAACTCATCTGACTGGCTGAGGCTGCTTGAGATATGCGCCATAACCGATACACTTATCATGGATGAGGACGGAATATATGATGTAAATGATTTCAATGACAGGCTTCTTCTGGGGCTTAAGGGCACCATGAGCGAGGCAGAGATGCATTTTCTCTACTCAAGGATGAGGGGAGGTATGATTTCTAAGGCCAAGCGCGGGGAGCTAAAAAGGCCCCTTCCGGTGGGATATATCTACAATGGGGATGACAAGATAGTAATGGATCCGGACCTTGCCGTACGGAATGCCCTAAATTTATTTTTTAAAACCTTTAAGCGGACCGGCTCTGCGTGTGCTACGGTAAGAGAATTTAACAGGTTAAAACTTAAAATGCCTACCCGGTTTCTTAGGGGCATAAGGAAAGGAGAGCTTGCCTGGAAGCCCCTTACCCACAGCTGGACGCTCAGGATGCTTCACAACCCCATATATGCAGGCATATACTGCTACGGACGAAAGCAGATAAAAAACACGGTAGAGGGCAAAAAGCAGGTTAATATGCCTGTAGTGGACTGGCATGCCAATATGGCCGGTGCCCATCCGGGCTACATAACGGGGGACCAGTTTGGTGAGAACGAAAAAAAGCTAAAAGAAAATTCCTATGCACATGGAGAGGACAGAAGAAAAAGCCCCCCACGTGAAGGTCCTGCTCTGCTCCAGGGAATAATTATATGCGGCAGGTGCGGAAATAGAATGAAGGTTGGGTACAGGCAGGACTGCTCCAGTCTTGTCCCCATATATAGATGCGACAAGGATCGTATTGAAAATGGGGCAAAGGTATGTCAGACTGTAGCAGGAGAAAAAGTTGACCAGGAGATTTCGAAACTACTGCTTGAAATGTTAAATCCGCTGGCAATAAAGGCAGCGATTGAAGTGCAAAATGAGCTATCCCAAAGAAAGCTTGAGGTTTGCAAGTTTTACAGGCAGCAGGTGGAAAGGGCAGGATATGAGGCGGAGCTTGCCAAAAAAAGATATATGCTGGTTGATCCCCAAAACCGCCTGGTAGCCACAGAGCTTGAAGCAGCCTGGAACCAGAAATTAAGGCAGCTGGAAAAGACCCGGCAGGAGTACGAAAAAAAGAAGGAAGATGATTTAAAAGAAGTGAAGCAAACCACCAGAGCAGATATCATTAGGGTAGCATCTGATTTTCCCAGGCTTTGGAGCAGCCCCAATATTGCCTTCAGGGAGAAAAAGAGGATGATACGTCTTTTAATTGAGGATGTGACAGTAAAAAATGATGATAAAAAGACTATATTAAACATAAGGTTTAGGGCCGCTACATCAAAAACTTTAGTTATTGACAGGAAACTTCCCATTTACGAAATTAGGAAGACAAAAGATGAGATAATAGCCAAAGTAGATGAGCTAGCAGAAAATCATATACCATCAGAGATTGCAGCTACTCTAAACAAGCAGGGCTATCGCTTATGGAATAGCAATATGTTTAACAAAAAGTCTGTAAAATATATTATCAGAACCTATGGCCTAAAGAACCGGTACAGGCGTCTCAAAGAAAAAGGTTATCTTACCTTGAGAGAAAAAATGGTTGAACTAAACTCTACTCAAAAACAAATTAAGAAAATGAGGAATGAAGATAAGATTGTTTTTTACAGGGCTACTGAAAAAAATGAATATCTTTATGAACCACAGAATATGAACAAATATTTAGCAAAAACTCAATCGTAAGGGAGAAGTGCAGTATGAAGCATAGTCTTTATCATAGGG
>Ga0265594_1002756_pt1 | contig 12204 bp, 10 predicted proteins | sample saktaG_11_FD_190147 | JGI IMG/M metagenome (GOLD analysis project Ga0265594, IMG submission 190147) | Saline water microbial communities from Sakinaw Lake, British Columbia, Canada - sak_2011_5_24_80m | ecosystem: Environmental > Aquatic > Non-marine Saline and Alkaline > Saline ... | reverse complement strand
TCAAGAGCTGTATGAGTTGTTTGAGGCAATTCTACTACTTGATACGAAAAGCCGAGCTCTTTAAGCTTATCCTGGACTTTTTGGATATTATTTTTTATCTCTTTTGTCATTTTTTTAATCTTAAACTAAACTATTTAACCTTAGCAAACATTAAGCTGTCTATCAGTTTATTATCTTTTAAAGAATCCTTTTTCAGCCTTCCTTCATATTTATAGCCCGCTTTTTCTAAAACCCTTACAGATCCTTTATTAAATGGAAAAACATGAGCATATACTCTTTTTAATTTTAATTCTTGGAAAGCATATTTTGTGACCAGTTTCACTGCACTGGTCATAATTCCCTGTCCCCAATATTTTTCTCCCAACCAATATCCTATTTCTGCTTTATGGCCTTCGATTTTACGGAAACCAACACCCCCAACCACCATTCCATTTATATCAATGGCAAAGTTAATTTCAGGTTTTTTCTTTTTCCTGTTTAATTTTAGATTATGCTTAATCCAAAAACGAGCATTTTTTAACTTATAAGGATAAGGAATATTCTCGGTATTCTTTGCTATTTTCTTATTATTAATATTTTCTATTAATGAAGATTCATCTCCTTTTTTAAAAGTTCTTAATATAAATTTTTTTGAGTGAATTGTAAACATCTTATTTTTATATAATTCTTTTAATTTTTCATCATTTCTTTTAATAAATCATTGATATAATCCATAGAAGAGTCATTTAAGATTATGACATCATAATTGCTTTTATAGCTACCTAAGTTTTCCTCTGCATTTTCATTCAAAAATCCTATTTTAATCAGATTTTCGTAATCAAAACCTTCAATCATTCCAACATCACCCAAACTGTCTCCTAATAATAAAATATTTTTTCTATCTTTAATTTCATCAAAAACCGGAAAATCCTGAATTGCAGTTTCGTCTTTATTCATTATATGAATAATTGGTGGTTTAACAGCAATTGCATTATTGTTTTTATCCCATTCATATGAATTAGAAATAATGTGGATATTGTTGTATAATTTCCCTTCTTTTTTTAAATACATTGAAATAGCGTCGCCACCCAATCCTCCTGAAGACATAATAACCAAAGGAATATTATGTGTTCGTAGAAAATCAATAAATTCCGTAAATCCTGGTCTAAGCTTAGCTTTTCTAGACTCAACAACCTTTTTTAAATCATTTTTATTCAATCCTGATTTAATTAATAAATCAAAATGAATTGTCCACCATTCGTACATTGCCTCTTTCTTTTCTTCTAAAGGAATCTTTGGGTCAATCTCAATCGGATGGTATTTGTTATAAAGTTTATTGGCTTTTGAACCATAATCAGGTGTTAAATAATTTCCGTCGCGCAAAATCGAAATAATAGAAGGCATCTTTTTGTCATTAACAAAAGCAGTTGTAAGGGTTTTATCAAAATCAGCTATAATATGGAGTTTATCGGTTCCACCCTCAGAAATTGCTTTTTTTGATTTCTGTAATTGTTTTGGATTTGATATAATAATACGTTCCACCATATTTCTAATTCTATCAAAAAACCGCCTTCTTGGCGATTTTTGTACTATTGAAATAATTCTTTGAACCTTTCCCAAAGGGATTTGGCCTTGGGAATCTCTTCTTGAATATCTTCCATCAATTCTTCTCTTTCTTTTTCAAACTCTTGTTCAAGGTATGGCTTTCTCTTTTCTATTTCTTGACCTAATAACACTTTTATTTTATCAACAATACCATTTAACCAGGGTTGAATAGTAGCATCCCACCATTTAGACCATATTTGTTTCATTTTTCTCCAAACAGGCAATACATCTTCCTGCCAGGTTCTTTGTAAAATATTTGGAAGTTGTTGTTTAGTTTTTCCAAGCACCTCTTCCCCAAACTCTTGGGCCTCTTTAAGTGTTTCCGGAGCTTTTATTGTTTCTTGGGCTAAACCAAAATTAGGCAAAACCAAATTTATAATTACAACAGTTATTAGAATTTTTAAAACAAATTTCATACTAACTACTAATTAGTTCTTTTGCTTGTTTAATTCTGTTTAGTGTTTTTTCTTTACCTAAAATCTCAGCAATTTCAAATGGGCCAGCAGAAGCTTGTTTGCCCGTTAAAGCTACTCTTAAAGGCCATAAAGTATATCCCCTATCTCCCACCCCTTTAATTTTTTGTCCAAACTTTTCAGCAACTGGTGTTAAAACTTCTTCTAAGTTTTCCTTGTTCCAATCTTCTGCCTTTATTTTAGATAATACTTTATTCAAATTATCAATAGATATTAGCAATTCTTTGTCTGTCATTTCTTTCCATTTTAACAAATCTTTTTCATGCTTTATTTTATCTTTAAAGAAAAAACTGGTCAATTCTAAAATATCTGATAGTTTCTTTAACCTTTTTTGATAAAGAGAAACAATCTTTTTTAAAGTTTCAAGAGAAATAACTTCTTGTGTTTGTTTAATCCTAAATTCAGGTTTTTCTCCATCTTTAAACAGTTTAAGGGTTTTTGGATCAGGAGAATGAGGATTATTTTCTAATTTTTCAATGAAGTCTGCTTTAATAAAATAAGGAAGACACAGTTCGGTTAATTTTTCAATAGATTTTTGTCTAATATAAAAAGCGTTTAAAAACTCTAATCTTTGAGGATTAAAAACAGCTCCTGCTTTTTGAACCCTGTCTATAGAAAAATCTTTGATCAAAGAAGGCATAGTATAGATTTCTCTTTCAGTTCCTGGATTCCAGCCCAAAAACGCCATAAAATTAACCATTGCTTCAGGCAAATATCCTTCTTCTTTATATTGATTAATAGAAACCGCCCCATGTCTTTTGCTTAATTTGGACCTATCTCTACCCAGAATTAAAGGTAAATGACCAAATTCTGGCTGAGGAAAATCAAGAGCTTCAGCAATCAAGATTTGTTTTGGTGTATTGGAAACATGATCTTCTCCTCTAATTACATGAGATATTTTCATTTCAAAATCATCTATGACTACAGCAAAATTATATAATGGTTCTTTTAGATTCTTAGCAATTACAATATCTCCCATCAAGGCAGCATCAAACTCTATTTTTCCCCTAATCATATCATTAAACTTCACTTTTTTAGGCGTAACCCTAAATCTAATAACTGGTTTTTCACCTTTGTCTAGTTTTTCTTTAACCTCTTGTTTTGATAAACCAGAGCATTTTCCAGTATAACGAGGAGCTTGACCAATTGACATTTGATATTGTTTTTGAGCTTCTAACTCTTCCTTTGTGCAGAAGCAATAATATGCTTTATTTTCATCAAGTAGTTTTTGTAAATATTTAGCATAAATATCTAATTTTTCACTTTGGCGGTAAGGACCATATTCTCCTTTAATATCAGGGCCTTCTGCATATTCAATGCCTAACCATTTTAAGCTATCCAAAATGTCTTTTTCAAACTCTGGTTTTGATCTTTCTGGATCAGTGTCTTCAATTCTTAAAATAAAAACACCTTGATGTTTTTTGGCAAAAAGATAATTAAAAAGAGCAGCACGAGCAGTACCAACGTGTAAAAAACCTGTTGGTGAAGGGGCAATTCTTGCTCTGACCTCTCCCGGTGTTTTTAATTTAAATTTTTCTGGATTCATATTTTTAGGCTATTGAAGAATATATTCTGCCATTTCCACAGCTGCTTCTGGTTTAGAAAACTGTTTAGCAGCTTTTTTCATTTTTTCTAATTCTTGAGTATGAGAAAAAAGATATTTTAATCTTTCTAAAAAGAAACGAGGAGTAAAGTTAGGCTCTTCTAAAACCTGACAGGCTCCATTTTGAGCATAAGAATAAGCATTTTTTATCTGGTGATTTTGAGCTGATTCAGGCAAAGGAATTAAAATACATGGTTTTCCAAAAGCAGCTATTTCAAAAATAGAGCCAGAGCCAGCTCGAGACACAATTAAATCAGCTAAACGATATGCTTTTTCAATCTCCTGTTCTTTAAAAAAAGGAAAGGGATGATAATATTTTTCTAAATCTTTAGAAATTACTACTTTGGCTTCAGCTTGCACTTGTTTAAAATTAGCTCTGCCTGTTTGATGGATAACTTCAAAGTTTTGCAAGAGATCAGATAACACCTCAAGAATTCTATCATTAACTCTTTGAGCGCCCTGAGACCCACCCAAAACAAGAATAACTGGTTTTTCTTTAGTCAACTTAAAAATTTCCTGAGCTTCTTTTTTTGATTCTTCAAGTATTTCTCTTCTAATCGGATTACCAACTAAAATCATTTTAGAGGGTTTAAAATATTCAGTTTTAGGAAAAGAAACAAAGATTTTTAAGGAAAATCGAGCTAAGAATCGATTAGCTAAACCAGGAGCAATATCTGATTCATGTAAGAATATTGGAATCTGGAGAAGCCTGCCAGCCATTACTCCAGGGACTGAACCAAACCCACCCTTGCTTATAATTAAATCAGGAGCCAAAAAGAATAAATAAAAGAATGCTTGGAAAAAACCTATTGGGATTTTAATAAAAATATCAATAAAGTTCTGAAATAAGGTTTTTATGCTCAAATATCTTCTTATTTTTCCGCTCAAAACTGTTTTAACTTTAATGCCTTCCTGAGAAAGCAGAATTAAAGAAAATTCATCTTTTGGTCCAATGTAAAAAAATTCAATATCTTTGCCCTGATAAGCTTTTCTTGTTTCTCTAACAACAGCAATAATTGGAAAAATATGACCGCCCGTACCTCCTCCTGTAAAAACTAATTTCATTTCAACTTATTTTCTTTGATATATTTAATAATATCCCAATTCCAGCTAATTCGCTAATCAGAGCTGAGCCACCATAACTAATAAATGGTAAAGGAATGCCGGTTAAAGGGACTATGCCTATCATTGCTCCAATGTTGATAAAGGCCTGAAGACTTATCCAGGAAGCAATAGAAGCAGCTAAAAGCTGATTAAACTTGTTTTTAGAATAATAAGCAATTCTAAAACCACGCCATAAAAAAATTAAAAAAAGAGAAATTAAAACAAAACTTCCAATAAAGCCAGTTTCTTCAGCAAAAATAGCAAAAATTGAATCTGAGATTAATTCTGGCAGAAAAACACCAAATTTTTGAGTAGAAAAACCAAGACCAACACCCGAAATTCCACCAGATCCAACTGTGATTAAAGATTGTTTGAGTTGATAACCAATTCCCATAGGATCAACATCGGGGTTTAAAAAAACAGCCAGACGATTACCTCTGTAACCAGATTTCATTAACAAGAAAAAGCCAATTGCCCCGAGCAAAGCAATAAATATATTGTGCCAGAAAGGAGCGTCAGACAAAAAATAGATAAGAACTGCTAGAAAGATAAGCACAGCAAGGGTGCTAATATCTGGTTGTAAATATAATAGAACAGCAATAACGGATATAACCGTAAAAAATGGCAGCAAACTAAAATTCTTACTTTTAATATCTTTATTTTTAAAAGAGCTCCACCAGCTAGCCCAATAAAGAATCAATGTTAATTTCAAAAGTTCAGCTGGCTGAAAACTCATTGGTCCCAAATTAAGCCATCTTAATGTTGTATTATTAGTGCCTATGATTTTAGGAAAAACAACTATTAACAAAAGAATTAAGTTTGAAAAGAATAACCAAAAGGCATTTTTTTTAAACCAAGTTAAATCTTTTTTAAAAGCCCAAAAACCCAAAATTATTCCAGGAAGTAAGCCAAACAATAATTGATGCTTTAAGAAATAAAAAGTTGAGCCAAATTTTCTTGGAGCAACAGCGGCTGAAGCACTAGCTAAAATTAAGATTCCAAGAGTTATTAAAACAAGACAAGTGATTAGTAAAATATAATCTGGTTTTTGACGAACTTTTGTTTTACTGGGCATGTTTTTTAACGTATTTTTTGAACAAATTGCCTTTTTCTTTATAATCTTTAAAAATACTAAAACTTGGAGAAGCAGTAGAAAGCAAACAGATTTTCCCCTTTTGAGTGTATTGATAAGCAATTTTCACTGCTTTTGCCATATTATCTACAAAAAAATGCTTTAACGAAACCGGGTCTCGTTGATGTTTAGAGATTTCTTTCCAGATTCTCTGACCAGTAGTTGGAAACAAAATCACAGTTTTAATCTTGGTTTTAGATATTGTTTTGCCTAATTGTTTGAAATCTAATCCCCTATCGAAACCACCCAGCATAATTGTTTGAACATTACTTCCCAAAGCATTAAGAGCATAAATTGTTGTTTCTGGAATTGTTGATAAAGCATCATTGTAAAAAGTAATTCCCTTGAAAGTTCCCACTAATTCTAAGCGATGAGCTAAGGGTTTGAAATCTTTGATAGCTTTAGTAATTTTTTCTTCTGAAATGTTAAATATTTTTCCAACCTCTTTGGCAGCTGTCCTGTTTAATTCATAATATTCCCCTTTTATTGGAATTTTTTTAGCTTTAGATTTTTTAGCAATACGTTTAACTAATTTGTTATCAGAATTGTAAACTAAAAAATCTTTTTCAGTTTGATATTTTGTAATATTTGCCTTGGCTTTTATGTATTCTTTGAAACTTCTATAATAATCTAAATGTTCAGGAAAAATATTCAAAAAAACAGCAATATGAGGAGATTTTTTAAGGGTAAACAACTGATGGCTTGAGAGTTCATAAACATAAACATCTTTTTTTGTGGCTGAAGACAATAGAGTTAAAACTGGTTTACCAATATTTCCAACTAAGTGAGTTTTTAATCCGCCTTGCTTCAGGATTTTATAAATTAAAGAAGTGGTAGTGCTTTTTCCCTTGGTCCCAGTGATACCAACAATTTTTCCTGGACAATTATCAAAAAAAATCTCAGTCTGAGAAGTAATCTTTTGCTCTTTGCTGATAAAGGGAGCGATTACTTTGAGAGGAACTCCTGGTGATTTTACTATCAGATCGTAATTTTTGAGCGCTTTAAGATAATCTTTTCCTAAATGCCATTTAACACTTTTAACACCCGATATTTGAGCTTTAACATTTTTATTTTTATCTGCTATGCCCAAAATCTTTTTAGGAAATAATTTTCTTAAAAACTTAAAAGTATCTCTTCCTTCTTTGCCCAGACCTAAAATTAATATTTTTTTGTCAGTCAATTGTTCAAGCTTCATTGTATTAAAAATACCATAAAATACTTCTCTAATAAACAAAAAACCGGCTTTTTGATTCCGGAAAATAAAATTGGAGGAGAGCAAGCAATTTTTACGTAGTCACACTGGTACGCGCATGCTTTATTTAGAGCTCTCCCCCACAATGGTTAGCTAATATTATTGTAAAGGTGCATCAATTTTCTTTTCAACCTTTCCTTTTTGTTATCCTTTATAGCCTTTGATCGGCTGGGACATGATTACTTCCTTAACACCGCACCAGAAGGTTATCATAGCCGTGGCGCTGTAATTTTTCTATCCTCTTATAAATTATAATCTATTAAACTTTTTTGTCAATAATTTTGGAATATTATGTTGATTATTCCAAGAATTCATTATTCTTTGAGAATCTTTTTCAAGGTTTTTATGTTTAGGAAGTATGTTTTTTTCAAAATATTTTAAAAGATAAGACAATTTTACATTACTTTGTTTGTCTTTTTGATAACCCAAACACAGAGCAACCAAGCTTTCTTTTTGAGTACCCACACATTCAAAAGGTTTAAAGCGCTTTTCTCCAATTAGTTCTTGCATAATTGATAAAAGTTTTTTATCTTGAAACAAATCTTTTCCAAAAATCCTAATCAATCTTTTGGTTTCAATAAAAGGATAAAGAGACATAAAAACAAACAAGCATTTTGGACAATTATTACACCATTTTCCCATTGGTTTTTTCTTACCAGAATCAGTTTGATAGGCCTGATTACAGCTCAAAAAAACAGGAAAATATTCTGGAAGATAAGAAAATAATTCAGATATTTGAATTTCATATAATGGCCTTAAAAAGCTAAAATACTCGATATTTTGGGCTAAATGTTTTTTAGAATAATTTCTAAACTTTTTCTCAAAATCAAAGCTTTTTGAATATTGATGATTAATGATTTTTCCCAAATATTTTACATTGCCCTCGTTTGAACTTCTTTCATTAGAAAAAGCAATATATTTATAATCAAAAATAACTCCTACAAGAATAGTTAAAAAAGCTAAATAAGCTGAAAATGGTGTATGGCCATTTAAAAATCCTTTTTGATTTAGTTTTAAAAGCTTTTTATCAATTTTGCGCTTTACAATAATTGGGTTTTTACATCCTCCAACTTTCATTACTTTTTGGGTAGCTAAAGTTGGATTTAAACAGAAACAATTAATTTCTTTTTCACTTTCTTTTAATAATTCTAAACTTACTATTGAATCTTTTCCCCCGCCAATTGGAACTAAAGCTCTATCTTTCAATTTTTTTGAAAAAGTTCGCAGGGGTCGGGTCTCTGTTTTTTCTGAAAGGATTTTAAGAAAGTTGGGTTGGCGAAAGTTAATTTTATTCTCATAAAAGAATTGCCCCATTCCATTAATAATCAGATTTTTCCACCATTTAATTTGTTCTTTATTCAAACATCCAGGTTTAATAATTATTTCTGGCGAACAAGTTGCTTTCCAATAACTAATCATTTCAACCAAACCCAGATGAAATACTAAATTATCAATAACCTGTTTATCAACCTGAGCTCCAGCTTGACCAATGTTTTTAATAGAGACTTTAGTACCAAACCTGATATCTGGCTCAATTCTAAAATCAAAAACAATATTCAAGTCTTTTGAAAGTTTCCAAGAATAATTCTCGTAAATAAATTGAGGATATTTTTTTCTTAATTTTTTAAATCCCATTTTGAGCTAAAAGGCGGATAGCTACGCCTAAAATTGCGAAAATAACTCCCATTATCCAAAATCTCATTGTTATTTTGTAAGAAGGCCATCCCCTAGCTTCAAGGTGATGGTGGATTGGGGTAGCTAACCAGATTTTTTTATTTCTTATTTTCTTTGACAAAAGTTGCAAAATTACTGAGCCTACTGTAATTACAATTGGGGCAGCAATAATGGGTAAAACGATTACAGAATCAGTCAAAAAAGCAGCAACAGCCATTGTTGAGGTTAATCCCAGGATTCCAGTTTCGCCCATATAGAACCGAGCCGGTGGAATATTAAACCATAAAAAAGTAGTCAAAGTTCCAAGAATAACAGCGCAAAAAGTAGCTAAATCAGCTTTTCCTTGAGCAAAAGCAATAATAGCAAAAGCTCCAAAGATTGAAGCAAAGATGCCGCCAGCTAACCCGTCTAATCCATCAATTATTCCTCCCGCCCAAGAAGCCACCATTACCAAGATAAAGAGAGGAACATACCAAAACCCAATATTAAGATCAATACCCTCAGGAAAATTGTAAATTAAAGGAATATGAATTGTGTTTCGCTCTAGTTTGTAATAAAACCATAACCCTCCAATCAAGCCGATTAAAATAACTATTAATAATCTTTTTTTAAACCCCATGCCCCCTCCTATATATTTTCCTTTATCAAAAACAGTTAAAATATCATCAAAAAGCCCAACCAGAGAACCAGTTACTAAAGCGAACAAGGGCAGCCATGTTTCTCCTCTAGATAGAAAATTTAATTTCTGAAGCCACCAGATATCAGAAACCTTAGAAAGAATAAAAAACAAGAAAATAATAATTAAAACCGTAGCCCAGATTAATATTCCTCCTCCTCTGGGCACAGTAGTTTCTCTTTTTTGATGTAGATTATGAAAAATCTCTGCTTTTTCTCCAGTAATAGTTTTTTCCCTGGCCTGTCTTTTCCAAAACTTAGATCTATACAAAAAATTAATCAAGCAGGGAGATAAGACTAAAGAAATCAAAGCTGAAGAAAATGATAAAAACAAAATTTTAATTACATTAAAGGTAAAAACACTCATTGGTATTGCCAGTTAATTAATTTTTGGAGTTCAACAATGCGTTGTTCAGAAGAAGGAGCTGCCAAGATGATGTCAATAAAGATACTTTCTTTTTGGTCGATTAGAACCAGAAGAATACAGCCCCCAGCTTCATCGGTATATCCTGTTTTTCTTCCTAAAACTTTGACATTATTGGGTAATGATAAGCTTGAAAGACCGTTTTGAATTGCATAAGGACCTTGTTCCAAAGAAATTGAGAAAATCAAAGGATAATTTTCTAAAACATATTGAGCAAGGCTTAATAAGTCCTGAGCAGTTGAGTGATTAACGTGATTTATAATAATTGAATTATAGTTTAAGTCTTCTGGTTCTAAACCAGTAGGATTGATAAAATAAGTATTGTTTAATTCCAATTCTTGGGCTTTTTGATTCATTTTTTCAACAAAACTATTATTTCCAATAACCTCGGACAAGGCCCAGGCCGCATCATTGCTCGAATAAACAAGCATTAATGATAAAAGGTTTTCTGTTGTAAGGATATCTCCTTTTTCTAGATTGCCATAAATAGGAATGTTTCCTTGGTTGGCTGCCTTTTCAGAAATAATAACTTTTTTAGAAAAAGTATAGTTTTCCGGATCTTCAATCACTATCAAAGCTGTCATTAGTTTGGTCAAAGAAGCAATGGGTAAAACATCTTCAGTCTTTTTTCTGAAAAAAACCTTTTTTCTGCCAAACTTATTAATTTTTAAAGATAAGGCTGACTTTACCTCAAGATCTAATCTTGATCTTTCTTCTTTTGCTGGCATTTTAACAAAAGACATGTTTTCAAGCGGTTGAGAAATATTAGCATAAAAAACATTTTCCAGGTTATTTTGGAAAATGTTTATTGTCCACCAAAGAGGTAAACTCACCAGAAACCCAATTAATAAATATTTTAGACCCTGGTTCATTTTTTATCTTTTCTAATTTTAAGATGCAGTTCTTTGAGTTGTTTCTCAGAAACATTAGAAGGAGTGCCCATCATTAAGCCACGATTATCTCCTGTTTTTGGAAAAGCTATGACTTCTCTGATGTTTGGTTCATTAAGCATAATTGCTAAAAACCTATCAATACCAGGAGCAATTCCTCCGTGAGGAGGTACGCCGTAGCTAAAAGCTTCAAAATAATTTCTAAACTGATTTCTAGTTTCTTGCTTGGTGTGTCCTAAAACCTCAAAAACAGCAGTTAAAACATCAAGATCAGTGGTTCTAATGCTTCCTCCTGCAATTTCTTGGCCATTGAGAACAAGGTCATATTGATGAGCTAAGATTTTTTCCGGGTGTTTTTTAATCTCCTTAATATCTATAGTTTGTGGTTGAGTAAAAGGATGATGAGCTGCTCCCCACCTTTTGTCTTTTTCATGCCATTCAAACATTGGAAAATCAGTAATAAAAGCAAAAGCTAATTCATTTGGATCTTTTTTATTCTTACGTAAATCAGGCCTGTCGCTTTTATATTTTTTCATTGCTTGAGCATAAGTCATTCTGATAAATGGTTTTTTAGTAAATTTCTTTTCTGGAAATAGCTTTTTAACCATAGCAGTATAAAGATTTTCAGTCAGTTCTAAAATATCTTCTTGCTCAACAAAAGACATTTCAAGATCAAGTTGAGTAAATTCTGCCTGGCGATCACCCCTTGGGTCTTCATCCCTTATACATCTGGCAATTTGAAAATATCTTTCAAGTCCAGCCACCATTAAAAGCTGTTTATACTGTTGAGGGCTTTGAGGTAAAGCATAGAACTTTCCAGGAGAGGTTCTTGAAGGAACCAAAAAGTCTCTTGCTCCTTCTGGAGTGGACTTTGTCAGCATTGGTGTTTCTACTTCAACAAACTCTTGTTGTATTAAAAAGTCTCTAATAAACTGAATAACCTTATGTCGCATTTCTAAGTTTCTTCCCAACCTTTTTCTTCTTAAATCCAAATAACGGTATTTCAGTCTTTTCTCTTCCGATATTTCATAACCCGGACCATCAATAGAAAAGGGCAAAGTTTTGGCTTTAGAAAAAATCTCAATACTTTCTGGTTGAAGCTCTACTTTCCCAGTTTCAATATTTGGATTTATCATTCCCTTTGGTCTTTTATTGATTTTTCCAATAATTCCAATCACCCACTCTGGCCGTAATTCCTGGGCAAGTTTGTAAATTTTATCTTTTTCAGTAAAAACTATTTGAAGAATCCCTGTTTTGTCTCGAAGATCAATAAAAAGAATCTTACCATGAGTTCTTCTACTATTTATCCATCCCGCAACTTTTACTTTTTTGCCAACATGTTTGGCAGCATTTGTATTAAAAATTCTTTTCATATATTGAACGTTAGTGAAGA
>Ga0265594_1002755_pt1 | contig 12205 bp, 14 predicted proteins | sample saktaG_11_FD_190147 | JGI IMG/M metagenome (GOLD analysis project Ga0265594, IMG submission 190147) | Saline water microbial communities from Sakinaw Lake, British Columbia, Canada - sak_2011_5_24_80m | ecosystem: Environmental > Aquatic > Non-marine Saline and Alkaline > Saline ... | reverse complement strand
AATGTATAAAGAAATATTTATTTCCATTGAAGAGAGAGCAAAAAGCAGATATCCTCAGTGCATTAAAAGATTAACTGAAAGAACTTCCACCAAATTTATCTCATTTCCTTCATGCTGGATTATTGGAACTGTTGATTGACTGAAATTTGAAAAACAGAAAGCTTTGGGCTATATTGGAGAAGTTCAAAGAAGATTAAATTTTGGTTTAAATCGACAGGACAAACTGAATAAAACAAAGAGACTGAATACAGGGTGCGCCTGTAGCTCAGGGGATAGAGCGACGGACTCCGGATCCGTAGGTCGCAGGTTCGAATCCTGCTAGGCGCGCCAGCTTTTCCCCCCTGTTACCCCATATAAATCAGTGATTTACAGAATTTTCCTGAATTTTGACCTTTAAGCAATTTATAGCAATTTATATCACGAAATAGCGTTAGACACGTCGCAAATCTTGACAGTCTGTTTATGAGAACAGTTCTCTTATGGAGATGGTCATGAATCGATAATAAAAAAATTTTTAAAGATAGGACTTTTTTCAAATAACATGGTTTTTTATTTTTGGTGGGATTAGTTTTGAAGCAGAAATAATTTTATCAATTTCAGTCATAATTTCTTTTGGCATATCACCCCGATATCTCAATATCTTATTTTTGTAATTCTCAAGAAGTTTTTCTTTTTTAATAGGGTAAATATTTCTACAATCTATAACCATTGGCTCATCTGAATTAAGGGGAGTACCGCCTTTTTTTATATAAATAAAATTCCCCTTTAGTGGTACTTCATCTTTATGTTTTATGTAGAATCTTACCTGTGAAGTTGTAAAGAGATAATATACATTTTCTTCTGAGAAATTTTTATTTAACAGAAGCATCCTTTTAAAGCGGGAACCTTTTGGGAAAATAATTTTTGTGGAAAGAACTTTCCCTCTCACAAGTTGGGAATCTAAATTTTTGCGGAGGACGATTTCTGGTAGATCGATCACTTATTTAATACAGAATGTATGCAGTCGTTTTCTTGGTCAATTTCTCTTAACTTTTTTATCGTTTCTTTTTTTTCCTCTGGAAGGTTTTCTAAAAATAGTTCGGGATCAATTTCCTTAGGCTCAGAAGTCTCTTTCCAAGTTTTTTCGTTGTGAGAAATATTTACTAAGCTTGATACCGAATAATTTCTATATTTTTTTATAATATAGTTAACTGCTTCCAGCTCTGAATCAGATAAGGAATTGAGATTAACATCTTTTTTTAATTTCAGTACATCATAATTTCTACATTTTGCAGCGGAGAAATATCTTTCTAATGGATTTCTTCCTATTTTCTTACCAGAAATTCTAACCGTAGGTTTGAAAAAGTCATTGATATAGTTTAATGTCAAGGAAGGAATTGGTCCTAATGGAAGCCTATGATACCTATCATTGAGAACGAATCTTCCGTATTTTCTTATGTGATACTTGTCGATGAAATATAGTAATTTGTTTATTCTTAATTTGCTTAATTGCTGCTTATTTTTGGCAAATAATACCAGAATATCAATGAGCTTCTCAATATCATATTGCATGATTTTACCTCACTGTTTAAAAAAAATGATTAAAACTTGATTGGTCCCCCTCCTTTCCCTCTGAGATAAAGCATTAACTTTAATCCTAACATTTATAATATAAATGATAAAAAGAGAAAAATCAAAGGAATAATTTTTTTATTTTTTCTCTCATATAAAGAATATTCTGTTACCTCATATATTGTAGTGAGACAAAAGTTGACAGTCAGATTTTAAGAATAACCTACATTTTTTAGTTTCTAAATTTTTTCCCACAAATTTCTTATTTTAGCCTCTTCTTTATTTCTCTTAGTGCTTTTTAGCTCATTATCGAATCTCATTAATTCGTAATACATTTTCTCGTAATGATCAAATGCAGACTTCATCTTTTCTGACATAATATATCCATATTGATATTCTGGTTTTTCTTTTATGTTGCCAATTCGCCATTCGCGCCCTTCTTTTAGAAATCCGTGCTTTTGTAGAATTTCGCCCACATATCCAAAAAGTATTTTTATAGTCTTTTTAACTTTATTAGGATGGTGCCATTTTTCATCAAGATAATCAAACATTTTTTGATTAATATTTTCAGGAAGTTGGCCACGATGGACCCACAACTCTTCATTGTCAATATATTTATCTACTAATTCTGGTACTTTAGTTAAAAAATTTTGGAGATCGGCTTTCATTTTTTTCAGGCTTTCTTCTCCATACTCTTTCACCTTATCAGGCATAGAAACAATTGCATTTTCAACTTCCTTTTTGCTCCATATTACTACAAATCCTTTTATCTCCTTAATAAAATCTATGCATATCTCTTCCATTTTTTTGCGCAATTCATTTATCTGCCTTTCATTGTCTTCAATTTTTTGATCAAATTTAGAAATATCTTCCATGTTTTCCCCCATGTTAAAATACGTTTTCATTTTATAAAAAATAATAAAAAAATGAAAGTCTATTTCCCTACTCTCCAATATCTTCCTTTGCTACTTTTCATAAAGTCGACAGTCCTTTTCTGGTAATAATTTGGTCATAATATAGCCGAGGAATTATTTATTAAGAAATTTGCATATATCTTTAAATTGAATTAATATATTTAGGCAACAGCAAGATAGATTTAAAATAAAAATGCTTACATTATCATTCCCCAAAAGACAAGGTATTGCTTCTTCAAATATAATATTTAGATTATGTGATCAAGCTAAAAAGACTAAAGATGATGAGGTTTTTTTTGATCTAAGTAGATCAGAATCTCTAACTCCGTTTAGCACTATAATGTTAGCGGCAACAATTTCTGGATGTCTCGAACAAAGAAAAAAATGTAAATATGCTGAGCCCCAAAAAATTAATCTACGTAAATTTCTCAAAGAGATTAGATTTTATAAATTCTTTGGACTTAATAAATCAGAGAATAAGAGTGAGAGCATAACAAAAAACAAAGTTCAATTAAAAAGAGCAACTGGCATAGAACCACTATTAATAGATCAAATAATTGGTGTATTTGCTCATTATTTAAATTTATCGCAAGGCGTAAAAGGTTCTTTACGAATGAGCATGCAAGAGACAATGACTAATGTTGTTGATCATAGTAAGAGGCAAGATTATTATGTGTGTGCTTATGCTTTTCGTAAATCAAAACAAATTCGTTTATGTATTGTAGATTTGGGCGTGGGTATCTTGAAGTCTTTGAAGAGTTCTGATAGATATAATTATTTACAGGATGATTATGAAGCAATTATGTTGTCAACCAATGAGGGCATATCCTGTCGATCAGAAAGAACTGGATTAGGATTGAATCATATAAAAAAATTTATAAAAGTGAATGAAGGACAAATGTGCATTATTTCTGGCAAAGGAAAGATTTTTTGGAAATTTGATCATCGGAAAATATTACAACAAAGTATGGCTATACCTTTTGAAGGAACTATAGTAAAATTGGTTATTAATATTGATAAAGAGGCATTATATTTTTTATCCAGTGAGAAAGAATATTTGATTTAAAAAGAGAATAAAAATGAAAGTCAATTTAAAAGAGACATGTGGAAAACAAACAATTACTCGAGATGATGGAAAAAGGATCAATGAAATAATTATTAAGGCTTGGAATAAGGAAGAAAAAATTATAATTGATTTTAATAATATTCTAATAGCATCGGTTTCTTTCTTAGATGAGGCCTTTGGAAAATTATCTTTTGATTGTTCCAAGGAGAAGTTGAGAGAAAAGTTGGTTTTAAAAAATATAGAAAATTATGATAGAAATTTATTAAATGATGTATTAATCTCCCGTTATCGTCAAAAGGAATTAGGACAAAACAGTGCTTCAAGAACAAAAAAGAAAAAGATTGCTTCAAAAAATAGGCCCATCGGATAATCTTAACAGCTATATCCCCCCCCAATATCTTCCTTTGCTGCTCTTTCCTGTTGCATAATAAACGGTTGTTTTATTCCGGCATCCTTCTTGTTGAAAATAAATGCTGAAGACGTTTATTAATTGTTAAAAAAGCCTTGCGTGGTCCTCTCGAGCTATTATATTGTTCCTTTGGATCTGGATAAAGTTTATTCCATTCTTGTCTAAACTTTTCCCAAAATTTCATTTTTCCGGTAGGGGGGATTCCTCCAAGTTTATCAACAAGATTGTTAATTCTTTGATGTTTTTCCTTTAGTTGTTTTCCTGGTCTTTTAAAGAATTTTTTTACTTCATGAAAAAGCCTAATGAATTCTTTATCGTTCACATCTCTATAGATTTTTATTCCAATCGATGACCATACTCCGATCATAAATTCTTTGGATATTTTATAGCTGAATGAAAAGGGTTTTATTCCTGTAAAAACATATATAATCAATGCTAATTGGGAAAAATTCGTTTGTTTAGAAAGATTTCTCATCTCTCCTTCAAATCTTGCTATTTTTGTTCTCGGCCAAATCCAGACATAATTTTGATAACCAGTAAATTTTCCCTTGATTTTTAAAGGAACTGGGATTGTTGGATTTTCTTCAGTTAACAATCTATTTTCTCTATAGGAGAGTCTCGATAATTCTTTTATTTTAAATTTAATTTCATTTTCTAAATTTATGATTTTTTCTTTGTTTCTCTCTACATCTTGCTCTAAAGGGAAGGCCTGTTTTTTGGCCTCTTCTTTTATCCAATCGACTATTTTATCAATATTATTAGGAAAAAGGGGATCTTCATTTCCATAAAGACCCATTCTTATTTCTTTAATACGTGGGGTTATTTTTTTTATAAGTTCTGAGGTTTTAATAGTGTTATCAGGCCTTATTGCATCTAATATATTCTCGCGATCCAATTTATCCCCTTTTTTAATCATGGATTTAATTGCTGTGGCAACTTGAATAATCAAATCATTTCTATCTCCTTTTGACATACCTGCATCCCATCCTCCCCCCCTGGATGTATGTATAATATCAACTGCATCAGAAATATATGGTTCAAGTGATTTTAAACCAATCTGTATTTTGAATAAGTCAATTAAATCTTTTTTTTCCATTTTAATGAACGCTTTTGACTAGTTAACTGTTCACTGTTATTCTACTAATTATAGTAATAATTGTCAAGCGGAGGTACTGAAATGACAATTTCCGCAATGAGAAAAAAACGCAAATCGCAAGGTTTTAGGCTTATCGATTTGGCAGAAAAAACAGGAGTTTCTATGGCCTGGTTATGGTCTTTGGAGAATGGCTATAGAAAGGGGATTTCTATAGAGATAAAATTGAAGGTAGCACAGGCTTTAAATAGTACAACTAAAGAACTTTTTGGAGAATAAAAGTTGGAACGTCGCTGGATTTCTGTGCGAGAGGCTGCGGAATATCTTTCTCTGCATGAGGTAACAATACGCAGGAAAATCGACAAAGAGGAGCTGCCGGCGGCGAGGCTGGGTCACGTTGTCAGGGTGGATCTGAAGGCACTTAATGAGCAGCTTGAACGAAAAATGAATCTAGGCGGTAAAAAACCATGAGACGGACATGGGTTAAATTCTATTGCGATCAGTGGCTTAGGGGGTCTATCAGGAACGAAAACATCGAGGTGAGAGCAATCTTCGCAGATCTTTTGGCAATGGCCGGCGATAATGCCTATGGCGAGGATGGTCTTATTCAGCTTGCCAAAGATGTCGGGTTTAATGACGCTTTAATCGCCGGAATTTTGAATGTCCCCCTAAAAACGTGGACTTCAACGAAAGAACGGCTTAGCAATCATCCAGACACAGAAGAAAATAGAATTGAATTAATTTCGCTTCACCAGGGTTTTGCTATAAAAATTCTAAAATGGGGCCGCTATCAGTCTGAATATCAGCGTCAGAAAACGTACAGACTAGAAAAAAAGAAAGAAAGCACCCCCCAGACCCCCCTTAAAGAAAACAATAATAAAGAAAGAGATATAGATATAGAGGAAAAAGTAACTAAAGTTACAGGAAAAGTTACAAAGAAAGTTACACAAGACATAACTGCCATCATTGAACATTGGAACTCAAAAGGTATGAAAATCCTAGAGGACCGGGAATCAAGAGTCAAAGAGAAAACAATCCAGAAAATCAAAAACTGGTTAAATGATTATTCTCTTGAGGAAATGAAAGGAGCTATTGATAATTATCTTGAGATCCTAAAAAGTGAAGATCATTACTTTTCTCATCAGTGGCAATTATGGGAATTTTTGGATCGGGGATTGACAAATTTCTTGAGCAAAAATAATCCTTTTGATAACTGGTTAAAAAGCAATAAGGATTATAAACCATCCCAGATTGGCAAAAATACTCCAATTAAATATACGGAAGAAGAGAAGAAAATACTGGTACAGATTGATGCTGAATATAAAAAGGAGCTTAAAAAAGCCATGCAAAAAGAAGGGTGGCAATCAGAAGAGGAGATTGATTACTTTAAGGTTCCTTCGCTTGAAGAATATAGGAAGAAAAAGCTGAAGGATTTTAAGCAAAATAGTAACAAATCAAAAAGAGCGTGGCAATGAACTTTTATGAACGATACTCACCTCGAGAGAGAAGAGTTGACATAATAACTATTAGACGACACAGATTATTTTGTAACATGTTTAAAATAAAGAACTTACAAAGGCAAAGAAAAAGTGGGATATTATATCAGGCTATGTGCATTTTCTGTCCCATTTCTGGCTATAAATAGATGTTAAATGATTATAGATATCCCAAAATGGTGCTAAAATGAGGATTAATTTCCCATTATTTAGGATGAGTTATTCAGAGGACAATGAAAATGACTAAGAAAAAAGCATTGAAGCCCGGGCCAAGAGGAACTCATAAAGGCTATGTTTTTTTGAGATCCGGGGTGATATCAAAAGAGAACCGCCATATTGAAAAATATCTGACTGAGTTAAGAGAAAATTATATACATGATTTAGGTCCGAAAGAGAACGATCTCAGTACAGGCCAGACAGTCCTGTTGAATCAGCTAATTACTTGCTGCGGTTTTTGCCGGCTTGTTGAAGAGCAGGCAAAGAAAACACAAAATATAACTTATTTGCAGACTGCTCATTATTCTAGATTTATGCGACATGCCAGACAGCTATGCCTTGATCTAGGATTGAAGCCGGAAAAGTCGGAAAAGCTGAATTATTTAGAAGATATGTGATTAATGGACATGCAGTAATGATTAAATTACTGATTTTCTACGGCAAAGCTATTAGAGGCAGAAAGAAGGCTATTTTATTAGGGGTAAACAAGGGTGCAAAAAAGATCGTGTTTTAGAACGCAAATGAGAGCGGTGTTTGGTTTTAAAGGGTGAAATGATATGAACATCATCGAAAGCATACATAACAAGCGGATATTCCTAGATTCATTCGAGGAACTAAGAACATGGGCGTCCTGGCAAGCGTACCTAAAGGCATTATTTGGATTGCCAATGACTAATACTGATAAGAAGATTTACAAAAAATGTACAGGAAATAGGGATGTTCCTCGAAAAGAAAGTCGAACCAGTTATGTTCTATCTGGCCGGCGGTCCGGAAAGTCGAAGATCTCTGCTTTGATAGCTGTATATCTTGCGACTTATAGGGATTGGAGTAAAGTTTTAAGTCCGGGTGAACAGGGTTATATATTTCTTATCGCTAATGACAAGGAACAGGCTAAAATTCTCAAGCGGTATATATCCGGAATCCTGGCCAGGGCCCCGGGACTCAGGCAATTCAAGAAAAAAGAAATTACATGGGAAATCGAGCTAAACAATCAAATAACGATCGCAGTCCGTACAAAAAATTTCAGGACTCTCCGGGGTTATACAGTCATAGCTGCAATTTTAGAGGAACTTGCCTTCTGGCGGTCTGAGGAGAGTGCGAATCCGGATTACGAGGTGCTTGCTGCAGTAGAGCCAGCCATGTTGACGGTCCGGGATTCAATGTTGATAGGGATCTCAAGCGCATACGCTAAGCGTGGACTGCTCTATGATCAGTACAAAAAATATTATGGAAAATTTAAAGGTCCTTTAATATGGAAGTCAGACACATTAACAATGAATCCCACAGCCAATAAAAAGAAGATTGATTATCAACTAAAATCGGACCCAGCTAAATACAGGGCTGAATATCTGAGTGAATTTAGAGGCGATATCGAAAGCTATCTAGGAATTGAGGATCTTGAACGGATAACAGCTAAAGGGATTAGATTCAGGGCTTATGACTCAAGTTTTCGCTATACTGCTTTTTGTGATCCTAGTGGTGGCCGGGTGGATTCAATGACTATGGCCATATCTCACATTGAAGAGGATAAAATAATCCTGGATGTGATCCTAGAGCGAAAACCGCCATTCAGTCCGGATGATGTTGTTAAAGAATTTTCAGAAACATTAAAACTATTCAAGATCTCATCAGTCCAGAGCGATAGGTATGCAGCCGACTGGGTTAAGGAATCTTTTGAAAAGCAGTACATTAGAATTGATTATAGCAAGCTGTCAAGAAGTGAGATTTATACTGCATTTATACCGATTGTTATGAACAGCCAGGCGGTTATTTTGGATAATAAGAGGCTCCAGACTCAGTTTGCTAATCTTGAGCGTCATAGCAGAGCAGGGGGCAAGGATATTATCGATCATGCACCTGGCTCACATGATGACGTAGCAAATAGTGCAGCCGGGGCAATTATAGCAGCCCAGGAGAGGTTATCGAGTGCCGGACCGGGACGAGTCTATTATAGGGGACAAGAAAAGGCGGAGAAAATGCCGATCATGCTAGAAGATATCGAGCTTGTCGAGAAGGCTAGGCAGATGATTGCCAAGCATGGCTATGCCGCACTCGGAGCTTTCGCGTATTCGCTGTCGATCCCGGAGGACGATCTGAGGAAGCGATTGGTAGCCTTGGGATTTTATGAGCACAAGAAAAATCGTTTTATATATGGTAAGGATTTTAAGCTGCCTGAGAAGCCTGAGCCGAAGCCGGAAGTAGAGAAGATTCAGGAAGAGAGGGACGGTTGGGTTGTTTTCTGAATTAATTTAAACTTTTACTTGACAAAGTTTATATATAACTTTCAATTATTTATTGAGGATTTTGATGAAAGAATTTGATGAAATAAAGATGCTAAAAGAATTCAAGGAAAAATCAGGATAGAGTAATCAAAAAATAGGTAAAGCTATGGGTATACATGGTCAAACTGTTCAAGGATGGCTATCGGGAAAATATGAACCTTCACCTATGGCAAAAAGGCTGCTGAGGGCATTTATTATTGAACATCTTTAAATAAGTGTATAAAGTGCATATAAAACCATTGATTAAATTGAGATCGTTCCTATATGATGAGTTGAGAGCGTCAATTTTAAGGCAAAGGTGAAAAAATGAGTAAAGAGAGAAAGAGAGATTGAGCCGGTGATACTATGAGCAAATTTATAGGATGCAGTAGCAGACAGGTTGACCGATGGATTAGGGGGGAGTCGAAACCGACCCACGTATATCAAATACTCATCAAGAAAGGAATAAATAAGGTTAAAAAGCTATGAACAATCCCCTTTCTCAATCAATATCGTGGCTTATATGGCTTCTCCAGGGCTTGTTTTTTTTAGCTTATTGAAAAAATTGCATAAAAATAAATAAAGGGGGAAAAAATGAAAAAGAAAGTATTTGAATTTGGTGTGCTGGTTTTGTTCAGCTCAATTATAGTTTTAGGAGCTCAGGAAAAGTATGAACTTACTGAAATAGACATTTTCAGTTTGGAAAGAAAAGTGTTGGGCACTGAGGTGAGTGTTCTTGGAATAAGCTTGGGTGATTCTAGAGAAGCAGTGTTAAAGGCTCTGGATAAGAAGGAAAGTGATGTAAAAAAAGTTAATATTCCCCCTGATAATATGTCGGATTTAGAGCATGATGTAATTGAGACAGTGCTTAACCAGGGTTACAGTATTAGCTTTAAAGATTCCATATCAGTTTTTTTTTCATCAGATAATCTTGTTACGCAAATTATGGTGAATAATAGTTTCGTGAGTAATTTGAAGGGGAAGACAGCTGAGATTTTTGGATTGATCCCTCAATTGCAAAAGGCTTCTATGAGAGCAAGTTTTGGTGAGCCAGATTATACTGATCATAACTCATCGATTCATTTGGATTCTTTATATTATTTGGATGGGTTTTCTTTTGCTTATATGAATGATAGTTTGGTTCATTTTTCCATTTTAAGCAACGTTCGTACGAAAATTAGTAAAGTTCTGAAAAGTAAAGCGGCTTCAAAATCGAAGACTTTAACAACAGATTTTAGAAATACATCTTGGGGTATGTCGAAGGAACAGATAGAAAAGATTGAAAAAGGTGAGGTTGCTAATAAGTCAACCAGTAGAGGATTGGATATTCTGATGTATAAAGGAAGAGTCGGTGGGCTGAACTGTCTGATTGGTTATTATTTTGCTAAAAATCAATTAGTGGAAGGAAGGTACGTATTCTATGAAAAACATACAAATAAGAATGATTATATTGATGATTTTAATAGAACAGCAGATTCTATAACAAAGAAATATGGACAGCCTACAAAAGAAATGCAGCAATGGAAAAACAACTTATATAAAGACGACCATTCTGATTGGGGGCTCGCTGTTAGCATTGGGCATTTAGTCTATCAATATGATTGGAAATTGCCAGAAACTACTCTTAAGTTACAGTTGACTGGAGACAACTATAAGATCACCTTCATACTTGATTATAGGTGCGAAATTCCAAAATACAAAAAGTTAAAGGAAGCAGCAGAAGCAGGGGATGAGATTTGGTAGGATATAAACCGGAAAAGGGCTTCTGTCTTTAACAGAAGATTAACATTAAGGACTCTATAGGTTATAAATTAGGCCGTATTTTGATGATGGCCACAAATTATTCTGAAAAAGATCTAAGAGAAATAAATAGGGCCATCAACAGTAACATTAAGGGAAAAAAAAGTGAAAAAAATTGAGGTGAATCATGGCAAAGCCAAAAAAAGAAAAAAACCTTAAATTCATTGATGGTAAATGGTATGTAGATTTTACCTTCAATAAGAAGAGGATCCGTCAATTTGGAGGCTATACTAAAGAACAGGCCCGGAATACTTTAACAAAGATGAAAATGGAAAATCTCAATGAAAAGATGGGTTTTAAAAAGCCTGAGAAGAAACCGGATGTTCTTTTTAGGGATTTTTCAAAAGAATTCATGGAGCTTTATTCAAAGCAGAATAAGAAATCATGGAAAAGAGATGAGATTTCATTGAAAAGCCTGAGGCCTTTTTTCAAAGGAAAGACATTGCAGCAGATAGGACCTGATTTAATTGAGGGCTATAAGGCGAAAAGAAAGACTGATGTTACACAAAGAAAGACTAAGGTTAAAGAGGCCACTATAAACAGAGAAATCGCACTTATGAAGACAATTTTCAATAAGGCCGTTGAATGGGGAAGGATAGAAAAGAATCCGTTGGCCAGGGTGAAGAAGTTTAAAGAGAATCATCAAAAGGATATGAAGATACTCAAAGACGAAGAAGCGATACGACTCATTGATGCTGCCAATTCTCATTTAAAATCTGTTCTTATTTTGGCTCTCAATACCGGCATGAGAAGAGGAGAAATCCTAAGTCTTAAATGGGAAAACATAGATTTCAGGAAAGGCATGATATTTATTGAGGATTCTAAAAGCGGAAAATCCCGCGAAGTTTACATGAATAGCCTTATTTTTGAGACACTGAAAGATCTGCCAAAGAATTCCGATTATGTTTTTCCAAACAATGAGACCGGGAAGCATATCCAGGACGTTAAAAATTCATTCCATACAGCTTGCAGAGAAGCTAAGATCAAGAGTCTTCGTTTTCACGACTTGAGACACACAGCAGCCACAAAGATGATTGAGGCCGGCGTTGACATCGCCACAGTTTCAAAGATTCTGGGCCACAGCTCAATCATAATGACAATGAGATACGCTCATCCAGGTGAGAAAACAATGAGGGCTGCTACTGAAAAATTAGCTCAAATTTACGAACAGACACGACAAAAAGTTGACAGTCCCATAGAAGAGGTTACTATCAAGAAGCATGTAAATCGTTTGTTTATAGACAATTAGAAGAGAATATTTCTATCCGATAAACGGACTCCGGATCCGTAGGTCGCAGGTTCGAATCCTGCTAGGCGCGCCACAATCTATCACATTCCATTTATAAATACAGGCCAAGTTTATTCCCTATTTTTTACAGTGGTAGGGCATACCAGGGAG
>Ga0265594_1002754_pt1 | contig 12211 bp, 10 predicted proteins | sample saktaG_11_FD_190147 | JGI IMG/M metagenome (GOLD analysis project Ga0265594, IMG submission 190147) | Saline water microbial communities from Sakinaw Lake, British Columbia, Canada - sak_2011_5_24_80m | ecosystem: Environmental > Aquatic > Non-marine Saline and Alkaline > Saline ... | reverse complement strand
ATGTTAGGTGGTCTTGACCTGTTTGTATTCTAGGCAGAGCCCAGCTGTTATTAGCAGATGACAGGACACAATCGCGCTTTCAGACCCTCTCGCTGTCACCGTCGGGCGTAGGTTGTTGGGGTACGCTCGTTTTCCTTTACAGCCAGGTGTTTTTGGGATAGAATAGATACGATTTGGGCGGGTGTAACTCAGCGGCAGAGTGCTTGCTTCCCAAGCAAGAGTTAATAGACATTCAGGGGGCTATACTCACCCTCTCTCACTCACTCCTATAGACATTCCTAACCACGTCATACCCTTACTCTTATTTGCTTTCAAATACTCACTATCTTATAATTAATCCATAATTCAGCGGGAGTAGCTCAGTGGTAGAGCATCTGCTTCCCAAGCAGAGGGTCGCGAGTTCGATACTCGTCTCCCGCTCCAGACCACCATCAAAATAGTGAGAATAGTGGACAAACCGCCGGTAATGTAAGCTGCCCTACCCACACGCAGCAATCACTATTTTCACTTCGTTCAATGGTGATTTCCAGTCCTTCCAGGATACCCTCATTCAGGCGCACTAAAGCGACTAACACAATAGTCGGCCTTCATTCGGCTGGATACGCTGCTTTGTGGGACTCACTATTCACGCTACGCTCAATGGTGAGCTGCCCTGGACGATAATGAGATACCAGGGCAGGTTTGCAAGCAAACTTACGGGCAGCATCAAATCGCTTTCCTTGCCTTCATGTCTTTTTATTCTACACCCTATCAAGCCACCATTAGCGGACTACACTCCGCATCACTATTTACCACTTCGTTCCTTAAAACGTTCAGCTTCGTTCCTACAATCTACTTTCGACTACCCATCCACACAACACACCACCACGTCTCAGGCTTGACTTACGAGTGTCATCCCACTTCAAAAATCAGGCAATAGCCTAGAAAGGAGTATCAAATGTATCCACAAGCCGGACAATTCAACACCACCGGCAGCATCTTCTTTGAGGAAGCCAAGCACAGACCGCTTGACCTCAGACGCTTCCAATCCGCCATGTTCACAGACAGGCCGGACTTATGGCGAAAGCCACAACGGAATCACAAAGCCGCACCAGCCGAGCAGTTTATCATGTTCACAGACCCCGAAAACGTACACCTGGGGAAACCGCCCACTTGCTCAACGAAAAAGAAAGGGCCAGGCTAACCACCTGGCTCTTTTTTTATGCTCGACACCATCAAAATTATAACAAGAAGGGGAGCATTTACGCTCCCCATTTCTCATCATCTTCTTCTCAAAAGCCGTCAAGAATAAAGGCTTTGCCCGACTTTCAGCCGTTCTTGAGTGCTTTCTTCAACTCATATTTCCGGTTATTTCCCTGACAAGCAATTCCATCCTGTTTTTTCTTTTCGCGATGTTATTGACTTCACATTGCCAAATCGTTATTACTTTCCAACCTTCTTTCCTAAGTATATCGATATCCGTCTTATCACGTTTCATATTTTCTGAAATCTTTTTCTGCCAGAATTCTCTCCTTGTATCCGGCAGCTTCGACTTAGGACAACCTTCATGCCCATGCCAAAAACAACCATGTATAAAGACAACACTTCTATATTTTGGCAATACTATGTCCGGTTTCCCTCTTAACGACTTAACATTTTTCCTGTATCGCAGACCTTTAGCAAATAATAGCTTTCTCACCAGCACTTCCGGCTTCGTTTCCCTACCGGAAATATGCGACATTATGCTGCTACGCTTTTCTTTCGTAAACTTATCCGCCATTGTAAGCGTCCAAATGCTCCTTAATGTTTTTACATTGGACATAACTGAATTTAGGAGGCAATGCCTCGCCAATCATCCACGCAAGCGACGCTTTGCTTACTTCCAGAGGAAACTTGTAGTCTATAGGGAAGCATTGCAGCAAAGCAGCTTCTCTAGGTGTAATAACTCTATCCTCTTCGGGATGCAGAAACCTTCCTTTTGACGGATTTAAACAACCCGTTGTTATAGTAGGTGAACAGTCATCCCATTTCATTCTTCCATATATATCATCGAATCCCGCATTTTCCTTCAAGTGACAATTCAATTGATATTCAGCCGGCAAATCCTTTCTACTGCCACCGTTTTTCGGTATCATCGATATCATATTCCTTATCCTTCTGCTATGATTTACAGTAATTTTATGCAACGGGTCTACTGCTTCTTCTATTGACCCCAATTCACCCACTGCATCTCTTACAGTCATTTTTTCATACGTTGGCTGCGCAATTTTTATTTCGCCCAAAATGGAGCCAACCAACACTAACCTCTTTCTCCGCTGCGGTACTCCATAATTCTTCGTGTCCACAACACCGACATCCAATGTATATCCAATTTCACGCAGCTCTTTAATAGTTCTCTTAAATAGATAATAATTTACCAACCCGGGTACATTTTCCATCATTACCGTTAAGGGCATCAACTCCCGCACCAGTCTCAAATATTCCAATACAAGCCTGTTCCTTTCATCCCTAACACTTCTCTTTCTGTTCAGTCTCCTTATACTTGAGAAACCTTGACAAGGAGGACATCCTGCCAATAAGTCAATCCTTTCATTATCAAGCAAACAGCTTATTTCTTCCGACCCAACCTCATATATATCTCTTTGCAATACTCTCGTGGCCGTATGATTCATTTTATAAGCAGTCGCAGCATTTTCATCTATTTCAACCGCTATTTTGACATCAAACCCCGCCAGTCGCATACCTTGTGTCAGACCACCACAACCGGAAAATATGTCAATAGCTTTATAATTACCCATGCTCTTACAGCCCCAAATTTACCAACCCTTTTACTCTCGGGTCTTCAGGAGCTTTCATTCTTAGCACTTCAATATAATCTCGATTTCCTTGTTGAACCATATTAAACAGGCCGTCCCACGTATATACTTCCAAATTATGCCTAAAATCCTGTACCGTCATAGCTAGAGGTGCATCTTTATGCGGATAATCTGCTATCAATATCCCGAACACCTTCCTATTCGCATATTCCGGCCCCATTTCTTGCACATAGGCCTGTATTTGCGTAATATACCTGTTTAATCTTGTTACATGCTCATAATCAAGAGGTAATCCAGGTCTCATCAATTCGATTATCAAGACCAAGAAATCGTTCTTTATGCACAACAAGTCAAATCTTCTACCACTCCTGTCAGCAGTTATAAATTCCTTATCTACTTCTTGTAGTTTTTCCTCTATCCATTTATCAACTCCTCTTTCTTTGTCAAAGTCCGCAGGCTTTAAATCTTCGTATTTTTGCCCCAACAACCAAGGATATTCCATCACGAAACCTTGCATATCAATGTGCCCTTCCGGGCTTTTTTCACGTAATCTACTGTCAATATGTTCTTTAAACTGCCTTATTATTTCCAATCGACCTGAAATTACTTCTGCTAACGAAACAGCAGTAATAATATCCCATTCTTTTATAGCCTCCACTAACTCAGGAAGAGCATCAGCACTTGTTGCATTTATCCTCATTATTACTTTCTTTACGCTTTCCCTTTCCACACCATTTATCAGGGAATTGGCTATTACTCTAAATTCCGCTTCTCCAACACTCTCCAAACCCGCAATTCTTTCTAACGCTGCCATTACATCTTTTCTTTCCTGTTCTGCTAATACATATATCCTTGGGTAAAATTCCGAGTAATCATGCTTGAACTTCTCAAGGTTTTTTTCTTCCCGCCTTTTCTTCCAATCGCTACACAATTCCTTTATTTTCTCTTGTCCCCATTTTTCAAATATCTGAGCATTACCAAATTGCCAGTTAACCGTTTGACGCGGTGTAGCTATATAGTCCACTATATCATCAAGCGTATCTGCCTTTACTTGCCCGGTCAGATATTCCAATCCCACTTGACCGTTTATACCACCGACTAGATTGAAAAAGAAAGGTGTTATTTGCGCAATCCTATCCCTAGCAAATACGGACACCCCTCTTAATTCCGAGTCTTTTATAGTAGCATTCAAGAAACCGAACCAGTATGAAATACTCCCGAATCCTTCAATATCTTCATCCATCCACCCGCTGTCTTCGCTCGGAGTTCTATATTCTAAATCCAAATCTTCTTTCGTAATGCTTTCGCCGTTTACCACTATGTCCATTATCTCAGTGTTTAAAGCAAACCTTCTGGATATACTTCTCCTAAAACTCCCGATATTGATTCTTCTCTCAAGCTTCAGCTTTTTTAAAATAACAGTAACTCCATTTTCCTCATCCGAAGCCTCATCGATTTCCGGGTCGAACTCAAAGTGTCCGATTTCAGCTCTTGATTTTAAATCCGTATAATTTAATTTGAACTCCACTACCCAATTATCTTTTACTGACCGCAACACGATATCTTCAGCAATACCAAATCCGGCAAGTTTTCCTATCCCTTTCCTCCCCATCACCAATCTGCCGGATTCTGTCCTCTCACCTCTCTCTTTCCTCCGCTCATACCCTATGGTCAAATATCTGTCTATTAACTCATCAAAACTCATCCCCTCCCCATAGTCCCTAACTTTTATTTCCGCACCCTCTGCCTTAGGGTCTTCCGGGACACTCACCTTTACCTTCGTCGAATCGGCATCCCAAGCATTTGCCACGAATTCGGCAACTGCCTGAACCGGACCACCGTACATTTGGTGACCGAGCAAGTCTATAAACCTACCTGCCACCGTCATTCTCAATCTTCTTTTCTCTGTCACATTCTCACCTCCTCACCCTTTTCGCTAACCACCTTAACCTTGCGCTTTGTCATAATTTTACTCTTTCCCAACATTGCAATCAATCTCACCCGAAAGCACTTTTGCTAAGTCGCCATTCCTATCATATATCTTTAGCTCTCGCACACCCTTTAATTCTATCGCTACCTGTTTGCCATGCTTACCTTCATAGAGTCTAACCACCAGCATACCGCCAGCTTCAACTTTCACTCCCTTCTTATCTATCGCCTCTAACGCTTGCTCTGCTAACTTCTCCCATACAGCAATCACAACCCACATAGTGGGATATTTTACACTTCCATCGCCTACACCTAGAGTAAACTCAGCTATCAATGTGCCATCAGGCGCATACTTACTTATCGCTTCCCTTACCGAATGACCTGTAACCACGCTACTAATCCTTGTTAAAAACATCTACACCTCCTAATAATCCAAATACTCATAGGTACTACGCCGGGCTTTACCATCAAACATAATCACAAACGCACTACCAAACACTTCACGAATACGCCCTAGCTCCATAAATAGGTAGCCAGTCAGCTTACCATTCAATATATCGCCATAAAATGTTAACTTCTTTTTTTCAGCCCACGCCTGCATTATCTCATTCACCTTGTCCCATCTCACTTTATCCATATATATCGCGGACAAGCCACCATCAGACTCTAAACCACCTAAAGTCCACAACTTAGCTAAACCCTCAACTTCTTTCCAGCCTTTACGCATCCAGCCTTTCGAGAACAGGAACTTATTTCTTATATCTTCATCTTCGCCTATATACTGCTTCATCATATGTTTTAATATGTACTCTTTTAACTGCTTCTTCGTATCTACCGGTGTAATCTGCACCACAAAAGCATTATGTATCTCATTCCACTTATCACCCAACGCCCGCCTATTAGCGTCTATATGCTCACTATGCACAACCCCCTCCACATCTACCCACCTATTAAAATCATCCCTCACCTCACCCGCGTACAACTTCAAAAAACCACCCTTCACCCTCAATAATCCGTGAAAATGCAACAGATGCTTCCCAGGCGAATATTCCAGCGTGCCATCATACTGCAAATCGTAGCCTTGCCCCCGAAACTTCAACACCAGCTTTCTCAAATCACGCGCAAACACCCTTGTCGTATTATCATTACCTTCCCTCGTCGTAAGATGAATAGCTCTTAACGTACTTACCGGATAACCCCAAATCCCTAAATTCAAACGCCTCATCCCCACAGCATACTTTATCTTTTCAGCCTTCGTGAGCTCTCGCCAAGCAGTCTTATGTTTTGCCACCCAATACCTCCTTATCCCATCAAACAAGTGATGTTCTTACTAATTACTATAAGACAACTACTTCTACTACTATAGTAATTACTAGCTATTTCTATAGAGTAATGTTCTTGGTTACTATCAAGTGAAGATACCTCACCCGAAATCAACCTATTTTTCCCAAATAAAAAAGGGGACTCCGTATTGCTTTACGGAATCCCCTCCTATAAACCGGTTTTACGGCATCGGCCCAACTACTTCATCCGAATCAGTCAGGCAGAGAGCATTTTTTCACCGATTACTTACTCGTCTCTTTTTAAATTCTTTTATTAAAGTACTTGTAAATATTATAGGCCACATCACTTTACCTGTCAACCAAACACCTAATAGGGTGGCAGGCTAAAGCCTTGCCACCACCGCCTCAGGCTTTCATCCAATGCCTTACCAGACGCACTGTAACTAATAAGGGGAGCCATTACAGCTCCCCTAGTTCTCATTCACCAGCCGTCAAGAGTAAAGGCTCTGCCCGACTTTCAGTCGTTCTTGACAGCTTACTTCTTCTACTAACTAATCACCTTATAAATCTCTCTAGTTGCACTTGCCGGACCTCTTCATTTGCAAGCCCGAATATACTTGCAACCTTCCCTGTACAATTTTTACTTTTAAGGAAATCACTTTTTGATTCTAGTAAAACTCTTAATTTTCTCCTACGTATCGCTCCCTCTATCGATTCATACGATTGATGTAATAGATATAATACTATTCCTGTTAATGAGTTAATGCTCGGCATCCCAGACGCTCCCATTGCAGCGTGAAGAAGACTAGTACTTTGATTCAAAATAGTGTTCCAACCCCCACCCTTTTCCTTCCACAACTCGTTGCACATTTTTTCTATTTCTACATGCATCTTTATTTTCTTTTCAATTGACATATCTTCTTTAAGCATCTCTTCCTGTATAGCATTCATATGACGCCGTAGGTCAGCAAACCTTTCTCTCATTTGTAATGCTACTATATTTAGGTCTTCCGGTTTATTCGATTCCCTAATTATACTGCTTGCAATAGGGCTTTCTGGGAAAACCGTCGTTACCCCAAACTTTTCAATTTTCTCCAACTCCTTACGCGCCCCTATATCAAGGCTTTCTTTTAAAGCCCCAATCACCTGTGTTCTTGTAGAACTTTCCAATTTTTCCTGATTAGCTAACATATCCTCCTCCCTTTTGCTGAGCCAGTATGTTACCCCTGCCAATCCGCAAAATTCACTCACGTAAAGAGGACCGCCATATAGATTAGCTAAGGCCGATATTGCTAGCCTTTCCGCCAATCCACCTTCAATTTTATACCCTACTTTTATCTCGCTACAGTATTCCTCAAATTTATTCTTCAAACTCCTGTCTATCGTCATATATCGTTTGACCAATTCGTTTGGTAGTTGTATTTGCCCATTTTCTATTACCGCATCTACGATTATCCCCTTTTCCTTTGTCCTATTCCTGAGGTCTTTCCCCAAACTCAGCGCAGGAACCAACCTGTAAACCTGAGTATAACCATGGAGAACATTATTCACATCCTGACTATCAAATTCATTTGCCGTCAATTCTACTCTATAGCTCGGACACCTTCCTACAACCACCCTCTCAAACAACACCAACAATTCCAGTAATTTTAGATAATCTTTTAAGTCATCAATAGAGATTTTGCAACCTTTCCCCTTATTATCAAAATCCTTCCAATACAATACTCCACCCTTTGGTAGAGCTTGTGTAGAAAACAATACATCACCAGGTTTTGGCTCCCTATATATCTCAAGAGCTTCTTTAGCCTCATAAGTCCATTCAACCATTTCCCATTCTCCTTACCTCACCCTGCGAAGCATACGCTTCATCAATTCACGTGACCTCATTACATCGGTACTATGCTCATTACACTTCGCAAAACCCACGAATACTCTCCTAAGCAACCGCAAATCATCTGTCCCGAAGATAGACCTTACTCCAACTCCATCCCTAATCATAGGAAATAGCTCATCAATCAGGTCAGCTTCGCCCTCATCTACCTTGTACTCAGCCTCGACAACCTCAGCCACAGGTTCATCACCATTTTCACCACCTATCGTCAACTGCTTTGGTTCAAAAGCGACCCTACCATCACCCTCACCAAACACCCTTTCACCAACTAACCTCAAAGGGGAAATACGTTGTTGAATAACATCTTCTGCATCATGGATATACTCCATACTCGTATCAATATTGTCGTGCTGTAACAACGCCTTTACCGCCAGGGCAGAACCAGTCTCTTGAGCCACCAAAGACGCACCACTATGTCTCAATGTATGTGGACCTAACTTACTACCCGTAATACCAGCCCTTCTAATCACACGCCTCACCCTATGTTGCAATGCATCCACACTAGCGACCTTACCATCCTTATCTCTAAACACAGGCTCATTAGCACCACCAGCCAGGGCTTTCATTGCCTCGCATAGCGACGCATCTAACCGGTAGCGCCTTTCACCAGTTTTACCTTTTACATTCATCCAAGCTTCACCAATATTCTTACTGAATAAACCACCCTTGCCCTCACGGTCGGCTCCTATCTCACCTATACGACAAGTAGAGTCTACCAACGCCAGCACCAATAACCTTTCACTAACCTCAACACACGCTTGAATTATCCGCATCAATTCTTCAGCACTGAAATACCGCCTGCGCTTCTTTTCGACCCTCGGCCTCTCCGCAGTCTCACAAGGATTTTCAACATTATATGTCCGCTTCATATACTTACCAGCCGAGTTCACAAAATCAAACCACATCTTCACTGTGCTATCGGCAAACCCATCCAGAGATGCCATCCACTCATTTATTACTACACCACTAACAGGCCAATCATCAGAATACCTTGACAACGAACCTAACGCCTCTCGATAATGCCTTTGCGTATTAGGCTTTATCCTTTTACCTTTAAGCACCTTTACCAGAACCTCTACCGTCTTCATTTCCACCTCCACTGTCTAGTCTACCACCTTCTAGCTTCCCAAGCAAGACGTCGAGGGTTCGAATCCCTTCACCCGCTCCAGGAGACTTTCTGATTTGCCTGGCTTTTCTCATTTCTTATCTCTTTACTTAGTTACTGGGTATCCTGCCTCAGCCCATCCAATAATTCCCGCCGAAAGATGATTGACTTCTTTGAAGCCGAGTTCAGTCATTACGCTTAAGGCCCCCCTGCTGCGATTACCGCTTCTGCAGTAAAGGAGATATTTCGTGGTTCTATCCAGATTGCCAATTTCACCCTTGAAAGCGTCAGAACGAAAATCTATGTTAATGGCATTTTCAATATGTCCTTCAGCAAATTCCTGCGGCGTTCTCACGTCAACAATAATGAAATTTGGGTTACTCTTGTTTTCTTGTATCAGATTAAACGCTTCCTCTGCGGTAACGTCCTTGATTGTTTGTGTTGGAGCTTCTGATTCTTCAGCACAGCCAGCTGTTAACATAACAGCCGTTGCCAAAAGTACTGGAAGAATTAGCATCACCGGGTATTTCCGTTTCATTTTTTTCTCATCTAAATCCTTTCTGTTTTACTATCGTTATCCTGATTTGACTGTCTCTCTTCCATCCGGGTGACAAAACGAGCTTGGGTGGCCTCTGATGTGTTCTGGACTTTTGTATGATAGAGGAACGGCATCCAGCAGTATTTCACACTGTGAAGCCCTAAGTACCTTCGGTCAATTTACGGCTGATGTCCCTCTTTAGCTGTTCTGTATCAAAGGGCTTGGTGATGTAAGGGACTCTGGTCCTGGAGAGGAAGCTTCTCGTGTCGGTCCCCATCACATCACCGGTGATGAAGACGATTCTCTTGGCCCAACTTGGGGTTGCGTCTTTAATATGCCTGTATAATTCGATGCCGCTCATATCTGGCAGCTTGATATCAAGCAGGATGAGGTTGTACCTTGTGCCCTTAATCCTTTCAAGGGCGTCACCGGCACTGGCAACCGTCTCCACCTCGTGTCCCTCACCGGTGAGCACACGCTTAAGGAACTGGCAAATCGCCGGCTCATCATCCACCACCAGTATCCTGGCAGGAGCTACCTCCTTTACCTCCTCAGCGGGCTCGGCCATCTCCAGCTGCTTCTCTTCGGTGATAACGGGCAGCTCCACGATAAAGGTAGCCCCCTTACCCGGCTTACTCTCAGCATATAGCCGGCCTTTATGCTCGGCGATGATACCGTGACAGAGGCTCAAGCCCAGCCCGGTCCCTTTACCTACCTCCCGGGTGGTAAAGAAGGGGTTAAATATCTTCTCCAGGTTTTCTTTCGTAATCCCGGGACCATCATCCTTAAAGGATATCCGGATGGTGCTGCCAACCGTCTCTGTCTTAACTGAGAGCTTACCCCCACCGTGAGCCAGCCTCATCTCCGTCTCGGCGTTGATGATGAGGTTTAAGAACACCTGCTGGAGCTGGCCGGCGTCAGCCATCGTCCGGGGAAGGTCGGGGGCAAGGTTAGTGGTGGCCTTGATATTGGAGGTCTCAAGTTCATAGGCCCGCAGCTCGAGGGTGGTCTTGATGATATCATTGATATCAAGATAGGTCCGCTCCGGCTGGTACTGGTGGGCAAAGGCGAGGAGCCTCTTTACGATATCGGCTACCCGTTTGGCTCCATTGTGGATAATTCTGACATCGTCTTTAGCCTCTTCTGGGATATCCCTTTCCAGCACCAGGTCGGCGTAGCCGATGACGGCGGTGAGGGGGTTATTGATTTCGTGGGCGATGCCCGATGCCATCTCACCGACCGTGGCCAGACGGCTTGCCACCTGCGCCTGCTGCTCCAGCTCCAGCTTCTCTGCCTCCGCCTTCTTGCGCTCGGTGATGTCTTCCAGGATGGCATCAATGTATATTATGTTTTCTTTTTCATCACGCACCGCGGTACTGGTATTAGACACTACAATCGGAGCACCGTCCTTCCGGCGCAGCTTCAGTTCCTCATTCTTGACGAGACCCTGGGCACAGACCTTGTCAGCGAACTTTTTCCTCTCAGCCGGGCCCTGGTACGTCTCCGAGACGTTCATCCTCAGGAGTTCCTCTCTGGAATATCCCAGGATTCTGGACATTGCCGGGTTCACCTCAATGAAGTCTCCCTTATCACCAGGGGATACCCGGCAAATACCGACATCAACATTCCCTACCAGGCTTCGATATTTCTCCTCCGATTCCCGCAGCGTTTTCTCTGCCAGTTTGCGCCCGGTGATATCGCGGATGATGCCCTGGTATCCCAGAATAACACCGTCTTGGGGCTGCCTTACTGTCGCAGTGAGCAGGCAGTCGAGCTCTGTCCCATCCTTCTTTCGCAACTTCAGCTCAAAGTCTTTAACCTCTCCTTTTCGCTCCATCTCCTGCTGATACCTGAGCCGGTCTTCGGGATTAGCATATGTCTTGCGGACATCCAGCCCTATTACCTCTTCTCTGGTATAGCCAAAGAGGTCTAAATAGGCCTGGTTGGTGCTAGTTAACTTGCCGTCCCGGGTGGTAATAAAGACAGCGTCTCTCGAGTCCTCGAAGAGGGTGCGGTACTTTTCCTCGCTTTCCCGCAGCGCCTCCTCCGCCTGCTTGCGCTCCTCTTCCATCTCAATGTTGTGCAGGGCAAAGGCGATGTCGGTGACCACCTCTGTGAACAGGGAGCGCTCCTCTTCGTTTGCTGTAAGAACGGATGGGATGGAGACGGAGAGCAGCCCGTAGACCTTCCTGCCGTATTCCAGGCGGGTGGTCATTACATCTCCACCACGGTGCTTAGCCGTCAGCGGGCAGCCAGTGCAGGTGGATAGTGGGTCTTTAGTTACCACGACCTCCGCCTGTGCCAGTCCTTTCCGGGCGCAGTCGGGTAGCTCACCTCGCTTTATCCGTTCCAGCAGCGGCAGGAAGTCTTCACCCAGGCCAGCTTCAGCATGTGTCAAAAACCTTCCCGATTCATCCCGCAGGGCAATCCAGGCGGTATAATATCCGCGGGTCTGGGTGAGACCATCGCAGATACCCTCAAGCAGCCGGTCGCGGTCCTTTTCCTGGGTTATGAGCTGGTTGACAGTGCGGATGGCACGCAGCACAAGATTCAGGTGTTCCACCCTCTCCTCCGCCTGCTTGCGCTCGGTGATGTCTATAACGACTTCGATTGCTTTGTCAACAGTCCCGTCCGGGTTTGGAAGCGGAGCTGAAAACAGTTCGTAATTTC
>Ga0265594_1002752_pt1 | contig 12213 bp, 18 predicted proteins | sample saktaG_11_FD_190147 | JGI IMG/M metagenome (GOLD analysis project Ga0265594, IMG submission 190147) | Saline water microbial communities from Sakinaw Lake, British Columbia, Canada - sak_2011_5_24_80m | ecosystem: Environmental > Aquatic > Non-marine Saline and Alkaline > Saline ... | reverse complement strand
CCATTCCAAAAGCCTCCCACAACCAACCGTACAACTTCAAATACATATTCATAATGGTTACTATTATGGTAACCAATATTTAAATAGTTATCGCATTTACTAAAGTGCACATACAATATTTAGACTCTTGCAAGAGCCCTTATATCGAACGGGTAAGACGACGACCCAAAGCGAGGGCCAAACAAAGGTCCCCGCTCACACCATTATTAGGGTTGGTTAATTCCTAGGTTCTAACTTCAATATATTCCGGATTATTCTTTGCTATCTTACTCAATATTTTTCCCATTTCAGAATTTGCATCTTTTATTTGAATAACTAAAGTATCCATCGCTCGAGTCAAGGGGATTAACAACCAATTCTTCGCATAATCTTTTCTTCTTTCCTCATAATCCCTCAAGTCTTTTTGAACAGATACATCCTCGAAAGTTTCTAGTTTATAATTGTAAAATGTATCAAATTCAAAAATTACTGTAATCCAACCCTCTAATCCTCTACAAGAATCATATTGTACAATTCTCAATTGGTCAACTTCAGTTGGGAAACTTTGCTTTTTCACTTTCTGAATCGTACCATCCCAAATTGGATATCCCCATTCTTTTAAAGTATTTGATAATGTGGACCTCTTGGAGTTTCTATCTACCAATTCAGGAGGCACACAGAATAGCATGTCAACGTTCTCATTTTTATCTTGTTTATTAGATTTAACTAACTCCTCATGAAACTGTTCAGTATAGTCTCCAAATAGGATAATTATTCTTCCTCCATATAATTCTTCTTGTTTCTCAAGATCCAAATCATCAATATTTATTTTTTTTGTGAATTCCATTAAGAACTGTACGATATTTGATTTCTGTCGCATACTTCGTCTTAAGGGAATCACTTGTTTATCCTTTACTATGCGGGGTTTAGTCCAATTGCAGGGGTCTCCCCCTCGAATCAACTGATCATATCCATCAGCTACTATCACGTTTTTAGGTTGAAACAGTGAGTATATCAGATCTCTTTCACCTGCTGGCCAATCTTGTGCTTCATCAATCATTATGTAATCCCAATCGAGTAAATCTGGACGATCAAGCATGAGATTTCTTTTTAATTCTGGTTTCGATTCAATTAGGTGTTTTAATTTGCTAGTATATTCTTTTGGGATGTCTATTGATCCTCCGTAAATTCCATGTTCAAAATCTTCTTTTGTGCGAATACCTGTAGCATAAAAAAGTTTATACCAGTAACTAGTAAGAGACATTATTTGTATAGATTCATCCACGTCGTCCTTAATTCGCATTTGTGCAAAGAGTCTCCTGATATCAGAGATTAAAGCAAGATTGTAAGTTAATATCAATACTCTCTCCAATCTTTCTTTATAAAGTTGATGAGCGATTCTCAATAGTCGGAAGGTTTTTCCTGTACCACCTCTACCCCTAAATACGAGTAATTGTTTGTGTAATTTTTCACCATACTTCTGGTCTTTTATGATTTCCTGGCATATCTTCTTGACTTTTTCTTTGTCAAGTCGGGTTAACGCCAATCTTTTCGTCAATAAATCTTTGCAGATTTGAAATGAGTCCCCATCTAAACCAGCACTATAAACTAATTCACTAGAATCATATCTTCTTAACGGATACCTCTGACTAAGAATAATTTTCCAAAAATCTGGTACGGTAAAATCTTTGAAAAGTAGATTTATGTCTGTAGGTAACTCCCCGAAGTCATTACTATTTGAAAATGGGAAGTATATAAGATTCGATAGCCACGGATTCGTTTTAATATGATTTATTAAATAATCTCGAAGAGAATACCTCTGATTTCTGTTTTGATGAGTTACCGCTCTTTTTTTACCTTGAGTTGTGACATAAACTTTTGTCCCAATTATTTCAATTTTGTCACTACTATGCTTTTTTACCTCAATAGCGCAACAAAAATCCCTTATTTTAACATCACTTAACTCTAAACCATGTTCTTCCTTGTAAACTTTGGCCTCAACTCTAGTTTGATAATCCTCTAAAAAACCTATAATTACAACATCAATATCTTGGGGTAATTGTCCGTAACACTGCACAGAAGGAATAATATATACATTATTTAATGGATTATTCTTCAATGATTCGTCCTTCGCAAGGCAATCATAAATTTTTTTTGCAGATTCATATTCAGGGTCATCAATATCTTGAAGTAACGTGATTGTCATTGTTTCAGCAACGAAAGTATATTGTATATCTTTTAAAATAACTGAAGAATATCATAAATTAATCTTTTGCTCCGACCAACATCAAACTTGATAGATACACCCTTTTATTCTCTGGTTCTAATGTGTAATCAGAACAGCGAGATGCTGTTTTCGATGTAAATCGTATTGCGGATGAGTAGACGCCTGTCCGAGGCGAACCTTTGATTAGTCGTGTGGTAGTTTGTATATTTTGTCGTGGTGTGCGATGCGGACGAATCTCACTAAATCGCCGTCTATTCGGAATGTTATCACAAATGAACCTGCTTGAACACGCCTGTATCCTGCAAGCGGCCTCCGGAGTGGCTTGTACGCGTTGGGATTTTCAAGTATCTGTAGAATCTTTTTATCCACATGTTCTTGCAGAGACTTGTCTTTTTTAATAATTTTTCCGTAGTCTTTCCTGAAGTACTCGCTGCGGGCTGGACGATACTTTCTCTCCATCATACGCTTTACTCAACTGCAGTATGGAGGTCTTTTAGGAGGTCTCGGCCGCTAGAAAACTCCTTGTACCCGCTTTTCTCAGCCTTTCGCATGGACTCTACGAACTCGGGGTTGATTTCACGTTGCTCGTCCAACTCATTGCGTAGGCCGCTTCGGACCATCTCTGAAAAGGAATGGTAGACGCCATGCTCTACAAGCGCCTTCGCCTGGTGATACATGCCAACAGGCAAGGAAATATTAACTTTCAGTGTATCCATGATATACACTACACAAAACTAGAATAAAAACAAAATTAACCCTTTTTGCCTGCAACTCCGGACCCACGCGCAAAGTCCAAGTCCGGGGCGTAACCTTTATTAAATTGGTCGTAATCTGTTGATTTTTTTAAGGGGTTGTATTTCCCCCTCATTTTTAACCTGTCAATACTGCTTGCTTCCATTTGCGCCTGGTTGTGCGGGTTAAAATAAAGAATTTATCAACATCCTCTTGCTTTTCAGGGTCACCGCCCCGCAATCTAATAGCGCTTTTTTCTAAATCAGTTAGTTGAGCACATGTTGGTGGCAATCTACCAGAAGTCATTCTTGGCTAAGTATTAAGAACAATAGGATTAAAAGTGAACTCTCAGGTTTCTCGTAGGAAAAAGTCAAGGACTTGAACTTAATCTAGACTAGAATCTTGTGTTCCCAACCTCTTGAATCCCGTAAAATCAATCTTTCCCCCCCCCTCGTCTCCCGGATGTTACTTGTGTTCAAGTCCTGTCCGGGGCGAAATTTTTCGTTCGACACCCCAGAGATTATCATATCACATTAATGTCCCGTAGATTAGTCCTGCGATTGTGCAGAAGACCGTTACGAGAAGAACGTATACAAACGTTTTCTTTGTACCTATGAGACCTCGCACAACGATAACACTGGGAAAAGATAGCACGGGGTCTGCAAGCAGGTATGCAAGAAGCGGGCCCCGACCCATCCCTTGTTCTAGGAAAAGCTGAGCCATAGGGACCTCAACGAGGGTTGGGAAATACATTACTACGCCAAACAAAACGGCGAGGAAATTCGCCACGACGCTATTGCCCCCAACATATTGTCCTAGAAAGTTGTCAGGTATCAGGGGATTAATAAAGCCTGCGAAAAAAACACCTGCTAGTAGGAGGGGGAAAATCTTCTCGACGAAAGAATATGTTTCTGAAAGCCACGATTCCCTCTCAATTTTGTTAAGCTTCTTTTTTGCCTGCCAAGCGAGGAAAACAATTAATGCGGCGAGCAGTATGGTCTTTTCTGTTAATCCAAGGCCGTAGGTTCCAACCACAAGTATGGCAAAAAGTGTCAGCAAAAACAGTGTTGTTCTATCCTTGAATATCCGCACATACCACTTACTGTCATCTATTTCTATTGGAAGTTCTTGAATCTCCCCATCATCCTCCTTAAATAATCCTGAAAGAATGAGGCCTATTAAGGTTGCAAACACAATTGATAAAATAATCCTTGCGATTGCAAAGTCCCATCCGATGACGCCGCCTGTGAAGACAATCGCCATGATGTTGATTGCGGGGGCTGTGTAGAGGAAGGCGATTGCAGGACCCAACCCAGCACCCCTCTTTTTTATGCCTGCAAACAACGGCAGTACTGTGCATGAACAAACTGCAAGGACAAAACCCGCTACCACTGACAGAGGGTATGCCTTCCACTTCGACACCTTATGCCCTAAGTATCTAGTTATATCTTCTTTCGGGACTAGGGCGGATATCGCCCCCGCGATAAAAAACGCAGGTACCAGGCACGTTAATATGTGGAGTTTTGCGTAGTCGTGGAGCATGAACAGTGCGTTGGTCCAAGGATCATCAGATTGCTGCCCGGCCTCGGGGAGGTAATATGGGAGGAAGTATAATGCGAGGAATGCCAGTACCATGAGGGCAAGCTTATTTTTTGTCTGCATCATTAATCCATTTAACTATCTCTTCCATGGTCGCGATTTTTCCAGAGCATTTAACGTTCCCGTCCAAGACCAATGCGGGAGTCATCATGACGCCGTAGGAGAGTATCTTGTCCATGTCTTCGACTTTCACAACCTCTGCGTCTGCTCCCATTTCTTCAACTGCTTTTTTTGCGTTCTCCTCAAGTTTTTTGCATTTCGGACATCCAGTACCCAGAATTTCAATCTTCATTTTTTCCTTCCTTTATGTTAGTGCGAGTGCGATGAAGTAGAGGCCGACAAGGATGAATATGGCGGCTACTACTTTGCGGGATGCTTTTTCCATGACCTGTGTTTTATGCATTATCTTGCCTAGAGACGAGACGCTTTTCACCAAAAGTATGGAGGATATGATTACGGGGAGCCCTGTTGCGAATGCGAAAACCGATGGAACAAGGATTGCGTCATGGGTTTTGAGAGCCAGTGGGATAAGCATTCCAAAGTATAGTACTGCGCTGAAAGGACAAAATGAAATGGCAAAAACCACTCCCAGGAGGAAGCTACCAATATATCCTTTTTCACCCAGTCTTTGTTTCAGATTTTCAAGTCTCGTACCGCCTGATGGCAAGTTGATTTTTACGGCCTCAATCATCACCAACCCGGCCAAAAGGAGTATCGGTCCGAGAATGATTTCCCCGTATTCTTGGAATACCATTGAGGCTTCCCTAGAGTTCAAGCCCACATACACTATCAATACCGCTAACAGGGTGTAGGACATCATCCTCCCCAGCGTGTAAAGAATCCCGACAAGTATCGTGTTTTTGCTGTCGCCTATTCTTCTTGAGATGTATGCGACAGCTGTGATATTTGTTGTCAATGGACATGGGCTCAATGCGGTCATAAGGCCGATGAAGAACGCGGCGACAAGTGGTATGTTGCTTGTACCCATTGACTCCATGAAAGACATTATATCCATTTTACTATTGGTTCAGTTTGGCTTCGATAACGGACTTAAGATAGGACTTGTATTCCTGTTCATCATTTAATTTGTACCATACTTTTGTGTCTTCCTCCTTGCTGAATCCATTGCTGTTGTAGACTCCAATCATTAACGATGAGCCGCTTGCCCCGTATTTTTCCGCTAACTCTTTGTTTTCCGATAATTGAATGTTTATGTGGCCGAATTTCAGCCTGCCAGATTCCAACTCATTGTTGAAGTAGGTGTTCACAGTCTTTTCAGCAAATTCTCCCAGGGTTTTACATGACCAGCACTGGCTTGTTCTGTGAAAATGATAAACCTCAACCCGGACCTGCTGTGAATCCAAACCACAGGATTGTGCATTTGGATCACATACTGATTCTGTTTTGACTGGAAGTGTCGTTGTGGTTTGTTTCTCGTTTGTTGTTGTGTTAGAAACGGTGTTTTGGTTTGTAATGCAACCTGATGCCAAAACCAGCAGTGTGAGAGCCAACAAATAGTAATGCCAATAAGCCATGCACTATATTAGTAAATTTGAATATATAAATACAGTTATTCTATTTTGCCCGATGTTTCAAGCAGTTTCTTTAAAGCATTATCTGCGAGCCGGTAGTAGACGCTTAAACCGTCTTTGCGATATTTCACAAGGCCTGCTTCATGCAGTATCTTTAGGTGTGCGCTTGTCGTGGGCTGGCTTTTCCCGGTTGCAGGTATTATCTCGCAAACGCATAGCTCTTTTACAGCCAACAATCTGATAATTGTGAGTCTTGTGGGATCTCCCAATGCCTTGAATATCTTGACCTGACGTTCTAAATCCATCAGAAAATATATTTGGATATATGAATATAAGACCTTATTGTCCCAACATCATTTTAATGCACAGAAACACCATAATTAATGTAAAGGACTTGGACATCTATGTTAACGCCTGTCTGGGGCGCAAGCCCTTTTTCTTTCTTTGAAAAAAGGGAGTGTAGCAATGGAAACAAAGCGTTCATGCGTGTCGGACTGGGGGTTTGAGATATTTCATTTCATCACTTGCAGTAACAGATTGTTGGCAGGGCACAGCAGCCCGCACCCGCTGGACGGTACGTACAAGTCCTGCCAGACGAGCAGACTGCTTCCCTGCATGCGCTGGGACTTGGGTTTCGGACATCATAACATGAAATTTTTTTGATAGTGGTTGACTGGATTGGTTGGATGGTGGTGGTTGTGGTAGTCTGCAGGGTAGTTGTTGTTGAGGTTGTTGATGAAGTAGTGATCGTGCTTGTAGTTGTTGTTGAGGAGGTGGTGGATGTTGTAGTTGTGGTGGTTGACGTTGTTGACGTGGAAGTGGTTGATGTCGTGGTAAAACTAGGATTACTGATACATCCACAAACCGATGCCAGCACCACAAATACAATTAATAATGTTTTTGTTTGTATCATTCCACTTCCCCTCGACTCATTACACTCCCGACAACCACACCATTAATCACGGAGAATGCCATCATGTATCCAGTAAGAACTAGAGTATATGTTAAACCAAAGTAGTGCACCAAAACCGGGATGAGAGGTATCTTGACAGCACGGTTGTAGAGAAAGACAACAAGCAGCGGGTTTTTCAATCCCTTGTCCCTCAGTTCAGCGAGCAATGGATACCAGAGGAATATTGGGCCGGTGGAAAGTAATCCCGCCAATATCGCGGTAATCCAAGCTCCCACACCATCAGCCTCAACCAATCGCTTAGCCACCATCTTGGAGTCCATGAATAGGTTGGCTGTGAAAAGGAATAACAGTACCAGGAGGAGTGAAGGCAAAAGCTGGGATGCGATCTTAAAAAAGATTTCCAGGGACGCCGTGAAAATCAGAGGCTTCGCGGACCCAATCACTGCGTAAAGCAGGATTACCATCAAGAGGAAAATCCACTGCACCTTCAACTTGCCTTGCTCTTTCTTTTTTATCTTTTTCATAGCAGTCTTATTGTAGTTACAGTCATCACGGCGATTATTATCGCGGATAGGAAGCTTGTGAGATTTCTTGCGATGGTGAATCGTCTGCCAAGGGTTGCAGCCTCCATTGGGGACTGGGCTACGCCCACGGTAACCCATGAGAGAATGAATGCTGTAACAGCTATTAGGCTTACGCCAACACTCTTAAGTTCCCCGCCGATGATGTAGCTAGTAATAGGGTTCCCCGCTGCAATACTCCCCAAGATAGCTCCAACAAGGGGGTCGGTGAACGTATTCCCCGTGAAAAAATGTCTGAAGTCTTCAGGCCCAAGTAAGGAGTTTGCAAGTGAAATCAGAAGGAGGACTGCAACAAGTACTGGTAGAAACTGCATGAACCCATTTATGGCCTTTATTAAAGCCTTTTCTGTTCTATTCATTTTTCACTCAACCGTCTTGCCCCACCCCACTCCACCATCTCCCACTTTATCGCCGTACAGGTCTCTTATCTCTTTTTTGTGTTGAGTGCAGTGTGTTGGCACAATAAATTCCAAGTCCTCCAGTACATCGTACTTGTCGAACCCGTGGAAACCTCCGACCACACCATAAAGGCGGCCGAACTCCGAGGCTTTCACAAGTATTTTTTCCAAACCAGGGTGTGAGCAACCCACAACCACTACCAATCCTTTCTTTGTCTCCACGGCGAGGGATTGCTCGTTTACGCCTTTGTATTCTCCCATGACCTCAAGTTCGCCGGTAGTATGTACACCGGCTATTATCTCTTTCGGGTCTTTTATTTCAACTAACTCTGACTTGTTTTTTATCTGTTTTTTTAGTTTCTCAGAGAACGAAGTAGGTACTACAACAGTCGTCTCCTCACATTCATTCAAGACATGATTCAATCCCCCAACATGATCCCAGTGCTGGTGGGAGAGGACTATGGTATCGATCTTCTTTGGATTGATTTTAAGGGCCCGCATATTATACAGTAGATCATTTCCATCCCAGCCGGTATCAAACAAGATGTTTCTTCCACCCACTTCTATGTAGGCTGAGAAACCCCAACCTTCCTTTAAACCCCCCTTGAAGACTTCATTGTCGTAGACTATCGTCAACTTCATTCAAACCACCTGCTCCTTCTTTTCATAATTATCGCCGATATAGCTTCTTATTCTTTTTCAATCCATTTTCTTCCACTAATATTGATGTCAATCCCGCACTCCGGACATTTCCCCCTCCCAATTATGTTTTCTACCGTTCTCATCCCCCTTCTCTCAATTAGAAGCTTTCCACACCCCGGACAGTAGGTATTGTTCCTACCGTCACCCACGTTACCTAAGTATACGTATTCCATCCCCAATTCAGTTGCTATACTGTAAGCCGTATCCAAAGTTCCAATTGGGGTTGGGGGAATATCCTTGACTTTATACGCCGGAAAGAACCTTAGGAGATGGAGGGGTGTTTCTTTTCCCAGGTTATTGATTATCCATTCCACCAACTCCGCAACTTTTTCCATCGAATCCCCTATCTTTGGGACAATAAGGTCGGTTATTTCAATGAAAACACCCTGTCTTTTGTATTCTTTTAGGGCACGAAAAATTGGGTCAGGGCTAGGAACTGAGGAAAACTTTTGCAGAAATTCTTTGTCTCCAGAACCCTTGAAGTCTACTGTTGCTTCATCCAGATACGGAGCTATCTCTTTGATGGGTTCTGGATTCATGTAGCCGTTTGTCACATAAGTGTTGTAGAGTCCTTTCTTGTGAGCTAACTTTGCGGTATCATAAGTTAATTCATAGAATATTGTCGGCTCCGTGTACGTGTAACTTATGCCTTGGCAGCCATGTGCTTTTGCATTCTGGACAATCTCTTCCGGGCTTAACCTTTTTCCCTCTATTTGTCCCTGACTAATAGTCCAGTTCTGACAGTATTTACACTTCCAATTACAACCTGGCGTGGATATGGAGTAAGTGCGGGTGCCTGGAGCGAAATTATAGGCTGGTTTTTTCTCGATGGGGTCTGGGGTGGTGGAATTCACTTTATCGTAGACAAGAGAGTAAAGCCTTCCGCCTGTATTCTCCCTAACCCCGCATACCCCTGTTCCTCCTTCAGGGATTAGACAGTTGAAGGCGCATAAACGACACCTTACTTCATTCCCCTCTAGCTTCTCATAGAACATGGCTTCTCTCATTTTCACCGCCACAATACTGTTTTATCGCGAAATATATTGCATTGAGTATGAGCGTTTTGTGACCGATTGTTATGTCGGTGTTTATCAATCTCGTGTCTTGGGATAGTTTTTCTGAATCGAATGCGTAGGCGATGTAGTGTGCTAGGGTGGTGGGCACCCGCCCGTAATGTATCACGTTCTTGGGGGGATCGTATCCCACATACAGGTTTACGCCTTCCCTTGCTTCCTCTTCCATCAACAAGATATTTATTTTACTTCCCTCAGCTGCCTTACCCTCGATTTCCTCCAGGGTTTTTTCATCTACGAGCACACACAGTTTTTTAGGTTCAAACTGGTGTTTAACACCTTCTATTATATCCATCAACTCTAGGACTGTCGATGAGACCGAACCTGGACTTTCATAGTCTATTTGGGATTTTAGTTCATGTAATCTGGCTTCGGCATCATCCACGCTGTTAATGCGCACTCCGGAAAGAACTTCAACTAAGGGAAGCGGTTTTGGCTTAACCTGGATTGTTCCTGCTTCACGCGCCAACCTAATCTTGGTTTTTGTTAAACCAAAAAGTTTTTTCAAACCCTTGACAGCGTATTTATCCGTCATAAAGCTCTCCCCCCAAATTGTTTTTCTCAACCATTACACAGACTCCATTCAATACTTTGATTCCTGACTTGCTGCAGAAGTCTAAGGCTTTCTGGGATTCTGAACCGGGCTGCATCCACACATTCTTCACTCCCACATTCAAGCATTCTTCAACTATCTTCTCCGTGATTTCGGGGGGGACTACGAGATTTACAACATCGGGCTTGACAGGCAAGTCACGCAAGGAGGGAAAGCATTTATCCCCGTCGATTTCTTGATTGTTAGGGTTGACGGGATATACTGTATATCCCGCCTCCTTCAGACTCTGATATATCTTGAACCCATACTTTTCTGTGTTTCTTGAAGCCCCCACCACAGCAAAAACGTTTTTCTTATCCAGAAATCTCTTGATTAGATCATTCATTTTATGGCTCGTCAAGTCAGGCCTCTCACCCCCTCACAAAGAAGCAACCTCAAATCCCCCCTTCTCAGTAACATCTGTTTTCGCATTTCCTGCATTGCCTCTGAATGTTGATGACCGTAAGTACTAAAAGGAGGACTGGAAAAATCTCTTGGACGCCGATAATATACAAGACTGCTGCTGTTAGAGTCAAAGTAATAGTGTGCCAGCTCGCTAATTCTTTTTTCACCAGGCAAAGCGGTTTATTTTCGTTTGAATAATCTGTCGAAAAATCCTGCATTATCATCCTCCACTATTACTTCCTCGGGCATTTCTTCCCCTAGCATTTCATACACTATTTTAAGATACTTTTTCTGTGAAGGCGTACCGGTTACGGCACCCCTCTCACCCTTCTTGTTCGTAAATACTATTGTTGGAACACCACGAATCCCATATGACTGTGCCTTCTTGCGCCCCTTTGGCGTTGCAGTATTCAACTCCGCCCACTTTACCCTGCCGCCAAACTTTTTATTCTCCTTTAGTAACTGTTTCGTCGCCTTCACTGCTGAAGGACAGTGCGGACACCTCGGGCTCGTGAACACCTCAATCTTCAAGTCGGCCATTTTTAAGCAATATGTTGGGTTATTTTTGGTTCAAGCACTTGCCGGGGGAGGGCCCCCACAATAGTGTCAACATGCTTCCCGTTTTTGAAAACTAAGAGTGCGGGTATACTTTGTATTCCATACGCTGAAGATGTCTGGCGGTTTTCGTCCACGTTCAGTTTCCCGAACACGATTTTTCCTGCGTAGTCTCGCGCAAGCTCTTCTATTATCGGGCCGATCATCTGGCAGGGCCCGCACCACGGCGCCCAACAGTCAACGACAAAAAGCGGGTGTTTACCTACAGCCTCATTAAATGTCGCATCCGTTAACACAATTGGTTTGTCAATAATTTCACCTGAATTCTTATTTTTCTGCCTCCCAATTAACTCCCTCATCCGTTTTTGGCGGATTTCGTCTAGCTCACCCATCTTTTAAAACCTCCAAAACATTCGACCATACATCATTTATTATGCCTGAAACACCCTCACTTGCGTGTTCGATTATGGTTTTACCCTCAATCATTGCTTTCGTGAAGGAAACATCATAAGGTATTTTACCGACAACCCTGACGCCTTGTTCTTTACAGAATTCTTCTATCTCGTCTGCTTTCTCAGGATTAATGTCGAATTTGTTGATGCAAACTACTGCCGAAACCTTGAAGTGCGCTACCACACCCAGTATCCGCTCCAAATCGTGCAGTCCGGACATGGTCGGTTCGGTAACCACTAGAACTTGGTCCACGCCGCCGATGGACGCTATCACCGGGCATCCTATTCCGGGGGAACCGTCTATTATTATTAAATCCGAGTTTTTCTCTTTAGCGATTTCCTTGGCTTTGTTTCTGACAACCGTAACCAGTTTACCCGAAGCCTCCTCACCGGGTTGGAGTCTGGCGTGACAGAGCGGCCCAAACCGTGTCTCGGAGATGAATGATTCACCAGCAACTTTGTCGTGCATTGAG
>Ga0265594_1002748_pt1 | contig 12225 bp, 13 predicted proteins | sample saktaG_11_FD_190147 | JGI IMG/M metagenome (GOLD analysis project Ga0265594, IMG submission 190147) | Saline water microbial communities from Sakinaw Lake, British Columbia, Canada - sak_2011_5_24_80m | ecosystem: Environmental > Aquatic > Non-marine Saline and Alkaline > Saline ... | reverse complement strand
GATATGTTCTCTTATTGATGAGGTGAACTGAATGGATGTAGGCGTCATTGGTGTAGGAACGATGGGTAAGAACCATGTCAGGGTATACTCTGAGATGAAAGAAATTGATACTGTTTCAGTCTTTGACCTCAATACCAGACAGGCAAAAGATGTTGCAGAGAAAAATGATGCCATTTTAGCAGGATCCATAGAGGAACTGCTCCATACAGTCGAAGCCGTCAGCCTCTGTGTCCCAACCCCTCTGCATTATACAACTGCCCAGACTGTTCTGGATAAAGGTATTCATCTGTTGATTGAGAAGCCGATCTGTCTCACATCAGAAGAGGGAATGGCATTAAAAAAAATCCTGCCTGAAGATCTGGTCATTGGAGTAGGTCATATTGAGCGGTTTAATCCCATCGTTGATGAAATTCGAAAGATTACAAAAGAACCTCTTTATGTCGAATTTAAGCGTCATAACCCTGCATCATCCCGGGTTACCGGGAGTTCTGTTGTTGAAGATTTGATGATACATGATATTGATATCATGCTTCACACGCTCTTTTTTCAGGATTACACTCTTCAAAGCATGGGAAACGCAGATATTGCGACAGCTCTTTTTGGATTTGGTGGGGTACCGGTGTACCTCTCTGCGAGCAGGAAAGCGTCAAAGAAGATCAGACTCATTCATATCGAACAGGAAGACATGACAATAGAAGGAGACTTTATGACACAGGAAGTCTATGTGTATCGCAAACCAGAGCAGTACTCAATTGAGGATCAGCGATATGTACAGGAGAATATTGTGGAAAAAGTCCTCGTCAGTCAACGCGAACCGCTAAAGACAGAACTTTCAACCTTTATCAGATGCATTGAACAGGATTTACCGTTCCCAATCACTCCGGATCAGGCAATCCGGAATGTTGCTGTTTGCGAAGAGATAACACAGAAATTTTGTATATGACTAAAAAATTACAGGATATCGTCACCAATCGGGGACCGATTCAGACTATTGGTGTTGTCGGTATGGGGTATGTCGGGATTCCCTCTGCATTGTTATTTGCAGAGTCACAATATTTTACACAGGTATATGGGTTTCAGCGTGATTCGGCAAGCTCAGGATTTAAGATTGAGATGCTCAACCAGGGTATATCACCTTTAAAGGGTGAGGAGCCGGGATTACAGGATCTACTTGTAAAGGTTGTACATAAGGGGAAATTTCACTGTACGTCTGATTTTTCAAGACTACAGGACTGCGATGCAATTACCATAGCAATTCAGACTCCTTTTAAGAATTCTGCAGATCTTGAACCTGATTTTTCCGCTCTCTTTGAGGGGATCAGATATGCAGGACGCAATATTACCCCTGGTTCTCTGGTGGTTCTTGAGTCAACAATAACTCCTGGAACGACCACAGGAATTGCACGAGAGATTCTACAGGAAGAATCAGGCCTGATTGCAGGAGAAGATTTCTGTCTTGCCCATGCACCGGAACGGGTTATGGTAGGGAGACTTCTTCAGAATATCCGGGAACATGATCGGATTGTTGGTGGTATTGATGCGGTTAGCACGAAGCGTGCAGTTGAGTTATATACTCATGTTCTGACAAAAGGGACGATAATTCCAATGACGGCAACAGCTGCAGAGGTTACAAAAACTGCAGAGAACACATTTCGGGATCTCCAGATAGCGGCTGCAAACCAGCTTGCACTCTATTGTGAAGCGATGGGCATAAACTTTTATGATGTCCGCTCCGGTGTTGATTCACTAAAAGGTGAGGGCATTACCAGAGCAATTCTCTGGCCTGGAGCCGGTGTAGGTGGGCACTGTCTGACAAAAGATACCTATCATCTGGAACGCGGGGTATCTGTTGCACAGGTGGAATCTCTTGATTATCCTGAGGGAAAGCAATCATTATTTACTCTGGCACGGGACATCAATGATTTCATGCCCGAGCATATGGTTCATCTGACGGCACAGGGACTCATGCGGGCAGGAAAGACGCTAAAAGGTGCAACAATTGCTCTCCTTGGGTGGGCATTTCTTTCTGATACTGATGATGCCAGAAACACTCCTGCTGAGCAGTACTATCAGATTTGTGTAGCATCAGGAGCAGATGTTCGTGTACATGATCCCTGGGTTCATACCTATCCAGGTGTTGAGATATCAGATGATCTGGATGCGGTAGTTTATGGTGCTGATGTGGTCGTCCTCTTTACCGGACATAGGATGTATCACTCTAAGCTACTGGTTGCATTACAAAAACTGGTTGCAGATAACCCGGTTTTTGTAGATGGAAGAAATGTTGTCGATCCTGATCTTGTTATCAAAGCCGGGTTTATTTACAAAGGAATAGGCAGAGGAGATAAAAATAATCATCAAATTGAGAGATTCGAATGAAAATCAGAAGTATCTTTGAAAAATATCTTTAAAACATCGTACGTAAAGAAATCACTGTAAAAAACTGGCACATATTCATATCGATACTATGGATCCATCACATGTACAACAATTTCCGATAACTGCTGCTGTTATCACTGTCTCCACCTCCCGGACTGAGAAGGAAGACACAAGCGGATCTATCATCAAGGAACTACTCGCTAAACAGGACATCCCCACAATCTTTTACTCGGTCATACCTGATACCATCCCGGCAATCAGAACTGCACTCACCGGGGCACTAACGACCTGCAACTGTGTCATAATTAACGGGGGAACGGGTATCACCCATGACGATTGCACTATCGAAGCCGTGGAACCATTCCTTGAGAAGAAACTGGACGGGTTTGGAGAACTCTTCCGGATGAAGAGTTATGAGGATATTGGTACACGAACTGTCCTCTCGCGTGCTATTGCCGGTATCATCGATAAAAAAGCAGTTTTTTGTATACCGGGATCCACGGGAGCTGTCACTCTTGCCATGGAAGAGATTATTCTTCATGAGATTCGACACATCCTCACTCATGCCGGAAAATAATAATGAGAAATATGGTAAAAGAAAAAATAACACTGTTCTGACGATGATTAAATACAGAGAGGATGATGGAAAAGAGAATTCTCGTTATGTTCCAACTATATAATACGGCCTTTGATAACTTGTATAACTTTGAAATAAGTTGCCCATGGGATGATTAGTGTATTTACTTCAATCCCCAATACCATTGTTGTGGGCACGGAAATGTGAAAAACCACAACAAAATCTTATCTGATGGACAAAACCCTATCCATAATTTTTGTTATATGTTATCGATTTCCACCACTTAGAACCCCGGCCTGAACAAGTTCATTTCGCAGTTCTCTGATTTCAGCGCGTGCTTCAGATATCTCATGCATAAACCGATCTGAAAAATCATTTCGCAGGCTATGTATCTCATCAAGTGTCTTTGATTGCAGATCTACGCTGGTTTTTTGAATCTCGATCATTTGATCTTGTTTACCGATCATTTGATCCTGTTTACCAATCATTATATCCTGCTTATCAATCATTTGATCTTGTTTACCGATCATTTGATCCTGTTTACCAATCATTATATCCTGCTTATCAATCATTTGATCCTGTTTACCAATCATTATATCCTGCTTATCAATCATTTGATCTTGTTTACCGATCATTATATCCTGTTTACCGATCATTTGATCTTGTTTATCAATCATTAAATCCTGTTTACCGAGCATTTTGTCCTGTTTTGTATCTATGTTATGAAGATAAAAAATTGCATGATCAAATCGTTCAGCAAGTTCTTCAATGGGTTCTCCCCGGATAATGATAAAATCCTCATATGTCCCTTCGTAGGGGCGCTCTAGGACCTTCATTGATGAGACTTTAACGGGAGGATTGCAGTTCTGGATATCCCTGGTAAACTGCTCAAGATCAGTCTCTTTTCCTTCTGCCACGATACAAACATCACGAGTTGAAAGGTTCTGCACATATCCGGATATTTGATTATTTAAAGCAATTTCTTCGACCTTATCGCGGAAACCAACCCGTTGTACCTTTCCAAATGCCGTGATATAATATTGTTTGAGTGAATTGACAGTCATCTCTAGTACTCCTTTATTCCGGACTACATTAAATTCTTATTGGGTGGATATACTGGTAAAAAAATATGGAGATGTATGGGACCAGAAAAACATTGGGATGGAAAGGTGCTGATATCCACATCACCCCCAAACAAGGATGATATCCGACTTGAATTATTTTTGCACATCAAGCAAGGCAACCCTCTCACAGACGAGATCCTGGATTCTTGCATACCCCACAACCTCCAGTTCTTCTTTGGTAATAGCAAAGAGATCCTGTAGAACACGCATTTTTTCTTCTGATATCGCTTCCCAGTCTTCTGTATTTTTCTCATTTACTAATGAAGAGAGTTCTAATGAAGCGTTCTTATTGGGAGGACAAATACAGAGATATGCTTCATTTTTTCCTGGATGTATTCCAAAAGGCTTTGTAAGACTGGTCTGCCTGGTTCCGGCAGCATATAAGAGTACTTCTATTTCAAGTGAACGGGCAACGTTGATCCCCTCTTGGTAGGACCGGAAAGCATGGTTGATAGCAGATGTGACATGTTTTTGTCCTGCCATGGCATTACGGTCAAGACAGATAATTGAGACGTCGTTTCGTGTGGCAATGTCACGCAGTTCCTTTAAAAAGTGAGAAACATCGGTTACTTCAAACCATACCTGTTGTATCAGACATATATCCGTATTCATATCAAAAAAAATCTAACGCCTGCTGACCAGGCACGGGTTTTTGTTCTGAGCTTGTAGCAACATCATGTGTATCGCGATTCCTGTCACTTACAGAATCAAAAATTACATAGGCTCGTTTCGTTCCGATAATTTTAGCAATGACAGACTCCTCTGCTATTAGAACCTCATTTGGCGTGTTATAGCCATTTTCACGAAGTTTCTGCGCCAGTGCAGGGCCGATACCAATAAGATCTTCAAGTCGCTGAGGGTTGAATTCACCATTGGATTTTGATCTGCTGCCTGACAGAACAGTTGCATTGCCAACCTCCCGTATCTTTAGTTCCTGAAATATCTGGTATGCTATTTTCTCACCGACAATACGTGCAACGGCACTATGACCTGCTGCCTGGATAGTATTTCGGTCCATCAAACCCTGGTTAAAGAGACGACGTGCACGGATACGACCAACATTGCGGATATGAACCAGGGGGAGTAGTTCAGGTTTGACTCCGTACTGCACACGGGTTGAAAGCTCGGTTAATTGGGGAGCAAACGTTGGTGCTACCATATGTGCAAGCCTGCTGGCGGCATGGAGAAGCCATTTGCCTGAATCGACTGAGTTATAAATATCCCCAGCTCCAACACCGTACCGTTCCTCAAGCATTGCGTCAGAGAGTTCATCTGCCCAGTCAGACAGAAGAAGAGCAGTCTTTAACCCACGAAGATATTTCTCTTCACCCTCTTCATTGTATGGCACATCAACGACCAGTTCATCCGCCCTGTTATACAGAAAATTATTGAGCATATGTGCATCTTTTGTCTTGACATACAGACCTGGCATATCTGGAGAGCAACAGATAAGATGCAGGATTCCAATATCTGACCATGTCTTTAGGCTGGCAAGATGTTCAGCTACCAGATGAGCTCCCCGTGGATCGATATACAGACGTGATACCAGTGAACCTAAAGGTGTTGCCCGCACATAGTCCCCTTCTTCCACTATCATCTTTGATTGTATCAGAAAGGTGAGGATACTCTCAATGACCCGGTTCATTGTCCGGGATTGTGGATGAAGATACAAAAAGAAGGTTTTTTTCATGAACTCTGATATCTCTTCATGGGTATGGACAAAACCCGTTGCGACAAGAGAGAGGATATGCGTACATAGTGCCCCTTCGTCGCCGGATTGCGATTCAACCTTCTCAGGACTTGCATTGATGAAGAACTCAAAGAGATCATCAATCATCCCCCTGTCTTTTGCTATAAGAATGGCTTCACCGTATGGATCAAGGTGTGGTCTGCCAGCCCGTCCGGCCATCTGATGATACTCCATGACTGGTATCGGCACCATTCCCATTTCTGAAGTGAACCTCTGATAGTCCCTGATTATCACCCGGCGTGCAGGAAGATTCATTCCTGCTGCAAGTGTTGGTGTTGCTGATATTATCTGAATCAGTCCATTTCGAAACCCTTCCTCAACAATTGCACGCTCTTCCCGTTTTAGTCCGGCATGGTGATAGGCGACTCCCTGGGCAACACATGATGCCAGATAGTTTTCTGCATCTTTATCCCTCAAAGAGACCAGGCGTTCAGCAAGGGCACGGGTATCCGGACTTCCACATGACAGGGCTTTTGCCGCACGTTTGGCAAACCCTTCGGCGTTGCGTCGTGATGATACAAAAACAAGACACTGCCCACCCTCAGTTATCGTATCAGAACACAGATTCAGGTCATCGTATTTTGTTATCTGTGGCAGGCTCCGTTTCATATCAGTAAACTGAATCTCTCCATCAAAATAGACACCCTGTCTGAGATCTACCGGCCGCCAGTCACTCTTGATACGTGTTGCATTCATCCAGCCTGCTAGTTGTTCAGGGTTTCCGATTGTTGCAGAGAGTGCAATTATTTGCATTGCCGGATTTTTATATCGCATCTTAGTGATGACCATCTCCAGCGTAGTCCCCCGGTTCTCAGCATCAATCAGGTGGACTTCGTCGAGTACCAGGCAGGTGATAAGGGGGATCCAGGGACTTTTATTTCTCAGAAGTGAATCAACCTTTTCACTGGTGGCAACGATAATATCATAGGAGCCAAGATACGGATCAGTCCTGTCAAGATCACCTGTCGCAACACCTGTTTTTACTCCTTTGTGAGAAAATTCGTCATATTTTTCTGAGGCAAGTGCCCTGAGCGGGACAATATACAGGCATTTACCTCCTTTTGCTATCTGATGATGCATCGCCATCTCTGCAATAAGGGTCTTGCCACTGGCTGTGGGTATCGAAATCAGGAGATTGCTCCCTGTCAGAAGACCATTTTCTATGCATTCCACCTGTGGTGGGTAGAGGGTATGGATTCCTTTTGCTGCATATGCACTGACCAGAGGCTGTGGCAGGTCTAAGTCGGCAATCTTCATATGTTTTTATTTCCGGAGGAGGGTTACATTAGGCTTCATTTCTAGGATAAAGAATTTTTCTGATTATTCTGTTTCCCATGGAAAAATAATTAGTAATAGTATCCAAGCATATCACGTTTAGCTTCACGCCGTTTCTTTTCAAGGAATGAAAAGACTGCTTCATGAGGGGCACCACCAATGAGCATATCAAGTCCCTCCTTTGTCGTCTTTATCTGATCAAATGTTCCAATGATAGCTACCGTTTTTCCATAGACTGAAAGGGAAGTGCGTGTTAGATCTTCAATCTGGTTACGTGCATACCCGTTTTTTCCAATTATCCGTCCGCGGATACGCTCAAGCTGATTCGGACTATCAACAATTTCTCCGAGGTTTATGATTTCCAGATAGAGATCTTCATCTTCGAGAAGGCAAAAGGCACGTTCCGGAGAGAATCCGCGTGATATTGCCTTTATTGTCTCTACCGATCTGATAAATAAGTCTGCATCCTCTCCTTCAATCGTAACAAGACCTTTTTCACTATCAACTTGTATTGATGTGCCTGTCCGTTCTTCTATATCACGTTTTACCAGTCCCTTTTTTCCGATAAGAACGCCGATTCGTTCTGTTGTGATTCGTGTTTCCTGCTTCATGATCCCTATTTCTCCTTATCGTACATATTATTCTCTGACGTAGTCACCGGAATGCCGGTAATTTTTGTAAATGTATCTCGTACATCATCAATATTACACATAGTTCCAAAGAACCGGTTTATATTTTCAAGATCCCGCATAAGAAATAACAGTGCCTGTGGATGTTCTTCAGTAACTGCCTGCCCCATATCAATCAGGTATGGCCTGTTTCCATAAAGGATGTTATATTCTGATAGATCACCATGCACCAGGTGAGCCTTCTGATACAGGGAAGTCACCTGTAACAGTATCTCTTCATACACGAGCCTGGGGTTTTCTAAGTTTACATTCCTGATTTGCGGGTATGGATTTTCATCTTCTCCTAAAAACTCCATTATCAGAATGTTGCGATCAAATACCAGAGGTTCAGGCACAGGTATACCTGCTTTTTGAGCTCGTTTCAAATTTGAAAATTCTTTCTTCGTCCAGGTAAAGATAAGTTCTTTCCTTGTCTTTCTGGTACCATGAAATCTTCTGTCACCGGTAATATACTCCTGCATACGCTTAAAATTCGCTGTCCTGATGAGGTAAATCTTTATCGCAACTGTTGATGATCCCCGGTCTGCCAAAAAGACATTTGCCTCTTTTCCAGTTGATATTGGACCACCAATAGCTGTAATCCAACCTTTTTGTGAGAGTTTATACAGAGCGAGCAGGGTAACATCATCAAAGACATCACCTCTGACTTTGAGTTGATCGAGATCTTTGATTCTCGCACGATCTTTATCGACCTGTCTATCGATTCGCTCTGTATACTCTTCGTTTGCCACATTACCAACTCTGGAACATTATGAAAGATGATCCCGTACCGGAGATAAAATTTCAGATAAGCAACGTGCGACTGTTGCCTTTAGATCTGCTGGATGAACGTTGCCTGCTGCATATACCTGCGCTATCTCTTCATATGAGTAACAGGTCAGGTCCCCTCCAAATTTTTCAGGTCTCATTATTGCAACTTCGCTCATCCGGGGGAAAATATGATACTGTAGTATCTGGAGTACTGGATTCTCTTCTATTTCCGGGGGGCAAAAGGCTTTTTTCATCTTTTTCTGAATCACTTCTTCTGAGTCAGCAACAGAGATGTAATTACCGGCAGAGGAGGACATCTTCTTCCCATCAAGACCATTGATAATCGGGAGATGGATACAGACCGGAGATGGATACCCTTTTGGTGGAAGATATTCCCGTGCAAGCATATGGATCTTTCTCTGATCAATACCGCCAACGGCTGCGTCTACCTGTAATACTGCTATATCAGCCATCTGCATAATCGGATATACCATCTGTGAGACCGTTGGAGCCTCCATTTGACGTCCAACTTCATCCATACTTCGTTTTGCACGATTCAGGGTAATTACCTGTGAGAGTTCATGGACAAGCATCTGATATTTTTGGGTAAGTTGCATTTCTGATCCGAGAACATATGTTACATCTGTCAGACCAAGTCCTTCAAAACATCGCCGGTTATATGCTGCAATCTCTCTCACTTCTTCCATGGTTCCCTTTCTGTTCAGGAATGCATGGAGATCTGCCAGGAGAACAATTACTTCAAATCCTGCATCGCGTAGATCAATCAGTTTATTAATTGTCACCAGATGACCAAGATGAATCTCTCCACTTGGTTCATATCCGGCATATACTTTCTTTACTGGCCTGGTCAGAAGAGACTGTAATTCATCATCAGTGACTGTCTCTACTGTATTACGTGTTGCCAGTGAATATGGATCCATTACCACACTGATGGGGAGTAAAAGGAGTTAATGATTGGGTGACCTTCAGATAGCAACAAAACCGAGAGCTTCATTTGTCATCCTGATAGATGTTGCACCATCTGCCACATCACCTGCCATTGCCCTGATAGCATCAATGTTCTCTACGACCACATCTGCCTCCTGGTGAATTGCCTGGAACAGGTACAGGTCACGTCCCACCACCGAGACAGAATCCTCATAAATTCCATTTTCCCAGAGATCAGATCGTGGACGTCCGAGATCCATAACATATTCCTTGAGTTCTGCGGTGCTTACTATTCCTGTTGCCTTTTTAACAAGACCAAGACGTGGATGAGCTTTAATAATGGCAAGTATTTCTTCTCTTGTTGCGTCTGAGGCAAGTTCAAAGATAAGGGCATGCATATGCATCTGTGTCGTTGGAACGATCATCGCCATCGTGACAATTGTAATATCTGGTAAGACTGAGTTTACATCAGGACCATGGTGACTTGGAATGCCCACCGGATCAAGAACAACAGAGTCAATCGGTCCTTTCTTTATCACATGAGGATCTGCCCCTCTCCTCACCATGACTGCCCTGACTTTTGTAACTCCGAACCCTTCGTCAACAGCTTTGATGATTCGGCAGAGTCCGGTTGTGTTACACGAGACAACCCTGACAAACTGTCTGTTACGAGCTCCTTCATAATTACATGATGCATTAAAGGAAAAACCAGCAATTTCATGAGATTCGCCCCCCTGCCATAACGCTTTGACCTTATGTTTCTCATACAGTGCCCGGTTCTTCACACCAACTCCACCGGGAGTTGCGTCAACAACAATGTCTGCACTCCTAATCATATCCTCAACACTGCCGGCAACGGTAATGCCAGCATCAGAAAAAGCCTGTGCCTTGGACATATCTGCAATAAAGAGTGGATAACCCCGTTCCTGGGCGACGAATGCCTCAGCGTTTGGTCTTGTCTTAGAGACGCCGATTACTTTCATGTCTCGCTGGAGTGACACTGCATCTGCCACACGCTTGCCAATAGTACCATATCCATTAATAGCTACTTTTATCATCATACTTCTCCTCAATTCTCCTCTATCAAGCCGGGGTATGATAGTGATATGTCAGTTGTGACGGATAAAGAAATGGTTTCCATAGAGATGTGGGTGGAGTGTCAGATCTAATTTCATCCACTATCCTTTGTGGTTACTAAATTGAACACATTATCGCATTTTAAATCCGAAAATGTATCAGTTTTTGTATTATCAGGTTGGGGTGACAGAAAAAAAGCCTGGGTGAGAAGCAAAAATTGTGTGTAATGGAAAAAAGATACAGATGAAGAGAAACATTGTATTTTTTTCCATCGTATCATCGGTTCTGTGGTGCTTTTTTGTGCTGATAAATCACCCATACATCCGGATCATCTGCAGTGCTGCATTAATATGGCGGGAGCCACCAGAGTCAACGGGTAGTCCATGCCCGGGATAGAGACCTTCAACCTCCATCTCATGCAGCCTCAATAATGATTCTTCCAGCATATTCCTGCTGCCTCCAGGAAAGTCATATCTTCCAAAGGCTCCGTCTGAAAAAACTGTATCGCCACTGATGAGTGTTTTTGTTTCCGGATCATACAGGCAGATGCTCCCCATTGTATGACCGGGAGTATGAAGGATTGTCCACCTGTCGATGGTGTCTCCTTCAGCCAGGAGATGGTCTGCCTGGATACCCGGTGCATGAGCGCCAAATTGCATTGAGAGACTATCCCTGTCACTGGTTAGTCCAGAAGCATCAAGAGAGTGGATATATACATCAGCTCCGGTATATTCTGCCAGGTGATGCAGGTATGCAATATGATCATAGTGAGAATGAGTAAGGACAATATGGGCAATCTGATTGCGGTATGGTTCTATTGAGACTGGAGTTACCCCGGCATCAATAAGAACCGAACCTGCAAGGTACGCATTTGCATAATATCCATTTCCTGGAATGAGTCTGACCTTCATGGTACTATAATTAAACGACTGCTCACAAACAAGTAACCGTATGGATACCCTCATCAACCAGTGCAGGCATGATATTTTGCCTGAGGTTGAAAAAATTGCCTTGCAGGAAGGAATCACTCCTGATAAAGTAGCACAGCAAATCGTATCCGGCAGGCTTGTCATTCCTCATAACCACAGAAGAAAACATCAGATTATTGGAATCGGTGACTCTTGTCGTGTGAAAGTTAATGTGAATGTTGGAACCAGTAACCAGCTCTGTGATCCTGCGCTTGAGTACAAAAAGGCAGAGGCAGCTCTTCAAAATGGCGCAGACAGCCTTATGGATCTCTCAACCGGAGGGGATCTGCGGAGTATGAGGGAGGAACTGCTGAAACTTGATACGACAATCGGCACGGTTCCCATTTATGAAGCGGTGAGAAGGGCAGGGAATGCTGCAGATCTTGAGGCTGATCTCCTTTTTCGTGTCATCAGGGAACACTGCAATCAGGGCGTTGATTTTCTGACCCTCCATTGTGGTGTAAATACCGATGTTCTTGGATCACTCAGGCAGGATCCACGGACGATGGGTGTTGTCTCACGCGGTGGAGCATTCCATATAGCAATGATGGCATCACAGGGGGTCGAAAATCCGCTCTGGTCTGAATATGACTATCTGCTTGAAATACTTGCAGAATATGATGTTGTCATCAGTCTTGGGGATGGCATGCGCCCTGGTTGTCAGGAAGATGCCCCAAAACTAGCGAAA
>Ga0265594_1002746_pt1 | contig 12230 bp, 8 predicted proteins | sample saktaG_11_FD_190147 | JGI IMG/M metagenome (GOLD analysis project Ga0265594, IMG submission 190147) | Saline water microbial communities from Sakinaw Lake, British Columbia, Canada - sak_2011_5_24_80m | ecosystem: Environmental > Aquatic > Non-marine Saline and Alkaline > Saline ... | reverse complement strand
GAAGCCGCCAGCGGTTTGTGGAAGGCAACCTGGAGGGAGCCCTCGACGAACGACCGCGACAGGGTCGAAGCAAAAGGCTGGATGAAAAAGGTGAAGCCATCCTGGAGACTCTGACCCATAGCAAACCACCGGAAGGTCGGAAGCGGTGGACGTTGCAGCTTTTGGCAGACCGGTTGGTGCAATTGAAGGTCGTAGGTGTCTACTCAGCAAGGGAACGCATCAGCACCTCTTGGCGAGGATAGGGCATCTCGATCCCTTCTCGTTCGAAGGATTCCTTGACGCGGCGGCGAAGCTCCCGCGCCACGTCCCACTGCTTGCCCGGCTTGGTCTTGACCATGATCCGTACCGTCACCGTCCAATCGCCTAGAGCCTCCACTCCCGTGACAGTGGGCTCTTCTAGTAGGAGGAGCGCGAATTGCTCATCCTGATACAGGTCCTGACCAATCTGTCCTAGAGCGGTCACCACCCTTCCGATGTCCTCCTCGTAGGCCACGCCCAGGTCCACCACGGCCCGCGACCAATCTTTTGTGAGATTGGAGACGATGCGCATCTCACCGTTGGGGATGACGTGCAGTGTCCCCTCCAGGTCTCGCAAGAAAGTGGCCCGCAGGGTCATCTTCTCCACAGCGCCAGCGATATTACTAACCCTGATGGAGTCGCCGACGGCAAACTGATTCTCCAGTATGATGAAGACCCCACCGATGATGTCCTTGATCAGGGTTTGAGCACCCAAACCCACAGCTACTCCGGCTACGCCTGCTCCAGCGATAAGAGGCGCGATGTCCAGGCCCAGCTCGCGCAGAATCATCAGCCCGGCTATGGTGGCCATAACAGCCAGAGCAGTGTTGTGTATCACCCTGGCCAGGGTCCTGGCCCGCTGCGCCGCCTCGCCAGAGGGAGCTGCCCCAGCAAGAAACCTTTCGAGGCGAGCCGTCAAGACCCGTAAAGAACGGTAGCCGACCAGGCAGCCGAACACAATAATGACGATGCGAAGTCCGCTGGTCAAAAGCCAATCCCGAATCATTTGCCAGACGTTTTCTCCCATGAGTATCTCTATTCCCCTGGCTCTCCAGGCTTCGAATAAGCTGCCGCTGGCGGATCATCGAACAGGCTGTCGTCTTAGGAGCCGAGTCACGATCTGCGGTTGGCGCAGTTGCACGATCAACATTCCCACGCCGGCCACGGCCAGCCCGAAGGCCTCTTTGGCAGTGACCCGTTCGTGCAGAAACAAAACGGCCAGCACTGGTATCCAGATGAGCATGGTGCCGTTGATGATGCTGGATTCCGTCGCCGAAAGCGTGCGGAGCGTATGGTTCCAGAGGGTGAAGGCAAAGGCCGTGTTGACCACGGCAAGCCAGGCAATGATGGCCCAGCCCTTGATACCGATTTCAGGGAGCCCCTGAACAGCGACCCCAGTGGCAAGCAGCACTATCGAGCCGATGCCCATGCTAATGACGGTCACGACGAGGGGATGCATGTCGCCCGCACGGTTGACGGCCCGGCCGAGGATGGAAGCGCCGGCGTTGGCGAGAACGCCGAGGACTGAGACCAGGACACCGAACAACTGGCTCGTCGGGAGCGCCACTGGGCAGAAGTAGATTACCGCGCCCAGGGTGGCCAGGCCCACGCCGAGCCACTGGAACCGCGTCGGCCGTTCGGCCAGCCAGACGATGCCCATCAGGGCGACCGTAACGCTGCTGAAGCTCCACAGCAAGTTGACCGTCACGGCCGGCAAGTAAGCCAGGGCCACAAAGATCGCGCCCTGCGTGATGGCGTAGAGGAGCAGGCCGAGGATAAGAAGGCGGCCCCACGTTCGCCTCGATATCGAGCCAAGCGACGACAGTTGGCCGGAGAGAAGCACGACTGGCAAGAGACATAAGAATGCCAGGGTGTATCGCAAGCCGGCGAACGTCAGGGCCGGTATTTCCTCCAGCCCGATCTTGATGAGCACCCAGGACGTGGCCCACAGGAAAACGACGAACAGAGCCTGGACAACGGCTCGTGGATGGTAAGCTCGACGAATCATTGTGAGATCTTCGGTTAAGTGAGCGGCCGCTGTGGATCCTCCGCCTTGCTCTTGGCCTCACCGTGTTGAACAGGATAGAGTTTCAAGATTGTTCCTACTCCAATTCTAAACCGTGATATCACTTGGCGGCTGCGAGCTCAACCCGACTATCGCCAGCTAGCAGATGACAGCTTTGCTTGGCACACCAGCGAGTGGTTAGACGCACGCCTCATTTTCACTTTCTGCGTTGGCAAAACGTAGGCATTGGCCATCTTGCGTGATATCGAAGTAATGTTGTTCAATCAACTCGGCTAGCAGTCTCATTGAGTTATCGATTGAGGTTACCAAGCCTGCATAGTGCTCTCTCAGGTTCACATCTGGAATGGAATCTCCAAAATGGGCAATACCACTAGACCGCAGTTGCCACAGTATGTCGAGGGGGCCTGTGACCTCCGCGATTACCTCGTTATCGACTCCAAGGCTAACAAGGCACGCATGGAGGAGTTTTAGGCTGCCTAGTGAGGGGTTGTCGCAACCTAAGGCTCTGGCTACTTTTCTGATGTCATTCTTGCTAAATCTGTCCACAACGATCCTCGACAATTCAAGGATTTGATCCTCCCATTCCTTTGGCGAATCAGTGACAACATACGCCAATCTCGAAAACGGACTCACACCATCTGGGATCTCCCAGATAGAGCGCTTAATTCCAAACTGCATGGCCAATGGGAAATTAGCCAATATCTGTTTGAGCGAACGTAGCGGGCCATATTCACTATCCCACTCGGCAAGAAAATCGGTCTTATAGGCTCTTTGAGAGATTCCCGCTTTCGGTGCCTCGTTGAAAGACCTCCAATAGAGCTGCTCTTCATAAGGTAGGTTTCTCAAATCGCAGAGATAAGCATGCACTTGCCCAGCCTCGTTGATGTCATAGCTGAGTGACCAAGTCCCACGGCATGTAATCGTCCGTTCCTCTATCGTGTATTTATCCGGATCCTGCTTGTACTTAAGCATTACCTCGGACCTGAAGAAGGCTGGTGAGATCTCGAAGGGCAAGTCTGATGGGACAAAGTAGTTTCCAAGTTGATCCGGAGCACATGAACGCTCTGTCACCACATTGTGCTTCCAGTCAAGAACAATGAAGCTGGCGTACTGCCTTGGTTGTCTCTCTCCGCCCCTCACAACCTCCATCATGACCTCATCTGAAGTTCGCTGACGGATGATCTGAAATCCTCTCAAATGGGATTGTCCACTGGATGTGAGAACCCGAAGTGCATGTAGCTCACTGGACCCTTCTTTTAGTGCCACACAATCTTTCAAAAGTGGGTCACTCCACGGATGACCTTTGTACCGGATCACATCAAACACTCTAACCAAGACGGCATCGGTCAGAAACAGATACAGTTCAAGTTCATCAGAATCTACAACAGTGAGACAACCCTCATCGCTTTGGGAAACCTCAACTACGTTCTTTAGATCACCATTTGCATCAAGCTTGCAGTAGGCACTTCGCCGCTCAACCCAGTGAATATCAAGAATGTGCGCTACTCGCTGGTTTAGCTCGAGATAGGCTTCTTTGCCCTCTTCAAACCCATAGAAATGGCGATGGAACAGAAGTGGCTCACTATGGTCTAGGAGGCGACTAGCCGTATGGTCCAGAGGTGGAAATATCCGTTTCCTTGCTTCACCGTCTTCGGGGGAGTAGCCATATCCCCAACCTCGGCTGGCAAAGAAATTCCACCCCATGATGTCATCAACGTAATCTTCCGCTCCTAAACGCTCCTCAGGCATCATCATTGAATAAAGGTAGAATTGATGTGCTGAGATATCGATGGGAACTATCCCGGCAGTAGTTGCCATCAGGAACGACAGCGCTTCTTCAAGCTCGAGCCAACGTTTGTAGTCATCTGTGTCTGGTTCTGGGGCCACTCTCTGTTGATCAAGCCAATTCCATAGTTGCTTAATAAAAGGCATAGCCTACCTCACTGGTACATCGATTGGACTGCTTGCCAAACGGCACAATCCTATATTATGCTGCCATTCTTCCGTATAGAACACCATACAGCAACAGTGCCTAACATCTCGTACACGAAATCAAGTGCCGCGGGCATTTTACAAATGAGCTCCGCACTATTCTTTCGCTACCACATTCACATCCGGCAGGAGGATGTAGGGCAGGCTGAAAATGCGGTAGACCCACTCTGTCTCTCGGCTGACAGCGGCCACGTCCTGGAGCAGGTCGTAGACGTTGCCAGCGATGGATACGTCCTTTACCCGTCCCACGATCTCACCCTTTTCGATCTTGAAAGCCAGGCTCAACGAGTTGGAAAAGGCGCCTGAGATGACGTTGCCCTGCCCCAGACCCAGCGCGTTCTCGACCAGCAATCCTTCGTCTATGCCGGCGATGATCTCTGCCAGCGGCGTTTCACCCGCACCGAACATCAAATTGGTCGGCGAAGGGGCTGGCGGGCTGAACAGGCTGCGGGAGCCGTTGCCCGTTGACTCGACGCCCGACGACTCGACTGAGCTCGCCGAAGTCTGGGCGGCCGTCTTGAGATCATACAGAAACCCCTTCAACACGCCCTGCTCTACCAGCACGTTGCGCCGGTGGGCCACACCCTCGTGGTCGTAAGAGGCGCTGCCGAACTTGCCGTCCAGGGTGGGGTCGTCAACGATGGTAATCTTGTCGTCGAACAGCTTTTCGCCAATCTTGCCGACCATGGGCGAGATGCGCGTGTAGACGTTTTTTCCGTTGAGCCCAAGCATGAGCGGAAGGCCCAGCACCAGGGCTCCAGTCGGCGCGAAAAGAACGGGCATCCGCCCGGATTGGATGGTTGCGCTTCTCTTGGCCAGTTCCAGTTTTTCGCCCAGCCGGCGCGCAAACGCCAGGTAGTCGTCCTCCCAGACCGTCGTGCCCAAGGTGTCGAACATGAACAGCACGTCGTCTCCTTTGATGCGATTGACCTCGAAAGATATGGACAAAGGCGACCGCCTGAACGACACGTTGCTTCCTGCCTGGTTGCGGAGAGAGAGATGCTGCACGCCACGTTCCAGCTCGACATTGACGAGCGCATCGGGCTCAACCAGACAGATGACGTCAATGATCTCCTGGCCGATCTCGACCATGCGCGGGACGGACAGCTCGGTGATGGCCTGGTCAAAGGTCGTCACCTTTGGGGCGGATTGCGGGGCTGGAAAGGCAATCGGTATCTCGTCGCCATAGGCAGCCGACTCTAGCGCGTTGCTCACCAGCTTTTCCGCCGCCGCCTCATCGCTCGACGCGGCAAAGCCCAGTCGGCCGTTCTTGACCACACGCACGGCAACGCCCCTGGTTTCCTCCACCTGGCTTTTCTTGAGCCGGTTGGCCTCAAAGCCAACCGTGGTGGACTCACTTTGTACATTCACGACCTCGACCTGCTCGGCCTCAGTGCTCAATTGCTTCAGAATATCCATGCTACTTGCCTCCTTGTCGGACGCAGATGCACGCAGATAAACGCTGATTTTTTAACCTTATCTGCGAAAATCCGCGTGTAAGCGAAGCGGCATCTGCGTCCTATTTTCCGCCGATGACGACATTCTGGATGCGAATGTGGGGCGCGCCAAAGGTGACGGGCAGGCCACCCTGTCCCTTGCCACAGGTGCCACCCGCCTGCATCCACTCGAAATCGTTGCCAATGGCGTCAATGTTCATCAGCGTGGTGAACAGATTGCCAGCCAGAATCACGTCTTTGACCATCTCGGCGATCTGGCCGTCGCGAATCATGTAGGCGTAGGCCGAACTGAAAGAGAAATTCTCCAGCGCTGTCTGCCCGCCGTACATGTCGCAAGCATAGATGCCCAGCTCGATGTCCTGGATCATGTCTTCAAAAGATGTTTCGCCCCCTTCGATGGCCGTGTTGGTCATACGCACGATGGGAGGGTAGCGATAGCCCGTGGCCCGCGCGTTGCCGGTGGGTTTCTCTCCCATCTTGGCCGCCGTCTCGCGAGAGTGGAGTCTGCCGACCAGGACGCCGTTTTTGATCAAATCGGTGCGTCCCGTTGGCGTCCCTTCGTCGTCGTACTTGTGCGTGCCCCGGAGTCCGGGAAGAGACCCATCGTCAAGCACGGTGAGAATGTCCTGGCCGAATCGCCGCCCCAGAACCATCATCTCCTGCGCTTTGGGGTTTTCGTAGACAAAGTCCGACTCGGAGAGATGCCCAAAGGCTTCGTGAATAAAGACACCTGCCAGCATCTGGTTGAGCACGACGGGATATTGACCACCGACCACCGTCTCTGCGCTCAACAGGTCCACAGCGCGCTGGGCAACAGCCTGGGCCATCTCCTCTCGTCCTTGCACAAAGTCGAACCCTTTCTGCCCGGAGCGAGTTTCTGTCGCGGTCTGCACGTTATCACCGTCGCGTGTAATGACCATAACCCACAAAGTGATCATGGGACGCTCTTCTTCGATGAACGTACCTTCCGAGTTGGCGAAGAAGACGCGGCTGAAGGTGTCGTTGTATCCACACTGCGTGTCCACGATCCTGTCGCTGTGACCCAGCAAAATGCTGTTGTATTCCTCGGCCAGGGCCTTTTTGCCGGCCATCGTCGTGCCCCGAAAGTCGTGTTCCAGCGTCACCGCGATTCGATCCTCAGAAACAGGGATAGGAGCCAATTCGATAGGCTCTTCGCTTTGGGCGACCCTGGCGCATTGGTAGGCCTGCTCGACTTTGGTCAGCAAATCGCCACGGTCGTTGAACGTGGCAATGCCCCAGCCACGATCTTTGCACAGGCAGCGCACGATGCCCCCCGCGTCAATCACCGCGCTGGCCGTCTCCAGGTCTTTGCCCCGATAGGCAACGGTGGTGGCCTCTCGTTCTTCTATTCGGATTTCGGTGTAGTCCGCTCTGCTTCTTTTTAGTGCTGCTTCGATTTTGTCTCGCATACGTTCTCCTCCTTATTTGAGACCTGTGTAGAAAGATAGCCCATCGTCTCCCAGGGCCAAAGCCAGGGCTTCCTGGGAATCGGTCATGCGCGCCCAACTGTGCTCGGGCAAGAGTCCCGATTTGCCTTCCACTAACTCCGCCCCCGAACTCAGCAGCTTGCTTAGAGGAACGTCCCGCTGGGCTGTCTCCAGTATGTGAATTGGCTTCAGCCAGATAAGAGCTGGAAGCTCCATCGTGGGCCAGGGTTGCCCATCGAGCTCAGCAAGGTAAACAACCAGGCATGCCTCACCCTGGTTGTCCTCGTGCCAGGGCTGGTGCGGCGGCGTGCGGTAGTAGTAGCGAAAGACCACGGCTGCCGGACGCTCTTTGCCTCGCAATGTCGCCCGCTCGACATCGCCCTGGCTACGCACAATGATGGTCTCAGGGCATGGAAGCAATCTGACACCACAGCCTATCTCCTCCTGAGCTTCCCGCAGTACGCCGGCCACCAGAGATTCGTCTTCATCCTCTATGCCACCGCCGATGCCTGTTAGCTCGATTATCTGGCGGGATCCTTCTGCTCGTGGTGGGCGAATGCCATACAGGAACCGGCCACCCTGGCGCAGGATCAGGCTCGTTCCCACGAACGTGTCATCGGGCACGATATCAGAGAGATGCTGAGGCTTGTGGGTTTTGCTTAGAGTCTTGGTTGGAGAAGGAAGACTGGTCTCAGGCATAGGTATGGTCTCTTGACTTGCTCAGGATAGGATTACGTCCATCCGGCGGACCCGCCCCCCACGCACATCCGTCGCCAGAGACAACTCAAGGCTGTCGCCAGTCACTGACCTTGTTGTGCCGTCCACAAATTTCAAGGTGTAGGCTACCACCTGAGCTCCATCCTTTCCGAACGTCGCTTTTCTTTCCTGGTTGTGATAGACAGCCAGCGTCTCGCCGATGAACTTAAAGGCAAAACAGTTCTCAGGAACGAGAACATCCGTCCACCCATCTCTGTCGTCCCAGTATCTGTAAGTGCCCTCAGCAGTTGTAAAAAGCCAGCCGGGGAGCACGGGCTGAAGACGCAATCGTAGCCGGCAATTCTGGTCCAGAAAGAACGGATGCTCACCCGCGACCATGATCGTCCAGATTTGCAGCATTTCGCAGGTCACGCCGCTCTGGCGCGGTTGAAATGCTTGGCCGTGAAGCGTTGTGTCGGGAAACTCACTACTGACAATGAAGGAGCAATTCTCCAGCGTGCTGCGCCCGTACATCGCCGGGTCGAGGAAAGGCGTCAGCGTGTGTCTGGCCTCCTCGAAGAACTCCTCGTGCAGCCCGCTGCGCAGGACCTGGAGGAGCCATTTGTATTCCATGTGGGTGTAGATGGATTCGTTCTCGATCCACCCGCGCGCGTAGGACTTGATGCGGCCGATCTCAAACGGCTCCTGTTCCAACGACTCGCAGACCTTGTACATCTGCAACCGGGTGTCGTACAGCCCGCTACGCTTCACAGCCTCAAAGATCGGGACGGCTTGCTCTGGGAACACTCTGAGCCAGTGTGCCGGCCCCTCCAGAAAAAGAGCCAGCGGCACCTGTTTGAACTCGTGGGCTCCTACCAGCGGATAACCGGCCTGGCTCTCGAGTTGTCCGCCTCGATCATCAAGTAAGGGGCTGTAATCAGTGACTTCGTTGATGAAATAGGTGTAGGGAACGCCCGTATCGTGGAATAGTCTGTTTCGTGGCATACCGCCAAAGGTGGCCTCCAGTAAACGCAGGCAGTTCTGGAAAAATCCTTTGACTTGCCCAAGATTCATCGGTCGTTCCTGCCCATGGATGCCAAGCCTCGTCGCCGCTCGAAACGCCTCTTTGAGGGCGTGGCTCTCGTTCCAATACACGAGCGGGCTAGCCGCGCCCTCGCACGCCAGGCGTTTTTCGATGGCCACGTTCAGCCCGCCGACGAAGGTGTAGAGCTCTTCGAACAGCGGTAGCGACTCTGACGCGGCGAAGTCGCCCTGCGAAAGGCTGTCCAAGAGGAAGCGGCAGGCGCGTATCAGCTCGAGGGTTTCGCAAATGGATGACCCAAACAAGCCGGGGAGGCCATTCAGGGAATCACACCAACCCGGTTTGCCCGCTTCCATCTCTACCCCGACACCTTCAGGGTCCAGCGTAGCAATCTTGTTGGCAACGATGCACAAAAGTTTCCCCAGCAGGTTGGTGGAATAGACCTCCCCTCTCCCGAACTGCGTGCGGACCTTACAGGGGTCTTTGGCGCGGGACCGAATCAATTCTTGCTTTCCCGGGTCGCGAACCACCGCACCGTACTGTCGGACGCGGTCATTCACGAGCACAGTCTTCTCGGCCCGCGCCTGCACCACGTCGGGGTTGTCATAGAAAGTATAGACTTTCTTCTCTAAGAGGATCTCCCGCAGCCGATCAGGGTAGATCATCAGAAATGAATCCAGCAGATCGAGGTTGTAGAACCAGTGGTCAATCCAATACCCTTCGTGGAGTGCCCCGATCTCGCCCTGCCTGCACAACGGCAGCAAGTCGGCCAGAATCTCTTCATAGGATCGCTCAACTGAAGTGACACTCGCCTCCAGCGCCACGATGAACTGGCCGGGGGTGAACGAGCTGGCCACCAACGCCAGGAGGTCCTCGCGCGCAGCTTCATCGGGGACCAGGCCGCTCAGCAACCTTTCCACCCCCTCCACGTCATCGGCGACGAACGTAAGCCCATTCACGACCAATGGGTTGTACCCATCGGTCTGGGTCAGATTCAGGAATGTGATGACGTTGTGATCCTCTGCCTCCGGGAAAAACCAGGTGTCCAGGCGGCGGTTTTGGAGGATGCTTCGGTAGTGGCCATTTCCCTGGGACAGATAGGTCGGCTCCAAGACAATCCAGTGATAGTCACGCTCCAGGTCACCGCCCTGCCGCGAGTAGATGTAGAAAAGACTCTTATTGTCCGCGGATTCAAAAGTCACCGGCATGCCGCCGCGCATTACGTTGTCGAGAAATGTCTGCCGACAGTACTGGTCGAACGTTGGCTCGCTGCTCACAGTAAAAGCGAAGTTCTTGATCTGGTCAATGACCTCATGATTCTCGGCCCGCTTTTGCGGCACGAAATCACGCATTTCCAAAACCGGGAGGAACTCTTTCAAAGCCTGTTCGTTGGCGGTGTAGCCTATCACGGAGCACACGGTCAGTGTTTCCCCAGGCGGGATGGAACGCGTCAAGGCGGTGAAGGCACAGGGGGTTCTAGTCTCCCTGGTCTGATCGGCGTCCAGAATCGTGTCTACAGATTCGTGCGCCAGCACCCACGGGAAGTCGTGGTTTTCCGCCTCTCCAAACAGCACGGCGGGGTCAACGATTAAACTGCGGGGTGGCGCCTTTACGCCATCCACCAGGCTGCAATAAAAGTGCCCGGCCTCGATCTTTCTGACCTCCTCGACGTCGGCCGGGGTCTGCTTCAGCCGGAAGAGCGGGACGCCCTCCACGTCAAGGACGTCCATCATCCCCTCGATGTGCCTGGCGATTACCTTCACGTGATCAAAAGTCACGCCGTAAGGCAGCACTCGCGCCACGCCGTCTACCACCTCAGCTTCCCTGGTTTCTTGGGCGCCATTAGTGATGGTGACCAGACGGATCAGGCCAGCGAGCGGCATATTGACCAAAGGAAAGTAGACCACAGTGGTCTCTAACCCGAGTTCGGCGTTGCGTTCATGGAGCTCTAGCTCGTGCGAGGAGACGATCATCCACTGCGTAATGGCCTCGTTTTCCACCTTCTGGAACGGTTCGTACACGCGCGCGCCATCGAGTCTGATAAACGTCCTGAACCCCTCCTTACCAACGGCCTGGCAGGCTTTGTTGAAGGACAGAAACTCCAGTATGGCGTGGTCCTTGTCGTGCACGCCGAGGCTGCAAACCCCCTGGGCCTTGCTGACATAGTAGGCCCACAGCGGTATCCCCCATTTGCCCGCGATGCCGGGAAAGAAGTTGGAAAATGGCTTGGCCCAGTTATAGCTCTCGACGACGAACCGATGGTCGCGTTCGAAGTAGTATTGCGCTTGAGGAAGGGTCATGTCTGCAGGGCTACCTCGTGAACATACGCCGACAATTCAATGAGCCATCTCTCATGGCCGCACAGAGAGAGGGAGGCAAACTGACGGCCTCCCTCGGTCGAGTGCACGGTAGGCAAAATGCTACCTCCCAGACGCTTACTATCCCTTCACCGAGCCAGCCAGGATGCCCCGCACGAAGTAGCGCTGCAAGGAGAAGAAAACGACCAGCGGCAGGGCCATGGAGACGAAAGCAGCGGCGGTAAGCAACTGCCAGTCCTGACCCATAGACTGCACCAGGCCGGACAACTTGACGGTCAGCGGTGCGACGTCCTGCGTTCCGCCCAGGTAGATCAGAGCCACCAAGAGGTCATTCCATACCCACAAGAACTGGAAGATGGCCAGCGACGCTATGGCCGGGATTGAGAGGGGAAAGGCCAATCGGAAGAAAGCCGTCAGATGCGAAGCGCCATCCAGATAGGCCGACTCAAACAGATCCCTGGGCAGCGAGCCGATGAAGTTGCGCAGCAGATAGACGGCAAAGGGCAGCCCATAGCCAGTGTGCGCCAGCCAGATGCCCAGGAAGGTGCCAGCCAATCCCAGCCGGTTGTATACGCGCAGCAACGGAATCAGGGTCATCTGAAGGGGAACCACCAGCAGGCCCACCACGATGACGAAGAGAACTTGACGGCCAGGGAAATCCATCCAGGCGAAGGCATAGGCGGCGAAGGCTGCCACAGCAATCGGGATGACGGTGGAGGGAATGGCAATGGTCAGACTGTTGAGAAACGCACGCGCCATCCCCTCGGTGGTGAGGACGCGGATGTAGTTGTCCAGTTGATACTGAGTGAAATCGAATGGATGCTGAAAGACTGTCCACCAGCCGGTGGCAAAAACATCGTTTTGGGGACGGAAAGAGCTGATCAGCAACCCCACCGAAGGCAATGTCCATACGAAGGTGATTCCGATGAGAACTATGTGCAACGGTACGCTTGAGAGAATCTTTCTCAATCTGTCGCTTGTCATGAGCTTTGTCGAATGGCTCATCGCATAGCCTCCTGAGCCCGAAAGCGGCGGATGTTAGTCGCCATGATAGGGATGACAGCCAAGAGCAAGATAACGGCAATGGCGCTGGCACGCCCGGTGTTTCGCCAGGCGAACATCTCCTTGTACATGCGATTGGCCAGGACCTCGGTATCTCGATTGCCGTTGGTCAAGACGAAGACGATGTCGAAGGCCTTGAGCGCACCTATGATAACCGTGGTGGCTACCACG
>Ga0265594_1002741_pt1 | contig 12245 bp, 14 predicted proteins | sample saktaG_11_FD_190147 | JGI IMG/M metagenome (GOLD analysis project Ga0265594, IMG submission 190147) | Saline water microbial communities from Sakinaw Lake, British Columbia, Canada - sak_2011_5_24_80m | ecosystem: Environmental > Aquatic > Non-marine Saline and Alkaline > Saline ... | reverse complement strand
AGTCCACACAGGTGATGATCTCTTCCCTGATGGATACCTGGCTTTTAGTCGGGTACGTGGAGGGGAATGGAGAGCGCAACCGCACACTCAGCATCCTGAAATCACGGGGAATGAGTCATTCAAACCAGTTGCGTGAGTTTGTGCTATCAGATAACGGCATTGATCTTGTAAATGTGTATGCCAGCGGTAACATAGTCCTGACCGGTGCTGCCCGCCTGGCTCAGCAGTCAAAGGAAGAGTGGGATCTTGTCCGTTTCCAGAGGGAGCGTGAACTGAATCATCAGATATTTGAGGAGAAAGAGAAGAGCATAGAGGCTCAGATTGCCAAACTGCAGGCAGAACTGCTGCTCGAAAAGACCCGGTACCGCCTTGTGGAAGAGGAGACAGAGGAGAGCACCCGATCCATCATTGAAACACGAAAAAAGATGGAGCAACACCGCGGTGCCGATTTGTAGTGAGAAAAAATGACAAATGAGGAAACAGACAAAAAATGGGTACTCAAACTCTATGTGGCAGGTCAGACTCCAAATCCCTGACCGCCTTTGCAAATCTGAAAAAGATCTGTGAGGAGTATCTTCCGGAACACTACATTATTGAGGTTATTGACCTGCTGGAAAAACCCGAACTGGCAGAAGGGGATCAAATAATTGCCATTCCTACTCTTATTAAAAACCTTCCTGACCCTGTTCGAAAGATCATCGGTGATCTCTCCAACACCGAGAAGGTCCTGGTTGGTCTTGATATAGTACCGAGGTGATTTTCAATGGATGAAAATGCCCCTGATCCGAACCAGTCGACTACCCGGACTTTTGAGGAGGCGATACAGGAAGCAGGAAAGGGCACCTATATCCTGACACTCTATATCACCGGTCAGACGTCCGGTTCGCAGCGGGCTATTCGAAACATCAAAAAGATCTGCGAGGAAGAGCTTAACAGCCGCTATGAGCTGGAGATCATTGATATCTATCAACAGCCCGAATTGGCAAAGAATGTGGATCTCGTGGCAGCGCCCACGCTGATAAAAACACTCCCTGTCCCTATCCGCCGGCTTGTCGGTGATATGTCTGACCGGGAGCGGGTGCTTATTGGTCTGGACCTGAAGAAGAATGAGTAATCATCAGAAGACAAAAAGGCAATATGACTGAATCTGACCGTACCTCTGCTGAGATTCTTACTGAGAACGAACATCTGAAAGCCCGTATTAAAGAACTTGATGAGGTGCTGTGGGCGATCCGCTCAGGCGAGGTAGACGCCATTGTCAGCACTCCGGATATGGGAGGGCATATTTTCACCCTGGAGAGTTCTGAGACGCCCTACCGCTTTTTTGTTGAAAATATGAATCAGGGAGCGGTAATTCTTGATAGTGACCTGACAATACTCTACTGCAACCAGAAGTTTGCCGACATGACTGATCAGGATCTCAATAAGCTCGTCGGAGTATCTTTCTGTAATTTTCTGGGATCAGACGATGCAAAGCTCTGCATGACGGGTATCATTCTCCCCCGGAGTGAGAGAGTCTCTAAAGAGATAATTTTTACCTGTCCGGGTCGGGAACCCATGCCGGTCCAGATTGACATAGGATTGCTGAAAGAAGAGGCTGGTTATTACACCTATTCAGCCATTCTGACAGATCTTAGTTTCCTGAAGAAGAATGAGATGATTCTGGAGGAGACACTTTCACTTCTTCATGCTGCCATCGAATCAACAAATAACGGATTGCTGGTGGTAAACACAAATCGAAAAGTCACAATCTCTAATAACCTGTTTGTAGAGATGTGGAATCTTTCGGATTCTTTCATCAATTCGCAGGATGACAGACTGGTCATGAATGCTCTTATCAGACAGGTGAAACGTCCTGAGGAGTTTGCAGCAACGGTGCATGAGTTATATGCCACACCTGATAAAGAAGAATCTGATATCCTCGAGCTTCTGGATAACCGGATTTTTGACTGGTACTCAAAACCCCAAAAAATCGGGGATATCATAGTAGGGAGGATCTGGAGCTTTCAGGATATTACCTTAAAAAAACAGTTGGAAGAAATGATTAAGATGTCTCTTACCGAGAAAGAGACACTCTTAAAAGAGATCCATCACCGGGTGAAGAATAACATGCAGGTTGTCTCAAGCCTTCTCTTTATGCAGGCGAGAAAGACAAAGGATGCCCGGGTACAGGAGATCCTCCTTGAGAGTCAGAACCGGATAAAATCAATAGCTCTTGTACATGAAAGGATATACCAGTCAGAAGATTTTGAAAATATTAATTATACTGAATATATCAGAAAAATTACCCGGGACCTGTTTGAATCCTATCAGGTTGATCCAACTCGTATTTCCCTTTCTATCAATAAAGAGATAGTGTATCTTCCCATTGATAAGGCTGTGCCATGCAGTCTTGTCATCAACGAACTGGTATCTAATGCAGTGAAACATGCATTTCCCGAAGGGAGAACCGGGACCATTTTTATCGATTTTCAACGTCAGGGTGGCACGTATATCCTTGTATTTCGTGATGATGGGATAGGAATGCCACAAGGAATAGATAATACTCATTATGAGACGCTTGGGCTTGAACTCATCAGGGGACTGGTTCGCCAGCTGAACGGAACGATTGAACTGGACCGGACTGCCGGGGCGGCATATACCATTACGTTTCCGGTATAAGAATGATATTTACGGTTATATTACGGTAGTATTTCTATGGTGTGAGCCAATCACCTCATTATAATTTAAGTATATATCAATTGTTGAGGATATTTTGGCTGATGAACATATAGGAAGAATGGTTATCTTCGCTCCTGCCAAAAATCAGGTTTCTGGTGAAGATTCATCACGGCAAGTATATATATTTCTCCTTGTTGCTCTTTTATTGCATAGAGAATACCATATGGGAAACGGTTGATAATGCATTTTCGTGTATTAATAGAGAAGCGGGCATACGCCTCAGGGAACTGGATAATTCGCATTATTGCAACATGAACCTCAAAGGCAAATTCCCTGCCATAGGTCTGACTGAATATCCTCATAGTATGAGACTGCCTGATGAAGTTCTCTTTCTGCATCGGGGTGAAAAAAATAGTTCATTGAGATAGCCTGGTTTCTAACTTCGAGAAGACATCTTTCCCGGATCTCAGGGCAACCGATCCGTTAGTGAGTGAGACTAATCTATTTTCGGCAATGTCTGCCCAAAATATATCTATATCTGGATCAGTTGGTAAGTTCAGACTGGCAATCAACCGGTCAATAAGAGCAATTCGTTCCTGGGCTGGAAGTGAAAGGACTTCCTGTTCAATTTTATGAGATTAAGAAACCATATTTTTCTATAATTCCATGTATCAATTCTCATATATGTGTGTTGGGTAGATTATGAAGAAATTTATGGCATCCTGCCTGTTTATCATCTGATTAACTACGTCATAAATTAAAACCTATATTGACCTCACGAATAACTATTCTTTCACCAGTAAAGGCTCTGTCTATAAATCATGTGATACCATATCATCATGTTCAGGCAGGATGTATTACATGACATTCTGATAGTGTCTATATCACGGTAAGAATTCTAACCTCAGAGGTTGGAACCCAGATATCAGATATGCTGGCAATACGCACTTTGATGGTGCCAAAAAACCGAATGAAAAAGAGAATAGCAGGTAACAGGCATACAAGAGCTGGACGAAACATACTTTTATGCAGGATCCAGATATTCTCATACACCGTGGCAGCATGTTCTGATGAAGAAACCTAAAAAGAAATGCAGACAACATGTGTATAATTTTAAAGAAACTGATATAGGTATTGTACTGCTGATACAGTGCAACACGAGGGTTTACTATGGAATATCCTGATTTATCATTCATACGTGCGTATCGGGAGAATATACTTACGATTGCTCATCATCATGGTGCACATAACCTGCGGGTTTTCGGATCCTATGTCCGGGGTTCCCAGAGGCCTGAAAGTGATCTTGATCTTTTAGCAGATATAGATGATGATAGAAGCCTCCTTGACCAGGCAGCATTAATCCGGGAATTAGAAGAACTCCTTCATGTTACTATTGATCTGGTAGAGCCAGCCTGTCTGCATTGGTATATTAGAGATAAAATCCTTTATGAGGCGATTCCCTTATGAAAGACGATCAGTATTATCTGATTCTGATCCATGAGTATATCCAAAAGATCCGGGATTATACTCATGACGGGTATGATGTCTTTCCTGAGGATGAAAAGACTCAGGATGCCGTTATTCGAAAACTTCAGATTCTTGCAGAAACAACTCAACGATTATCAGAAGAGATAAAAAGGAGTGACCAAACTATTCCGTGGCAGGATATTGCAGGATTAAGAAACATTCTGGTACACCAGTATACTGAAGTAAATATCTCCAGAATCTGGCTGGTTATTGAATCTGATCTTCCTCCGTTATGTACGTTTATAACCCGGAATCTTCATAATGCGTCTGATTATACCAGTGGATAAGGTCATCTAAATGTATGGTTTCCTTCTCCAGAGTACATACTTACAAATTGGATGGCCTCAACTACTAGGTAGTGGCAAAAAACCTTATATGGTTTACCTTAATCGATGTAGCGGGCTCTGTCTGAAAACCAAGTGATACCATATCATCATATTCAGGCAGGATGTAATTACATGGCATTCTGACTTTCATATTTTTTATCACTTAAGGATTCAAACATTAGAGGTTGGAACATGTTTCAGATACTCCATGAAGTTCTGTGATTACAACAGTTCAATCAAGGATTTGAGGTTGAAATGGTCTTTCTGCGTCCTCTGCGGTAAATCAATTCAATTATCAAACAAATGTCTTTTCACCGCCAGAAAGAATGATGTAATGAGGAAAACAGGATTGGCAATATCACTTGAAAAATTGAGAGAGCTTCCTTTAATAAAAGAGGAAAAATTTCTCTCTTAATTGTAATTGTCGAATAGTAATAATCTGGATTATATGGTAATCGAGCACACTATTTTTGCACAAACCCTATAGGTAAATCAAACCAAACAAGAAATGCATGCCTGCAATTAGTGTTATTCTTGATGAGATCGAGGAACTCGGGATCGAAGACCAGGAATATGTCATAAACATTCTCCAAAACCGGTTACGGGATAGAAAGAGAGCAGACCTCGCATCCAGAGCCCGGGAGGCTATGAAAAACGCAGAGTCAGGAAACGTAAAAACGGGAGGTTTTCAGGAATTATGGGCCGATTGTAATGATTGATATAATCTGGGATGATCGGTTTAGTGGTTATTCAAAAAATGGAAAAAAAAGCATCCTGATCTCATTGACGAATTTAAATTTAAACTGGAATTATTCTGTACAGATCCTTTTAATCCCATCTTAAAAACACATGCCCTGCATGGTGGGTTACACGGATTATGTACCTCACAAATTACATTTCAATACCGATTAGTCTTCTCATTCACAGATTCATCCCGGACCCGGGTTATCCTGGTTACTATCGGAACACAGGAGAAGTCTATTAACCTTTCATGAAATATCATTTACCGGATCTATTAAGCATGTCACTCTACACGTTTTTAATACGAGGAATTCACTCTGCATCACTTTATTAAAGCCCATATTTCTCATTCTTTGCATTGTATTCCTATACCTCACACCGGATATTAAATGAGAGCATTTTTCCAATGGTGGGATACATCCCCACAATTATGATTAATGGCGAAATTTTCCAGGAAGTTTTGTTATTATCTTTATTTTTACCTCTTTCTCCGTCCTCTGCATATAACGTATCAAATGAATCGTCTGACCGTTTGATCATAAACACCCTGACCGCCGATATTGAACAGTTAAAACGCTAATACTGAATACCTTCAACGCTTAGTAAAATACTATTAAAAAGGTTTTGAGACTATCAGAGAATGACAATATACATTTCTCGAGCAATCATATTGAAGCTTAATTCATATTTAGTCAATGATTTCTGCACCATTTTTTTAAGGTTTTTGGGCAAGTATAATTCTCGGACACCCTGCTAGTTGCGATTAGATTTGGTCGTACTGTTAGGTAAAAGACTTTTGATTGACCTTTGTCATATTATTAAATTGAAAACTGAGTTATGCAACAGCCTCACAAGAAGAGTTCTTTATATCATGTTGATCATATCACTGAATAAAATGAATAACTCACCTCCAATCGATATCCTGTCGAAAATAATTCGTGATGAATTCGCAAGACAAGAGATAGTTGTCACCTCAGTATATCTATTTGGTAGTCGTGCCAAAGAAACCGCAAAATCAGACAGTGATTGGGATTTTCTAATTATTATACGTGATAAAATTTCACATTCTTTGAAACGAAAAATAATATCAGGAATAAGGAAATTATTTATTTTTGACTATAACATCGATGCTGATTTTATTGTATTAGCTGAAAAAGATGTTTTTTCAGGAAGCACTGACAAGGGTAGAATCTCATACTATGCCTTACGGGAAGGATTACTTGTATGAGTAATCACATTGAAACAGTGCAACGCTGGTGTCTGAAAGCGGATAATGATTTAAAAAACGCCTGTCATGAAATAGAACACGAAGATCCAGCTCTTGATACTATATGCTTCCATTCACAGCAGACTGCTGAAAAATATCTAAAAGCTTTTCTGGTTTTTTCGGATACTGAAATTCCTAAAACTCATTCCTTAATCAGACTCATCAGAGACTGTATTCTTATCGATCCATCTTTTAATGAACTTATTGAGAAAAATATTGATGAATTGACTGATTTCGCAATTGAAATACGCTATGCAGATGACTTCTACTTTCCTAGCTGGAAAAGCTCAGGATGCAATACAAAAAGCAGAACTTGTCCGTTCATTTGTTCTTTGTAGGATTACGATCATTGAACATCAATAAGACGATATCATATTAGGGAGTTACAGTAATCAAGACGAATCCCTATGGTTTCCTTGAGTTTGATATATACAAAAATTCTGAAATGACGACAAATTTCTATGTATCTTTTCAACCTTCTTTTCATGCAGGCGAGAAAGACAAAGGATGAAAAGGCACTGGAAATCCTTTTAAAGAGTCTGAACCGGATAAAATCGATAGCGCTTGTACATGAACGGATTTACCAGTCAGAAGATCTTGATATCATTGATTATACCGACTATGTAAGAAAAATACCTGTTATTTATTTGAGTCCTATCTAATTGATCCTAGTCGCATTTCCCTAACTGTCAGTTCAGAAATTATTTCTCTTTCAATTGACAAGGCTGTACCCTGCAGTCTTGTCATCAACGAACTGGTATCTAATGCATTAAAACATGCATTTCCCGAAGGGAGAACAGGGGCCATTTTTATCGATTTTCAACGTCAGGGAGATACGTATGTCCTTGTATTTCGTGATGATGGGATAGGAATGCCACAAGGAATAGATAATACTCATTATGAGACGCTTGGGCTTGAACTCATCAGGGGACTGGTTCGTCAGCTGAACGGAACGATTGAACTGGACCGGACTGCCGGGGCGGCATATACCATCACGTTTCCGGTATAAAGAATGACATTTACGGTTATATTACGGTAGTATTTCTATGGTGTGCGGTGTTCATGGATGCGAGCCAGGTTTTTTAAGATAGATCCGGCAATTTCCATACAACTGATTCTATTAAGGTCTCTTCAAGCCTCTGCCCGGCCAGAACTCATGCATTGCGATTCACTAAGAGAATATTCCCGGCTGGATTATCTAGAATGTCCAAAAAAAGTTTATTCATTCAGATAATTGTACAGGTAACATGTTCTGCACGGGCAATTTCAGCCTGACGAACATCTGCAGTTATCATTGAGGCATTCAACACCTGAGCCTGAGCAATTCCTAAGGAATCATAGAATGAATGGCTCTGTCGAATCGCGATCTCCAGACCGATATTAAGATACGGTTCGAGATTTTCTATCATGATGACTCCTTCAGAAAGAAAGGTTTTAAGCGTATATGCCAGTTTAAATGCATGGTCTTTTGGGATGAGACCACGATGGACAGAGAGCCAGAATACGTTATGTGCCTCGAGAGTGAGCATAGGAGTAGCTATTATCTGTTCGTCACCAGTCATAGTTGGGATAAGAACCGCCCATCCAGGCTCGCGGAGAAGGAATTTTAAAAAAGCTGATGTATCAAGTACTATCACGAATTTCACGCACCAAAGAGACCGACATTCCTTGTGGTACTGATGGCTGGTTCTCCGAATCGTTTATAAACGAATTCACTACCTCTTTCTTTCGGATATCGTGTATTTTCTGGTCGATGAACTGACGTATTTCACTATTCCAATCAATTTGTTCTTCAAGACTTTTCATGATGGATTTCATCTCATCCGGAATTCGGACACTCATTACTGAAGTCATATGCCTGTAAACAAATATGTAAACATGAGGGATAAAGATAGTGATACTAAAAGTGGTACGTTATGCCGAAATGCTAGGTTCGTTTGATGTGGCATAATTCATACCATTATAGTGTACAGAAGAACTTCTTCTTAATATCGTTAATAGTAAAATTTCCTGGAAAGTTTGTATTAACTATATAAGGAGACGTTATGCCCGGCCAGAACTCATGCATTGCGATTCACTAAGAGAATATTTCCGGCTGGATTATCTAGATGTCCAATGAGAGTCTTTTCATTCAGATAATAGTACAGGTAACATGTTCTGTACGGGCAATTTCAGTCTGACAAACATATGTTGACTATTCCATACCACTTGAAAAATTGATAGAGCCTCCTTTCGTACAAGAGGAAAAATTCCTCTGATAATTGTTGTTGTTGAAAAGTATATTCTGGATTATATGGTAATTGAGCACACTTTTTTAGCACAAACACTATACGTAAATCAAACCAAAGAAGAGATGCATACCTGCAATTAGTGTTATTCTTGAAAAGAATGAGGAACCCGGGATAAAAGACCAGGAATATGTCATAAACATCCTCAAAAACCTGTATATCGTTATCGAAAAAGAGGATCTAAAACGACTCTTTCATCCCTTTACACGGGTGCAGGTGCGAAAGAGACTCACCCGGGGAACCGGACTTGGTCTGTCTCTCTTAAAAAAACGTGTCACGTTCCCTGACTGGAATATTACGGCTGATATCGAGCTACAAAAAAGGAGTGTGTTTACGTTTTCGTTCCCGGCAACGTTCGGAAAGCAGGAAGATCTATGACAAAAATATTGGTCATCGAGGACAATGAGAAGAACCGGTATCTTATTTCTTTTATCTTACGAGATTCAGGGTATGATGTTATAGAGGCAATCACCGGGGAAGAGGGGGTTGAAACGGCTATCAGGGAACATGTGGACCTTGTTCTTATGGACATCCAGCTACCGGGTATCGATGGGTATGAAACAACACGGCGTATCCGGGCATCTCCTGCAGACGATACCATCCCTATTATTGCGCTGACATCTTTTGCGATGACTGGTGACCGTGAACGGGCACTTGCCGCCGGATGTACCGGGTATATTGAAAAACCCATTAACCCGGATACTATCATGGACGATATCCAGAAATACCTTCGGTGACAGGATGGGCATCTTTCAAACCGGCAGATATCCTGCCAGTATAGAATTAATCCTCTACGGTGCCATTGCATGCATTATCCTTTTCTGTCTCTATGTTGTCAACCTCAACAACTTCCTGCTCTTCCATAGTCTGGTTGAAATCGCGAGCATTGTTGTCGCCTTCTCAATCTTTGTCATCGTCTGGAACACACGGCGGACAATCACAAGCACATTCTTTCTTATCATAGGGATCTCCTTTCTCTTCTCCGGTACAATCGATCTCGTCCACATGCTTGCGTACAAGGGTATGAGTGTTTTTCCGGGGAATAGTGCTGACCTTCCCACCCAGCTCTGGATCGCCGCACGGTACTACCAGAGTATCACCTTTCTTATTGCAACGCTCCTTATACGAAGATCCATTACAAAGGATAGGAAGTATGACGACAGCATCATCTTAGTTGTTTGTGCTGCAGCATTCTGCCTCGTCATGACTAGCATTTTTTTGTGGCAGAACTTCCCGTGCTGCTATATCGAAGGCACAGGGCTCACTCCTTTTAAGATTGCAAGCGAGTATGTCATTTCGGCGTTTCTCATTCTCGCTATAATAATCCTGGCACTCAGGAGAAGCACTTTTAATCCTGTTGTCTGGCAATACCTTATAGCCGCACAAGTCTTCTTAATCGTCGGCGAACTCGCATTCACGACCTATGTGGGTGTATATGACTTCATGAACATGATAGGGCACCTCGCAAAACTCGTCTCGGTTTATTTCTTCTATCGTGCCATTGTTGTTGTCGCTCTTACACACCCCCTTGACCTGCTGTTCTCTGAACTCAAAGAGAAGAGCATGGCATTGGAGCAGAGCAATAATCAGTTAAAAATGCTTGACCGGCTCAAGTCGATGTTTATCGCCTCCATGAGTCATGAGCTCCGGACACCGCTTAATTCCATCATCGGTTTTACCGGGATATTGATAAAGGGGATGGCTGGGGAGCTCAATGCGGAACAGAAGAAGCAGCTCGGTATGGTGCAGGAAAGTTCCCGGCACCTGCTTTCGCTCATAAACGATGTGATTGACATCTCTAAAATTGAGGCGGGCAATATTGAGGCAGATATATCACAGTTCAACCTCGCCGATGTATTCCGGGAAGTGGAAAATACCTTTGGTCCGACAGCACAGGAGCGTGGACTTGTTCTCACTGTAGAAATTCCCGAATCCATCACCATTACCAGCGATGAACGCCGCATCAAGCAGGTAATCATGAACCTTGTTTCCAACGCAATCAAGTTTACTGATGAGGGAAGAATTGGTCTGACGGTCAGACAGGAAGGAATGGTTGTTGAGGTCCGTGTCTCTGACACCGGCATTGGTATCGGAAAGGAGGATCTTGAGCAACTCTTTCGTCCCTTCGTACGGGTGCAGGTGCCGGGTAGGTTCACCGAGGGAACTGGACTTGGTCTGTATCTCTCAAAAAAACTCGTCCAGTTTCTTGGCGGGGATATCACAGTAGAGAGTGAGCTCCAAAAAGGGAGCATGTTCACTTTCTCTTTCCTGGCAACATACGAGAAGCAGGAGGATCTATGACAAAAATATTGGTCATCGAGGACAATGAGAAGAACCGGTATCTTATTTCTTTTATCTTACGAGATTCAGGATATGATGTTATCGAGGCAATCACCGGGGAAGATGGGGTTGAAACGGTTATCAGGGAACACCCGGACCTTGTTCTTATGGACATCCAGCTACCGGGTATCGATGGGTATGAAACAACACGGCGTATCCGGGCATCTCCTGCAGACGATACTCTCCCTATTATTGCTCTGACATCTTTTGCGATGACTGGTGACCGTGAACGGGCACTTGCTGCCGGGTGCACCGGGTATATTGAAAAGCCAATCAACCCGGACACGATTATGGGAGAGATCCAAAAATATATCCTGTAAGTTTATATAGTGTGAACGGGGATCTCTATATGAATAAGCCGGAACAGATCTGTGAAATCCCTCAAAAAGTTTTCGTTGAATATGATTCCGGATAATCAATTAATTCGTGATGCTGGAATGCAAAAAGGTATATCCTGGTGGGAATGATAAACTCTTAAAATGATCTCCTTTTCCTTTCGTTAAGGAACAGAATCGGTCTATTCGGGAGAGGAAATAATAGTAAGGAAGAAAAGGGAGCTGACTGGATAGGGAATTGAAATGAAGATCCTCATCGTTGATGACGATAATAAAAACCTTTACCTGCTGGAAATTCTGCTTAAGAGTGAGGGTTATGAAGTTGTCACGGCAACAAACGGGATCGAGGCTTTGGAGAAACTCCGTGCCAGCCTGTTTGAGGGGATCATATCTGATATCCTGATGCCCGTTATGGATGGGTTCCAGCTAATCCGGGAATGTAAAGAGGACCCCTCACTTCGTCAGATCCCGTTCATATTCTACACAGCAACGTACACAGAAAAGAAAGATGAGGAGTTCGGTCTCTCCCTTGGGGCTATCAGGTACATCATCAAGCCGACAGAACCTGATGATTTTCTTATGCAGATCCGTGACGCTTTTTTGGATTACAAACGGCTTTTTATAGATTACACGGTGCAACCGGTCCCTGATGAAGAGACGTTCAATCGTGAATATACCCGGCGGATCGGTGCGAAGCTGAATAAAAAGGCTCAGCAGCTTACTGATACCGAGGAAAAATACCGCCTGCTCTATGAAAATT
>Ga0265594_1002740_pt1 | contig 12246 bp, 13 predicted proteins | sample saktaG_11_FD_190147 | JGI IMG/M metagenome (GOLD analysis project Ga0265594, IMG submission 190147) | Saline water microbial communities from Sakinaw Lake, British Columbia, Canada - sak_2011_5_24_80m | ecosystem: Environmental > Aquatic > Non-marine Saline and Alkaline > Saline ... | reverse complement strand
TTCGTTTAAAGCCACTGGAACATCTGCTTCAGTTACAGGCTCAGGACATCCCCAGCTAAGTGTAATTGATGCAGTAGCAGTTCCTGCTGAATTAGTAGCTGTAGCAATAAGGGTGTATGTTTCACTTGGATCATGAAGATTAACCTGAGCTTTTTTACTTCCCCACGCACCATTGCTGTCATCTTTGCTCCATTCAATCGTTGGGGTAGGACTTCCTGTAACATTTGCCTTTACTTTATAGAAACACAAACCATCAGCAGGTGTAGGCCCCTCATATATTTCCAGAGTTATGGTGGGAGCTACAGCTTCCACTTCCTCCTCTTCTTCTTCAGGAGCTTCCTCCTCTTCAACTACTTCCTCAGCTTCCTCTTCTTCAGGTGCTTCCTCACTACATTCACCTAGAAGAGTAATAGAAGCAGTAGCTGTACCAGCTAAATTAGTGGCAGTAACTACTAAAGTGTAAGAATCACCAATTTCTACTCCTACTTCAACTCTATCAGGGCTAAGAGGCGTAACATTATCATCAATACTAAACTCAACTTCAGGATTGGGGGTACCACTAACTATGGCTTCTACACGGTAATAACACATATTGTCAGATTCTGAATAATCAGGACCATCATATATCTGTAATTTAACAGTAGGAGCTTCTCTTTTAATACCACCAATACCACACTGAGCAGATAAACTAACTAGTGTCATGTCAATATAAATATATTGGGTATTAACTTGACTTACTTCCTGACTTATGCCATATTCAGCAATAAAGATAAAAGTCGGGAGGAACGTCATGAAAAAATATATTGTACGTTTGTCACAGGAAGAGAGCCAGATTCTAAAGCGATTTATATCATCAGGCAAAAGACCTGCTCAGTTATTTACACGGGCAAGAATTCTGTTAAAAGCAGATCAGGGAAAAGATGGACCTGGGTGGTCAGACGAAAAGATTAGCCAGGCTTTTGATGTAACAGTACAAACAGTTGAAAGGGTTAGAAAACAATTGGTCCAAGAAGGTTTTGATGCAGTATTAAAGCGGCAAAAATATATCCAAAAAGTTTCTCGCAAAAGGCTCGATGGCGATGCCGAAGCACATCTTATTGTCCTTTCCTGCAGCAAACCGCCTAAAGGGCGAAGTGGGTGGTCACTTCGACTGCTGGCCGATAGGATGGTTGAACTGGATTATGTAGAAAGTGTATCATATGAGACTGTCAGGCAGACTTTAAAAAAAACGAAATTAAACCATGGTTAAAAGAGATGTGGTGTATACCACCTAAGGCTAATGCTTCCTTTGTATGTGCAATGGAGGATGTTCTAAAAGTTTACAAGAGAGAGTACAGTCCGGATATGCCTGTGGTATGTATGGACGAGACAAGTAAGCAGTTAATAAAAGAAACGCGTTTGGCAATATCAGCTAAACCAGGAAAGGCATCCCGTTATGATTATGAATATGAACGCAATGGAACCTGCAACCTGTTTATGTTCTACGAACCATTTGGTGGCAAGCGATTTATATCTGTTACAGACAGACGTACAAAAGTTGACTGGGCAATACAGATAAAAGATCTTCTGGATATTCATTATCCTGATGCTAAAAAGGTTATTTTGGTAATGGATAATCTTAATACACATATCGGTTTTTCACTGTATGAGGTATTTGAGCCGCAGGAAGCAAGACGGCTACTCGACAGGCTTGAAATACATTATACCCCAAAACACGGCAGCTGGCTCAATATAGCAGAGATTGAGCTAAGGGTTCTAAATGGCCAGTGCTTAAACCGTAGAATACCTGATAAGGGGATATTATCAAGTGAGGTTGCCGCATGGCAAGAAAAGCGGAATTCCGATCAAGCCAAAGTTGATTGGCAGTTTACTGCTGAAGATGCAAGAATTAAGCTTAAGAGACTTTACCCTATATTATTAACTTGACAGGACACTAGACATATTGTAGTAATGATTGTAAGAATTAAAAAAAACTTTTTCCTTTGCATAATATAACCTCGCTTAGTCATATTTATTAATGAAAAAGATCCTGTAACATATTGTAATGCATTATTATTAAAATTAGGAGAAATGTAACAACTATTATAATAACTATTAAGGGTTATTAACAGTAATAAATTAGATAGAATTTATTGTAAATAAAATAAAAATCAAATAATTCTTGTTGTTCTTATTTATATCAGTTTAAAAGCTACTGAAAAACATGAACCCTGTCCCAATACACTTTCTACATTGATGCTTGCATTATGGATATTGACGATCTCTCTTGCCAGGGAAAGTCCGAGTCCTGTACCGTTCTTATGGAAATCAACTGCATTATTAGATCTAAAGAACTCATTAAAGATATTACCCAGATTCTTTTCAGGTATACCGATTCCCTGGTCTTCTATACCGACATATAGCCGGGGACCTTCAATTTTCTTAATTATGACCTTAATCACGCTGCCGGAGGGGGAATAATTGATTGCATTTTCAAATAAAATAGAAAAAAGTATCTCGATATGTTTCTCATTTCCCTTAATATGAAGGTCTTCCTCCAGGTGAGGATAATCGATCTGGATCTTTTTATTCTTTGCAGATACTTTGAACTGCTTGATTATATTTGTGAGAATGGGACTGATATTGATCCTCTTTAGATCTAAAACCATTTCATCCCTGGATTTTAGCTTTTCGAGTTCCAGCATTTCTTTGATAACCCTGGATAATAATTCACATCTTGTCCTAATTTTCTGGACAATATCCCTGGTTGCCTGTGATATTTTTCCGGAATAGCCCTCAAGAATAATATCCACATAACTCTGTATTGCTGAAAACGGAGCTTTTAATTGGTGAGTAGCATATAATAAATACTTTGTTTTTTCATTATTGATCTCTTTTAATTTCTGGCTTATCTGTTCATATTCCAGCATTTCTTTTTCCAGCTGGGTGTTCACTATTTCAAGGTCCTCAGTTCTTTCAATGATCTTTTTTTCCAGATTTATCTTATACTCATTGAGATTCTGATTGACCTCATTATAGGCATCCAGAAATTGAAAAATGATCTTTGAGCCATTAGCACCCATCAGACTTATTTTTGGAGATTTTTTTTCGCTGATCTTTTTAAAGATTTGAGGATCACCGGTAGCTTCAAATATAAGGTCTACCTGCTCATCGATAATAATCTGGTCACAATCCGTAGTACAGTTAATATTATGGTTTTTTGCATAAAGGACCCCAACTGCATAGGGGTCAATATCGCATATATATTTAATCTTAACTGCAGGAATTCTAAGCAGGACTTTCAATAGGGCAAGACCCCCTTTCCCTGCGCCTATTAGAGCGATTACTGCTTCGTTACCATTTTTGTCTTTATTTTTCATTTGATAATATTGTACAATGTAATTAGGTAACTTAGAATAAATATTTTAAAACTAAAGGAAGAAAGAGAGGATCAGATGGACAAGGTATATATAATAGATGATGATCAGGATATTGTTGAATCAATTTCCATGGTTTTAAAAGCAAATGGGTACGAGGTTGCTGCACAGTATAATGATGAAAATGTAATTAAAAATGTATCCAATTATAGTCCAGATCTGATCATTCTGGATGTTATTTTCCCTGAGGATTCCTCTGCAGGATTCAAGATTGCAAGAGCGATAAAAAGTGATAATGTATTGGTAAAAATACCGATTATCATGCTCTCTGCCGTGAATGAGAAAGGGATCTATATGGGTAAGTTTAGCGATCAGGATATTGACCAATCATGGCTGCCAGTAAATAAATTCCTGGATAAACCTGTCCAACCCAAGGAGCTATTGCAGCTGATTAAATCTGTTTTAAAAGATAAATAAACTCCCTTTTTAACAATAATTAGATATAGAATTATAAGAATATATATAGCCTCTTCTCAGGACCAGGGAAGCTATTTTTAGAGATTAGGATCAGATTCTTTTTGTTCTTATATTCATAAATAATATCAATTCCATTAAATTAATATTATAATTATCATGTCATATTTGCAATTGAATTTAGAGGAATAAGTTAAAAGAAATGAAAGAGAAATCATTAAGTGAGATGACCTCTAGTGATATAAAAGAGGCAGTAAGAGAAAAATACAGCCAAGTTGCAAAAGATCCCTGCAGGTCTTTTAATTTTCCAGTGGGAAAAACTTTTGCTATAGATGTAGTATGCCCTAAAGAAGTATTAGATAAACTTCCCCAGGAATTTACTGAATCATTTACGGGAGCTAACAATCCCCAACCTTTTGTTGATTTAAAGGAGGGTGAAGTAGTCCTTGACTTAGGCTGTGGGGCAGGGCTTGATCTTTATTTCTATGCAAAATCAATAGGTAGAAAAGGAAAAGTCTATGGTCTGGATATTTCAAATGATATGCTTGAAAAAGCTAAAGCTAATATGAAGTCAGTAGGGATAAGTAATGTGGAGTTTATTCGTGGCTCCTCGGACGATCTTCCTTTTGAAAATGATTTTTTCGATATTGTAGCCTCAAATGGAATATATAATCTTTCACCGGATAAAGAAAAAGTTATGGCAGAGGTTCACAGGGTAGTGAATCTCCCCTGACTGAAGTCAGGGGCTTCTTTTGCTATTCTCCAAAATCGAGACGCCCAGACTAGGTCTGGACAGCCTATCCATCACCAGACTAAAGTCTGGTGGTTTAACGGCAGACTAAAACCTGGAGGGCAAGGTAGGTACGAGAAAATGGAAGACAAAAAAACAGATAGAGGAGGCTGTTGAAGATATTTTTACAAAATACCAATCAGACCGCTTCTTTGATTGGAATATGGTGGTAAAAGAGGTTGAAACCTACAGGCAGAAGAAAAAGGGCAGGCCCGGAAACAATACTGAGTACGTAAAGATTGTAAAAAAACAATGGACATTTGAAGCTATGCCAAACGGTATAAAAATACAGGATGATGCCGCTACCGATGGAATGTTTCCCCTTATTACAAATATAGAGGCTAAATCTCTTTCTATGAGCGAGGTTCTTGAAAAATACAAATTCCAGCCCTATATTGAAAAAAGACATCAGCAGTTTAAAAGTGTATTTGAGGCTGCTCCTGTATATCTGAAACTTCCTCACCGGATTGAGGCACTTATGTTTGTTTATTTTATTGTACTGACTCTAAATGTACTAATAGAGCGGGAGCTGCGCTTGGCTATGGCTAAAAAAGGTATCGGGTCACTGCCCCTATATCCTGAAAACCGAAGGTGCAAGTACCCGACAACAACCAGAATAATAGATTTGTTTTCAAACCTTAGAAGGCATATATTGTTTGATGGTGATAAAGAGATTAAATGTTTCTATAATTCAATTTCTACACTGCAGGAACAAATTCTTGATTTATTTATTGTATCCAAAGATAATTACACTGGTTGATGGAAGTAAAATGCCGGAAAACTGTATTTTTTACTTGCGGAAAATAAGTTATAATCTTTTCTCAATCTTATGATTTATTTTAACGCAGGTTTCGAAGAGAAATAAAGGTACTTGCAACTATTAAGGTTTAACAAATAATTATTTGTTATCAATATTGTCCAGTCCAGGGAGACAAATTAGCCTATCTTTTAAAGTTTGTAAGTTGAATATCAAGATCTTATAGATTTATTAATAGAATAAATTAAATCCTTCCATTTTAAATATGATTTGATATAATAAGAATATAAGAAATTCAGAATTTCAAATTTATTAGGAGGTGTATGTGGTAATCAAACTGAGGGAAAGATCACAAATAACATTGCCAGTTGGAATAGTTAAAAAATTAAATATAAAAACTGGAGACAGTCTGGAAGTTAAAATAGAGGGTGATAGAATTGTTATTACACCAGTACTGGTCATTGACAGATCCCAGGCATGGTTTTGGTCAAAGGAATGGCAAGATAAGGAACGAGAAGTAGAAGAAGATATAAAAGCAGGTAGATTGGGTCATGCAAAAGATGTTGATGACTTAATAAAACAGCTGGAAGATTAGGATATGGAATTTTTATTTTCAACCAGGTTCAAAAAAGGCTATAAAGGATTATCTACTGGTCTAAAGAAGATAGTTTGGGCTAAATTAAAATTGCTATCAGAAAATCAGTCGCACCCTTCCTTAAGAACAAAAAAAATAAAAGGAAGAAGTTATATATTTGAGAGTAGTATCAATATGTCAATAAGGATAACGTGGCAATACAAAGATGATGAAATTCTTTTACGAGCTATTGGAGGACATAATTCTACTTTATCCAATCCTTGATAATATAAGACTACAAAATATTTTTTACCTCTTAACTCCACATTTTTGTACTCCAAGTCAAGGCATTTTAAAAGAGAAATTATTATCATTACTTTTTGAAAAAGCTATTTACATGAATTATTTGTTATCAACATCGTCCTGCGTATTATTGTGAGATCGGACACTGAATATCGTTTTAGTGGACATTAAATCTTATTTTTAAAGGACACTAAATCTTGTTTTAAAAGGACACAAATTCTCATTCATACTCCTTAAACTAAATATACAAAAACAATTAATAAACTGTCAATCTAATTTCTAAATTTTTCCTGACACGAATTGATGGTTGTTTGAGTGGAAATGGAAATAAATTTAAATATTTCCGGAGTATAAAGAGGCGATTTCGGGACAGTTTTGCAGGACCTCAAAATTAGCGCAAACCCTTCTTATGTAACCAATCGTAAAAAGTTTTATAAACAGTATTCTTAATAAATTTATAATAAATTTGTAATAATAAACCTTTAGCAAATTATTTATAAAAAAATATATAAAATTTATATACAAAGTATTGACATATAATAAATTATGTTTTATTCTATTTTCACGCTTCTTTACCATCATGCAGATACGTAGAGGTATTAATGCATAAAAATTTTATTGGGAACTGCAAAGCAAATAAAGAAATAAATTCTTTCAATGTAATTGTGGCAGATCAAGACATAGAGACTTTCGAAAAATTATCCAAAATAAAAAACGATTACAATTTTATAAATTTAAGCAGCGACTTTGCAGTAAATTTTGTAGTGGAATATGAGAAAGTAGATGTAATTATAATTAGCAAGAAAATTTCTAACCTGGAAAAAATAAAAGAAAAAGCAAGAAGAAAAAAGATAGGCGTATATGTCATTGGCGAAGATATGAGTTTTCCTTTTAACGAAAATGAGCTGGAAGAAATATTAGCCAGAGAGATAAAGAGTAAGGCAGGAAGAAAAAAGAATAGACGCAAGTTTGATATTAAGAAGTATATAAATAATCTTTTCGGGCGCAATTTAGAAAGTGGTAAAGTACCTAAAAGCAAAGTCGTCAGCACTACTGCAAAGGCTGATTTGAGCAGAAGTGAGAGCACTGAGCAGCCGGGAAATTTAATTAATAAAGAAAGCGAAGGTACCGGTGACAGCTGCAAAGTATATTCTGCAAGTGAATATTTATGTAAGACGGGTGTATGCGAAAGCGAAGATGTAACTGGCTGCAAATATTTTAAAAACAAGACTAATGGCAGTAATGATAAATTAAAACTAGAGTCAGTAAATTGTTTTGGCAACGGGAACATAAAGACAATAAAACAAAAGACGATAATTTTTGCAAAAGCTAAAGGTGGAGTCGGAAGTACAGTTCTTAGTATCTTTTTAAGCTGCATGTTCAATAAAATGAAAACGCTTCTTATTGATTTAAATTTTTCAGAAGGTGGTGGAGACACAGGTTACTATCTCGGTATTCCAAAAACACCTAATATAATGAATTTTATGGATGGCTACAATAGAGATTCTATGGATGACTCAATTTTTAATGTCAGGGACAATTTGGACATATTACAATCTCCACCAACTTATGAACAGGCAAAAAAAGTAGAGTTGCAGGATGTATATAGTTTGATTGATATTGCAAGGAAGAAATACCACTTGATTATTTTTGATTTACCAAATTATGTAAATGATTTTTGGCTGGGAGTAGTGGACTTAGCAGATTTGTTAATAATGGTATCGGACCATACTTTAGGAAGTATCGGAAGGCTCATAAATATAAACAATAAATTTATTTATAGTGACTTAGAAAAAATACTTGTTGTAAATAAGTACGACAATTCTAACGGATTAAGCATTGGCAGGGATCAGATGAGAAAGTTTTTCAACTTAGAAAAATTTGTCTATCTTGATGAAATAGAACTATTAAGGGGCAGGTCAGACTTCTCTGATTTTGATTTTTCCAGTTTCAATAACTTTGATAATTTAACTGATACTGTTTTTGATTTATTAACCTGTGATTAAAGAAAGATGATTATAAATGAATTACTATAGGAAATATTTAGCGCTGGCAATTCTGGGAGCTTTAATTATTGGAGCAGCTTTTTATTTATTTTTAAACAATTATTTAGACAGGCAGGAGATATTAATTGCGGCACGAGAAATAAGCAGTGGAGAGAAGATAGAAGAAGACGATTTGTGCTTTAAAGAATATTACAAGAATTCTCTGCCGGGCGAGTATTTGGTGAGCAAAGAAGAAGTAGTTGGGAATATCATTAATATAGATAGGAAAAAAGATGACTATATCTCCAGTGTAATGTTTGGTGACGAACCAAGTAAAAATATTTTAGATAATTTAGCAGAAGGGGAGATATTGATAGCTATCAATGTACAATATCCTGAGCCAGTGCTTGAAGAATTAAGAGTTGGCAGACATATATCCATTGTTTCTACTGAGAAGGACCGGGATGTATCAGGAATTGGCTATTATAATGCTAGTTTAAATAAGAATTATTTTGAATTTTCTACAAATGCTTCTGATGATAAAAACATAAACGCTGGGGCAGGCAGAGATTATTTAGATGCCAATAGTTTTCAATTATCAAGGGATATACTGCTCGTAGATGGCCAACTGATTGTTAGGAACTTAGAAGTTATAAGTATTGAAGAATACGTCAGCAGCAGTGGAAACATGCTTATAAGCAGTAGCGGAAGTTCAGTTAGCCTTTATGTTAAATGTGATATAAGGAAAGCGTCCATCTTAGCTCGATTGACCCAGGACAACAAATACAAGATAGTAATTGAAAGTTTATAATCTTTAAATTTAATACTCAGGCAGGTTGGCTGGAATGGCAGAAGGAAATAAAGTAAAGGTAAAAGATAATAGCAAAACAAATGTTGACTATAAAAAATCTAAAACTATTTATGCTGGCTGCAACAAGCCAAATGAAAAATTAATCATAACTGTTATTTCTAATAAAGGAGGAGTTGGGAAAACATCGATAGCTGTAGCTTTTTCCATGTATTGTGCTGAAAAAATTGGAGGGAAAACATTGCTCTTAGAGCTTGATAGCTCCCCTGGTGACTTTGGCTCTCTTTTTGACATAGGGACAAATAAAACGCTGGAACTTGCTCTTAAATTTCCAAAAAAATACAAAAGCTATGTAAAAAATATTTATAAAAACTTAGATGTTTTAAGGGGGATACCGGATCCTTTAATTGCCGAGGGCATAAAAAAGGGTGCTATTTGTAAATTGCTGGAGCATATTTGCAGGGATTACAAATTTATTATTGCTGATAGCCAGACTGTCATAAATGGTATGTTGATTGATGTGCTTAAGATTTCCAACACTATTTTTGTGATAAGTGATTACTGCCTGGAAAGCATTTCAAGAATTTCAAATTTGGTTGATGTACTTGTGAATAAATTTTCTATTTCAAAATCCAATGTGAAAATAATTATTAATAAAAAGAAATTGTTTTGTTTTTTAAGATGTGGAGATATTTCAAAAATTATAGATTTTCCAATAGAAGCTTTTATTTCTTTGGACAGGAAGTTTGATAAAAGTGTTTTCTTATTTAATAAAAGAAAAATATTTGGCACAAGATTTTTTAAGGATGCAAGCAAGGCGCTAGATAAATATAAACATAATTGGAGCTAAAAATGGGACTTGAAGACAGGCTGATCAATCAAGGCAAATTAAGCAGGGAACAGGAAGAGAACATAATGAGCAGGGTTAAAGATAGGATCAAAAAGGACAGTATAATTTTTGATAAAACAGGATTTTGTGATAAGGAGAATCTCGGGGATGAGTTGTACATGCTTATATCCAGTGAAATTGAAGACAAGTATCAATTTTACAATTATAAAATTGAAGATAATTTGATAGAAAAAATGCTGTCTGAAATATTTGGGCTTGGAGTGTTGGAAAAATATCTGTATGACAGGACAGTAACAGATATTTTTGTTCAGAACAGGGAGATGGTTGTTATAAAAAATGGTGTTAAAGAATATTTAGGAGAAGTATTTAGTAGTTTAAAAGAAGTGTATCTGGTAATAGATCGCATTAAAAATAATTCGGGAATGGCATTAGACCAAAGAGTACCATTTTTGAATACAGAACTTTACGATGGCAGCAGATGCTCAATTGTTATACCACCTGTTTCAGATAAAATCTATATCTCAATAAGGGTTTTTAACTGTATAGATTTTGAGTTAGAGGATTTATTAAGGCTTGACATGTTTGACTGCGAAAGATTTGATATTTTAAAGAGTTTTGTCACTAAGAGAAAAAATATATTGATTGCTGGTCCAATGGGTTCCGGGAAAACTACTCTTCTAAACACGCTTGCAAAACTGATACCTAAAAGTGATTTTATAAATATAATCCAGGATGTACCTGAGATAAAACTTAGCGAGCATCCATATGTACGGATGCTGACAACAAGACCAAAATCCAGAGAAATAGATAATGAAATTGAACAGGATAAGCTGGTTTTTGAAACGCTAAGAATGAAAGCTGACAGAATAATCGTTGGAGAAGTAAGAAACTATATGGCAGCTTATCAAATGCTTCAGGCCTTAAATACCGGACACAGAGGAAGTTTTAGCACAATCCATGCTGATTCGGCTTGTGATGCTCTTCTGCGACTGGAAACTCTGGCTATGGAATACAGACCTAACATCACAGTGGAGGTCGCAAAAAAAATTATTTCGAGGGCTATCGATGTAGTTTTATTTTTAGAATATAAAGAGAATGAAAATCTAAATATAACCAGCAGAAAGTTAAAGGAGATACTGCTGGTTGGAAATAAATTGGAAAAGAGAGGTGATTACAAATTAGAATATCTGTAATTATTTCTTCATTTTTAGGGCTGGGTTTTTTGTATATATTTGGCGCTGCCGCAATATATTTTGTAGAAAAGAAAAAAAATATTATTAATAGGATATTAAGACTAAGTCCGACAAATAGTAAAAGCGCCAGTAAGGGTAAAAATCAAAAAGGTATGAACAGGATCGATCTATGGCTTGCAAAAAATAATATAAAACTGGATGCAAAAGAGGCAATAGTTTTAATTTTTGTATTATCTTCTTTTTTATTTTTAATAGGTTTATTTTTTAAGTTTGGATTATTTTTTTCTATTTTATTCTCCATAACTATTTTTTTTATAATATTTATTTTTACCAGCTGGAGGAGAAAGATGGAAAATATTAAGAAAGAAGATCAGATGGAGCAATTCTTGCTTGATTTAATAGGTAACTTATATGGAAATCCAAATATTTTAAGCAGTATTCAAAAGACATTGGAAGAGGCTCCTTATCCGCTAAAAAGCGAGTTTGAGATAGTTGTTGATGACACAAAAAAGGGATTGCTGCTTAACGACGCTTTAAAAAATATGATTAAAAGAAATAGCAGCCAGATTATAGAAATAGTACTTCTGGGCTTAATTGCTGCAAATGATAAAGGCGCGGATTTAATTGAGTTTTTAAAAAATCAGGTTGAATATATTAGAGAAAAAAAAGGTTTAGAAAATTATATTAAGATTTTGAGCTCTGGCCCTAAATATACCTCTTATATAATAATGGTTATACCTCTAATTTCTATAGCTATAGTTACTTTGGTTAATAAATATTTTCTTGAAATCTTAATGTCGGCCACAGGGTATGTATTTTTAATTTATGCTGCTGTCAGTTACACGGCAGGGTTTTTAATAATTAACAAGATTACAAACTTTGTAGGTGGAGGCAGGGTTTTAAAATGAGAACAGTTATCATAGTTGTTTCATTTTTAGTTTCAGTTTTTATTTTTTTGCTTATTAGCATTATTAAATCCTCAGATTTGCAAGTTGCTCTTAAAAAAATGAAAGGGAACAGCAAAAGTTTATTTAAACGGAGAGTTAAGTTTGGATTTATCGATGATCTAAAATTTTTAATTGATGAAGAAGGAAGTGTTAAAGTTCTTGGATTTAGGTTTAATTCTTTAGAGAGCTTATTTTTAATCAGAGTTACT
>Ga0265594_1002739_pt1 | contig 12250 bp, 9 predicted proteins | sample saktaG_11_FD_190147 | JGI IMG/M metagenome (GOLD analysis project Ga0265594, IMG submission 190147) | Saline water microbial communities from Sakinaw Lake, British Columbia, Canada - sak_2011_5_24_80m | ecosystem: Environmental > Aquatic > Non-marine Saline and Alkaline > Saline ... | reverse complement strand
ATGAAAATCAAAAAAAAGAACTTACTAGATAGATAGAAGGTTGGAGTTTGTGCCTCTCTGAAATGAATTATTCAAAAACAGGATATAAATCCGATGGATTAATTGATTTGCACATTATAACAGACCAGGATATAAAAAACAAAACAAGTTTTGCTGTAATGATTGGTTCTGTCTATAATTCTGCAAGATTATTGAAAACTAAAAAATAAAAAAATATAGAAAATGACACTTTGCTATTTCGTATCAGATTTACATGGTAAAATAGATAGATACAAAAAATTGTTTGATGAAATAAAGAAAGAAAAACCAAAAATTGTTTTTATTGGTGGAGATCTGCTACCTCCTGAATTAATACAGAATAAAGATTATGAAGATTTTACCAAAGATTACCTGATTAAAAAATTTTTAAAATTAAAAGAAGAGCTAAATAATAATTATCCTGAAATTTTTTTAATACTTGGAAATGACGATTTGCGAAACAAAGAAATCCTTTTTATTAATGCTGAAAAATTAGGACTATGGAAATATATACATAACAAAAAAGTAAAATATAATCAATATCAAATTTATGGCTATTCGTATGTTCCTCCAACACCTTTTTTGCTTAAAGATTGGGAACGATATGACGTGTCAAGATTTGTTGACCCTGGATGCATACCACCAACTGAAGGATACAGATCTATTCCCGAACCTTATGATAAAATAAAGTATTCTACTATACAAGAAGATTTAAAAAAATTAACAAACAAAGATAACCTTTCACATTCTATATTTTTATTTCATGCTCCTCCTTATGAAACAAATTTAGATAGAGCAGCATTAGATGGAAAAACAATTGATTATGTCCCTCTGGATGTTCATGTTGGAAGTATTGCAATAAAAAGATTTATTGAAGAAAAACAACCATTTATTACACTTCATGGACATATACACGAATCTTCGCGCATAACAGGGTGTTGGAAGCAACAAATAAAAAATACATATACTTTTTCTGCTGCTTATGATAAACCACAATTGGCTATTGTTAAATTTGATATTGAAAAACCTCTTTTGGCTTCAAGATATTTAATATAAATAAAATTTAACTTTGTTTTTAGCATTATTAAAACATAAAATATAATTTATATATGATAAAAAAAACAATAAAGATAGAATCAAAAAAATATTATTTTAATGATACATCCTTTAATAAATTAATGCAAAAAAGAATTTATAAAATATTACTTATTTGCAGTAATTATGATATTTTTTTGATAGAAGAAGATGGACGTATTGATGAACAAATATTTAATGAATATGTATCTTTAAATCTTAGATATCCGCCAATTTTTATTCAGGCAAATACAGAACAAAAAGCATTTGAAATTTTAGAACAAGAAAGTATTAGTTTGGTAATTGCTATACCAAATATCGGCTATACAGATATTTTCAATTTGTCGAAAAAAATAAAAGAAAAATATACTGAAATACCAATTGTTGTTTTAACACATCTTTCTAGAAAAGTTAGTATAGAATTAGATATCAAAGATATAAGTTATATTGATTATACTTTTTGCTGGTTGGGCAATGCAGATATTTTACTGGCTATCATTAAGCTGATTGAAGACAAAATGAATGCAGAAAATGATATTTATAATATAGGAGTTCAAGCTATTTTATTAGTTGAAGATTCTGTACGATATTATTCAAGTTATCTACCTAATATTTATAAAATTTTATTTAAACAATCACAATCTTCCATGATAGAAGGACTTAATGAACATCAAAAAGCTTTACATAAAAGAGGACGCCCCAAAATTCTTTTTGCTACTAACTATGAAGAAGCTATTATTTTGTATGAAAAATATAAAACAAATATATTGGGTGTCATATCAGATACTAAGTATAAGAAAAATGGCGAATTAGATAGTCAGGCAGGAATAAAATTATATAAAGGAATAAAAAATGATAATAAATATATACCTTTTATACTACAGTCATCAGATACTAAAAATAAAAAAATTGCTGATTCTCTTAACATAGAATTTATTAATAAAAATTCTAAAACATTACCTATTGAACTAAAAAATTATTTTTATAAATATTTTGTCTTTGGAGATTTTGTTTTTATAAATCCAAACACATCTAAAGAAATAGACAAAGCTTCTGATTTACAATCCTTACAACAAAAAATTTTAACAATACCTGATGAATCTATTAAATATCATATTAATAGAAATGACTTTTCAAGATGGCTAAAAGCTCGTGCATTATTTCCTGTTGCAGAAATGTTAGAACCTCTAAAAAGTGAAGATTTTACTAGTATGGACCAAGCCAAAAAATATATATATGATACAATATCCAAGTTTAGACAAAATAGAGGACATGGAATTATAGCCAAATTTAACAAAAATAGTTTTGATAAATACCTTATTTTTTCTCGTATTGGAGATGGCTCAATAGGAGGAAAAGCAAGAGGACTTGCTTTTATTGACTCTTTTATAAAAAGAAATAGAATTTTTGATAAATATGACAATATATTTATAACTATTCCTATAACTGTTGTGCTTTGTACTGATATTTTTGATGAATTTATGGAAGAAAATAATCTGTATGAAATAGGATTGTCAAATTTAAATGATGAAGAAATTCTAAAACATTTTATTAAAGCTAAATTACCTGATAGAATATGTCAAGATTTATCTGCTATACTCTCTGTTTTTAAAAAACCTATTGCTATCAGATCATCAAGCCTTTTAGAAGATTCTCAATATCAACCTTTTGCAGGAGTATATTCTACTTATATGATTCCTAAAATTGAAACCAATAAAAAATTGATGATGGAATTATTAACTAATGCAATAAAAAGTGTTTATGCATCAGTATTTTATAAAAGTAGTAAGTCATACATGCTTGCAACATCAAATGTAATTGATCAGGAAAAAATGGGAATAATAATTCAGGAAGTTTGTGGAAAAAGATATAATAATAAATTTTACCCAACAATATCCGGTGTTGCAAGGTCAATTAATTTTTATCCTATTTATCCTGAAAAATCCGAAGATGGTATAGTAAATATTGCTCTTGGATTAGGAAAATATGTCGTTGACGGTGGTGAAACATTGAGATTCTCTCCCAAATATCCTAAAAAAATATTACAACTCTCTTCTACTGAAATGTCTCTTAAAGATACTCAAAAAATATTTTATGCTTTAGACCTGTTTGCTGACAGTTGTGTTCCTTCTACTAATGATGGAATTAATATATTAAAATTGAAAATTAAAGAAGCCGAAAAAGATGGATCTATAAAATATGTTTCATCAACTTATGACTTTCAAAATAATATTATAAAAGATGGAATGAATCATCAAGGTAAAAAAATTATAACTTTTTCAAATATTTTAAATCATAATACATTTCCTCTGTCTGATATCTTGCAAACATTATTAAAAGTTGGACAAAAAGAAATGAATATTCCTATTGAAATTGAATTTGCTGTTAATTTGGATACCGAAAAAAACAAACCTAAAATATTTAATTTTTTACAGTTACGACCAATAGTGTTTAATGATGAAAAAAACAACTTTGATATTGAAAAAATCCCTTTTGAAGAAACTATTATATCTTCAAATTTGGCATTGGGAAATGGAACTATTGACGATATTTATGATTTTATATATATCAAGCCCGAAACTTTTAAAGCTTCTAACAATAATGCTCTTACATTAGAAATAGAAAAATTTAATGATAAATTTATTAATGATAAAAAAAATTATATTTTAGTAGGACCAGGACGATGGGGATCCGAAGATCCTTTCTTAGGTATTCCTGTAAAATGGTATCAAATTTCAGCAGCAAGAGTTATTGTTGAAGCCGGATTAAAAAATTATAGCATAGAACCAAGTCAGGGAACTCACTTTTTTCAAAACCTTACATCTTTTAAAGTCGGTTATTTTACTATAAATCCTTTTATCAATGATGGATATTATGACTTAGAATATCTGTCAAAATGTAAAACTTTTTATGAAAGTAAATTTATAAGACATATAAGATTTAATGCCCCTCTTAAAGTAATGATTGATGGTAGAAAAAATAAAGGCGTAATACTAAAAGCCAAAGAATAATAAGTTTATATACTAATCACAAACAGGAATGCGAAAATTTTAGTTGTTGAGCGTAGTCGAAACACAAGTCCACAGTCTTCAGTCATCAGTCATCATTTTTTTTCGATAAATACGGAATGTTCCATTTGCCGACTGCCGACTGCATATTGCCGACTTGTTTATGGATAACTGAAAAATATATAAATCACTAAAAAAAATCGTAAACCTGATTATTATGAGTATACTATAATTTCAGACACTATCCTGCAATATTATAAATTTTTAGTAATTTAAAATTTACAACTTTAATACCTGTTTTATTTATATTTATTATATTATCTTTTTTTAATTCTGATAATATACGAACAGCATTTTCTGTTGTTATACCTGATAATTCTGCAATATCTTTTCTTGAAATTGATGAATTTATAGTATCATTATTAAATATTTTTTGTGTTAAATACAATATAGTATTGGCTACACGCCCAAGCGATTGTTTGCTTGTTATGCAAGAAAGTTTAGTATAAAGATATCTGCAATCGTTACAATACCATTTTAATATTTCATTTCTAAAATATTCATTATTTGATAATATCGTTTTAAAAATGTTTTTATCAACTAAATATATTGTACAGGGTATTATTGCCTTAGCAGTAAAATTGCAATAATTATCATCACTAAATAATGAAGTTAATCCTATAAAATCAAATGGTTTTATTATTTTTACAATAAAATTTTTGTTATACATATTTTCTATATATAATTTTACAAAGCCATCAATTGTAAACATAATATATGAACTAAAAGAACCTTGTTTGCATATAATCTCTCCCTTTTTAAATTTAACATTTGTTTTACTTATTGATTTAAAATCTTCTTCTGACAAATGCATATTCCTATGCCATTCTTTTAGTTTTAAATATTTATCTTCTATATTTTTATCATCTAAATATCTTGTATTCTCTTTTCTTTCAATAGTTTCTCTTAACTTTTTATGAATAATAAAATCACTTAACTTATCTGATATAATCTTTAATAATCTATACTCTTCTAACAAAAAGATTCCTTTTTCTGATTTTACAGGTCTAATATAAAATACATTTATCTCACCAATTTTATAATTATCTATTATAATATTTACACTTTGTTTTAATTCTGTTTTTTTAAAACTTTTTGTTTTTAAAACTATATCTTTATAAATTATTTGTACTTTACATATATCAGGATATCTCCATGCCTTTGGAATAATTTTTACAAGTTTACTTAGCACTTCTTCTAATTTTGCATCATAATCTCTTAAAATTTCATCAACTTTATATATACAATCTAATTCCTTTGTCCTTTCATTTAAATCATTAATTGTTTTTTTTAAGTCCATATTCTTATATATCATTATTAATGCCTATTTTATGATAAATTAATAGTTGATAAAAAAACAAAATTATTAAATTTTATTATTATTGATATATATCAATAATATTATTGACAAGTTTTATTGTCAATTATGAATTATATTATATCAATATTTGATAATAGTAAAATTATATAGTATAATTTTGGCGTTATAAATAATTTTTTTTTTATTATTTATTTATTTGTTTGAGTAAGGTTTAAAAAGGGTTAACTCTTTTTATACTTACTCATTTATTATTAATTATTTTTTTTAACTTAATAACTAAAAATTATGAATATAGAAAAAATTTTAATTGACCTTGAAAGAAAACATCCGGGAGAAGTTGAATATCTTCAGGCTGTAAGAGAAGTCCTTGAATCAATTGAGGATGTTTACAATGAGAATCCACAATTTGAAAGTGTTGGAATTATTGAAAGGCTTATTGAACCTGATAGAATATTATCATTTAAGGTTCCATGGGTAGATGACAATGGTAAGGTTTATGTAAACCTTGGATATAGAGTTCAATTTAATAATGCTATTGGACCATATAAAGGTGGTTTAAGATTTCACCCTAGTGTTAACCTTAGTATATTAAAGTTTTTAGGATTTGAACAAATTTTTAAAAATAGTTTAACTACTTTGCCAATGGGTGGCAGTAAAGGTGGCTCTGATTTTAATCCTAAAGGAAAATCTAATGCTGAAATGATGAGATTTTGTCAATCATTTATGTTGGAATTATGGAAAATTGTTGGACCTGAAACTGATGTACCAGCAGGAGATGTAGGTGTTGGAGCAAGGGAAATAGGTTATTTATATGGAATGTATAAAAAATTAAAAGGCGAAAATACAGGCGTATTAACAGGCAAAGGATTGAATTGGGGTGGTAGTTTAGTTAGACCTGAAGCTACAGGATACGGAGCTGTATATTTTTTGGAAGAAATGCTGAAAACAAAAGGACAAAATCTTAAAGGTAAAACTGTAGCAATATCTGGATTTGGTAATGTTGCATGGGGAGTAATAAAAAAAGTTACAGAGTTAGGTGGAAAAGTTGTTACAATTTCAGGACCTGATGGATATATCTATGATAAAGAAGGATTCTCTGATGAAAAAATAGAATATATGTTAGAATTAAGAGCAACAAATAATGATATAGTAAAACCTTATTCTTTTGAATTTAATGCTGAATTTCATAAAGGTAAAAAACCATGGGAAGCAAAATGTGATATAGCTATGCCTTGTGCTATTCAAAATGAATTAGATGAAAAAGATGCACAAAATCTTATAGATAATGGATGTAAATTAGTTGCAGAAGTTTCAAATATGGGATGTACTCCTGAAGCAATTGAAGCTCTTCAATCTAATAAAATTGCATTTGCACCGGGCAAAGCTGTTAATGCAGGTGGAGTAGCTACTTCGGGCTTGGAAATGTCTCAAAATTCTATGAAATTGCACTGGGCAACAGAGGAAGTAAATGAAAAATTACATAATATCATGAAAAATATCCATATTGCTTGTATTGAAAATGGAAAAGAAGATGATGGATATATTAATTATGTAAAAGGAGCAAATATTGCAGGATTTTTAAAAGTTGCTGATGCTATGTTAGACCAAGGCGTAATTTAGCATATCAGATAAAAACATACAACTATCCGAAAGTTTAATTCTACAAAGTAGAGACATACATAAGCATGTCTCTACTTTTTTTTATACTAATCGCAAACAAAAATGTGAAAATTTTAGTTGTTGAGTGTAGTCGAAACACAAGTCCACAGTCTTCAGTCAGCAGTCAGCAATTTCTCTTTTCCGATAAATACGGAATATTCCATTTGCCGACTGCATATTGCCAACTTATATATTTAGATAAAAAAGTATGTAAAATTACTAAATTTTTTCGTAAACCTGATTTCGTTTGGTATAATTAATTTTGTCGCATTTACTAATTGAATTTACAATTATTTAAAAATAATTTGTATTTTTGAAAAATAAGTAAATTAAATACAAATTAAACAAATTTATTTTAAAATCACTCTTATATAAAACTAAATTATGTCATCAGGAGTTTTGTTAAGTGTAAAGTCAGATACCTAACGTGGACAAGCTAGAACAAAAAAAAGGAATAAGAAAATCAATGCAAAATGCAAATGATAAAAATGCCGTAAACGGCATTATTTGCATTTTTTTTGAATAATTTTTTAATCCCAGCCATAAATGGCTGGGCTATTGATTTTTATATTCTTACATTACTTTGATTTAAATGTTCAATTAGAATGATATTGACTTTTTGAGCAAGCCCTAAATAGTAGCGAAGCGTATCGGGGTCATTGTAGTTATTAACAATAAATGACAGCGAAGCTACCTGTGTTGAGCGTTCGGCTGAGCTCACGCCGAAGTCAAAGCCGAAATAAATGATAAATTATATTACGGTTCTACTGAACTTGGCTAAGAGCAAAATATAACCTCTCAAAGTATAAATTATGAACTATTGGAATAAGTTTCCTTTGCTTCGTTTAATACTGCCTTTTATTTTTGGTATTATCCTCGCTGTTTTTATTGATTCTGATGTTCACATTCCAATAAGTGTTTTTGTAATATGTTTGATTATTTCTGTATTATTTGTTTTTTATTACAAGATATTTATCAGTTATAAATATCGTTGGTTACCGGGTATATTTATCAGTGCTTTTCTTTTTTTGTTTGGCTTTGAGCTTACGGTCTTAAATACAGACAAGTTTAATCCCTTATATTTTGGTAATTATTTAAGTAATGAAGAACAGCTTTCTATTGCAGAAGTATCTGAACCAATAGTAGAAAAGGAGAATAGCTATAAAGCAATAATCAGAGTTGAAAAAATAAAAAAAAATGATAAATGGGTTAATGTAAAAGGCAAGACAATTGTTTATTTTGAGAAAAATAGTTTTGCATCTAATATAAAATATGGTGATTATCTATTATTAAATGCTGATTTTCAGGAAGTTAGCTCTCCGCAAAACCCTTATGAATTTAATTATAAAAAATATCTTTCCTATAAAGGCATCTATGAGCAGGCATATTTAAAATCCGGTTCATGGCAAGTGCTAAGTAATAATAATGGAAATAAAATTGTTACTTATGCTTTGTCATTAAAAAATAAACTTCTTAAAATATTTAAAAAAAATAATATTAAAGGTGATGAGTTTGCAGTTGCTTCTGCTATTATTCTTGGCAAAAAAGATAACCTTGACCCGGAGTTGCTCAAAAAATATTCAGGGTCGGGAGCAATGCATATTTTATGTGTTTCCGGCTTACATGTTGGCATTATTTATTTGGTGTTAAATTATTTTTTATTTTTTCTTGATAAGATTAGATATGGAAGAATAATAAAAATGATTTTACTTATTTTATTGATTTGGTTCTATGCTTTGCTTACAGGTCTATCACCATCAGTGATGAGAGCATCAACAATGCTCAGTTTTATTATTATAGGTAAGTCGCTTAATAGAAATGTCAATATCTACAATACATTAGCCGGCTCTGCCTTTTTGTTGTTATTAATAAATCCTTTTATAATAACAGAATTAGGTTTTCAAATGTCATATTTGGCAGTTATTGGCATTGTGGCATTGCAGCAAAAAATTTATAATTTATGGTTGCCTGATAACTGGCTTTTAGATAAGATATGGGCAATTACTACGGTCTCTTTTACTGCTCAGCTTTTTATCTTTCCTTTAATTTTATTGTATTTTCATCAGTTTCCAAATTATTTTTTTATCACAAACCTGATAGTGATTCCTGTTACAAGTTTTGTTATATATTCCGGATTACTTGTGTTGTTCTCATCTCCAATATCCTGGCTGTCTGCTGTTATTTCAAAAGTTTTTGTTTTGCTTATCAAATTTTTAAATTCATCTGTCCAAATTATTGAAAATTTGCCTTATTCAACAACAAGTGGCGTTTCTATTAATATAACAGAGACATTTTTGATTTATGCTGTTATAATTTGTCTTATCATTTTATTTTTGAATAAGAACAAACAATTTTTTAAATATGCTCTTTTGTTTTCTGTGTTTTTATGTGTTTCTGTTGCTTTAAAAAATTATAAACAAATATATCAGAAAAAAATTATTGTTTACAATATTAGCAGGGCTTCAGCTTATGATTTTGTGTATAAAAAACAAAATTTATTGCTGTCAGATTCTTTATTGTTTAATAATAAGAAAAAGCAGGAGTTTCATTTACAAAATAACTGGTGTAAATCAGGTATGAATAAAACAACAATGTTTGATTTATCATTATTTAAAAACAAAGATATTAAGACAAATGTTTTTTATAAAAAAGATAATTTCATACAGTTTTATGATAAAAAAATAGCTGTAATAAACAATAAGAATAAGGACTTAACAAGTTCGCATACAATAAATGTTGATTATTTGATAATTGCAGATAATATAAGGACTAAAATTTCTGATTTGCTTAATCAATATAATGCTAAACAAATAATTATTGACTCTTCCAACTCTTTATGGAATACAAACAGATTGATAGAAGAATGTAAAGAAAGAGATATAAAATGTTATTCTGTTTTAAAATCAGGGGCTTTTGTAGTAAATGTTTGAATGAAACAGATGAGTGAGTATAACATGTTAGCTACCCTTTTTCATCATGCTTTTCAATTTATTTACAAGATTATCCAAAAATATAAAACAATCATCTATATTTGACGGGAACATAAAATTTTTCTCGAAACGAGCATCATTCCAATTAAATTCATTATCCATTTTTATTTTTTGCAATATAACTTGTGCTTGATTTTTATTTTTAGCATCATAATTTCTATCAAAGAATGTTATGTTAATTTTAGTTTCATACGACCAAATGTCTATCGCAAAATTAGCATTTTCATAAAAAAACTCGTGTAAGTAAGCACAAGGTTTTCCTTGCCAAATTAAAATAGATTTAAAAGGAAATGGATTATTCTCAAATCGTTCTTTAAATTTAAGAGTTAAATAATGTGGAATATTTTGTATCATTTCTTGGATAGAAATTATAGTTTGATACTTTTCATTATCTTTGATTAAATCGTAGAATTTATCCATAATTTGTTTGTTCATATTTTGTCCTCCTAAATTTTGTATTAGTTTTGAATATTGTCTCAATATACATAGTGCGTCTATGTTTTTAGTTATTAATTCACAAGGTTTTAACCAACCATTTAATAAATCAGAATTAGTTTCATCGTAAGCATTTATTTTAATTATTTTTGGTTCTATTTCAGCAATTTCTTTATCTGTCCAATCTGCGAAAGTATTACTTTTAAAACCACTTAAAGTTAAATATACGACTGCAATTGTTTCATATCCAGTATCTTTTATATATTTATGATATCTGGGTATTTGTCTGGGTTGGTCTCCTGCATTATTAATTTTGTTTTCAATTATTATTGCCTTTTTAGTTGTGTCGTCCTTAATTAAAATATCTATTTTTCCTTTTTCCCTGTAAATATTACTATTTTGAAAGTCGAGAATATTTATCTTGTTTACAAATTTATTGTTTAGTAAAATGATAAACTGTTTTAAATAATTATCATTTTCGTAATGTTTTTGATTGACATCAAGCAAAAAAGCAATAATATCACTATGAAAATTTTCACGATAATATAATTCGCTAATAATTTCGAAAATATTAAAAACAAAATTCTTTTTTTTAGAATTATGTTCTTTGTAGTTAAGATATAACTCTATCAAATTTTTATCTGTTAGTAAATTTACAATTTTGTTAAATTCGTCTTTGATTATCAAATTTGTTTCCTTAATTATATTTTCGGCATTTTCTATATTCATATTTGGGTTTTCGGTTTTTAATGGTAGATAGCGTGTTGGTAACTGCAAATTTTCCTATCTTGTTAATTGATAGTCCTTTATCAAGCTATTTGCTGATATGTTCAATTTTGATGTTAGTTTTCTAATCATCTTAACCGTTAATTTTCTTTTTCTGTTAAGTATCTCAGAAACTCTACTTTTTGCTCCAATCGCTTCAATTAAATCCACTTGATTAAGATGCATTTCTTCCATTCTGATTTTAATGGCTTCAATTGGGTCAGGAGCTTCAATAGGATAATGTTTATTTTCGTATTCATCTATTATCAAAGCAAGTATATCCGCTTCATCACTTTCCGGTGAACCAACTGGCGCATCAAAAAGCAGTTCCAATCTTTTTAATGCATTGTCATAATCCTGTCTATTTTTAATAGGTCTTATTTCCATAATTTTTAATTTTATATTGTATTTGCATTAATTTTATCATATTCTTTATGAGTCCCAATAAACCGAATAAATGCCCACTGTTTCTCAAAGTTAAATTTTGCAATCAATCTGTATGAATTACCCTTTATGTTAAATACAATCCGACTATCTTTTAAAATGCTGGCATTTGCATAAGTATGCTTTACTTGGTTTGGTGTTTTCCAGTCAGAATTCATAGCAGTATCATACCATGTTTTTAAATATTGTTCTGAAGCAGGATGTTTTTTCCAAAATGTTCGTAAAGTACTCTTTGCAAAAATTCTTTTCATTTAAAATTATTTATAAAATGCAAAGATAATCAAAAATTCTTGAATTGGGAACTTTTTGCAGATTTTTTTGTAATATTATCTTGAATTCGCCTCAAGATTATTTAAGGGGACTTCTATTAATTCATTTCTTTCAAGAAACAAATATAATGAATAAGATGCGAGACATAAATATTTCTTAATAGCCATAGCTATTAAGAAATATTTTGTCGAAGTCAGATTGTTTAT
>Ga0265594_1002738_pt1 | contig 12254 bp, 14 predicted proteins | sample saktaG_11_FD_190147 | JGI IMG/M metagenome (GOLD analysis project Ga0265594, IMG submission 190147) | Saline water microbial communities from Sakinaw Lake, British Columbia, Canada - sak_2011_5_24_80m | ecosystem: Environmental > Aquatic > Non-marine Saline and Alkaline > Saline ... | reverse complement strand
AGCGAAAAAGCTCCTTGAACCCTCGTAACCTGATTGTGGTACAACTCCATTGGGTTAATCACCCGACTTCCAAACTCGTCATCCTGGGCATATGGTCCAAAAACACTACACAAGAGAACTTTTGCCGTAGACCCAAGCGGGTGTGGCTTAACCATGTCTGTTCCGAAACTCGTGATAGTCATTTGCATTCTTCCTTCCTGAAAAACAATTGTTTTTCATATTATGCGAGACTCGCCCGCATTTTTCTCAAGGTTCTACTCTTAATTAAAACTACTTCCTAGAATATACCACTTAAGGCCCGCTATTGCAAAAAAATAAATTACCTGGTATTATATCGTTATACAAAAAATACCATATTAAAGTTATATAAAGCCAATGGCAATAACAAAATCAGCAAAAAAATCAATCCGGCAATCTGCAAGAAGGAAGGAACATAATATCATCTATAAAGATAAAATTAAGAAGCTAGTGAAAGAAGCCCTTTCTTTAGTTGCTGCAAAAAAACAAGCAGAAGCTCAAAAGCTTTTGCCAGAAATATATAAAGCACTCGACAAAGCAGCTAAGGTCGGAGTAATTAAAAAAAACAACGCCTCAAGAAGGAAATCGAGACTAACTAAGGCTATAGAAAAAAAAGCTTAGCTTTCTGCAACAAATAAATCTAGAGCTGTTTCTGCATCAATTTTCCCCGTCTTAATATCCAAATCTATCTGAAAAATCTTCCGGTAGATTTTTTTTAAATCTTGTATTGAAAAACGACTGCACATATAAGAAGTTTTTTGAACTACAAAGGGGTGAAGCCCACTTTTTTTTGCCAGAGAACCATAAGAGACTTGCGTGTCCTGGAGTTCCTTTATTGTTAAAAGATTTCTAAACTGATATGAAATCATAGAAAGCAAATAAAGCGCGTTGTCGCCGTTTTCTATGTGTTTATGTAATAAAAGTATTGCTTGCTTTTTGTCTTTTGAAGCTATTGCATCTATGGTTTTAAAAATATCATTTTCAATAGCCGGCCTGGCCATTAGCTCAACATCTTCCTTTTTAATCGTGGAACCCGCCTTGTAGTTAGATAATTTATTAATTTCGTTTGCCATTTCCCATAGGTTACTGCCTCCCACGGCGGACAAAAAATCTAGCGCTTCATTATTTATTTTTACCTTATTTTTATCAAACTCGAGGCTTATCCATTTTTTTAAAGAAGCCCCTTTTAGCGAATCGAATTCTTGGCACTTAGCATATTTTTGCAGATTTTTAAAAAGCTTAGTTCTTTTGTCTGACGCTTTATTTTCGTAAATTATAATTATATCTTTTGATTCTTCTAATTTTTTTATATTTTCAATAAAATCCTCTTGAAACTTGGCGTCTGTAAAAACGTTTCTTAAAATTATCAGTTTTTTCTCCGCAAACATCGAAGTAATTTTAAGATTACTATAAAAGTCGTTGTAATTCTTTTCCTCGCCAATATCAATGTAAATTAAATTCAGTCCAGACTTGTGAACCCTTTTGTATTCTTCAATTATCTCCTCTAATTTTCTTTTCGAGCGATATGAATCCTCGCCAAAAATAAAATAAATCATACTTGAGTTATTAATAGCATAATTATTATAAAAAAATAAGCCCGCAAAACACAACGGGCTTTAATACTGGAATCTATTCTCCCTGAGGAGAAGCATCTGGCGCAAGTTGGCCATTGCTTTTTTGAGGCAAAACGTGCAATCTCCGCAGCATTCTAGTAAGAATGTTTGACGTGTCATCAACGGCCTTGGTAACGTTGTCAATCCTAGCAGTCTGAACAATTCTTAGTTCTTCCAGCTTTCCCTGTAAAACCGAACTTAACGCACTATGCTCTCTTTGCATCGCTCCAGCCACTAGAGCAGATATAATTTCCTCGCCACGAACTTTAAACACATTTTCTGCTTTGGTCGCGGCCACTGCCTCGGCTCGAGAAAGAAGGTCCTTGGAAAGGGTTTCCAGCGCCTTTGTCTGGAGGCCCAATTGCCTATTGGCCAAGTCAAGACCTTCTTGCATTGGGCCTATTTTCTTCTCAACCATACGTGTCTTGGCACGTTCAGAAAACACCAACACCACAAGGGCAAAAACAACCACGCACAATACTAATACTATTATCAACATGCTTCACCTCGCTTTCTTTGTTAAAGGACGCCATCTCTAATACTAATTTAAAGTTAGCGCCCTTTGTTCCTATAGTCAATGAATTTGTTCTACCTTTTTTATTTTTGGCAACTCGGGCAAAAAAACGTACCCCTTCCTCCAAGCGTTATTCTTTTTATTTTTTCTCCACAACGATTGCATTTCTGATTCTCTCTTTTATACGTCACCCTTTCAGAATCAAAATTTCCTTTTGACCCGTCGGGCTTCCTGTAGTCAGAAAAACTTTCTCCACCAAGCTCAACTCCAAGAGTTAAAACTTTTTTAATATATTTATACAGCAAATCTAATTCGTCATCGTTTAGAGTTTGAACCGTTCTTTCGGGATGTATTTTAGACCACCATAATATTTCCGACGCATAAATATTACCTATGCCCGCTATTATTTTTTGATCCATTAAAACCTGCTTGATCTTTCCTTTTTTGTTTTTTAAAATTTCCTTAAGTTTTAAAATTGTAAAACTATCCTCTAATGGTTCTGGCCCTAAATTTTTAAAATCTTCTGAATTTAATAAATCTTCTGTTTTTTGTAGTTCAACTTTTGCAAATTTTCTGGCATCGGAAAGAGCCATCATTTCTCCATCATCTAAGAAAAAAACTAAATGCAAAAAACGATTATATGGATCACTTAGTGGCCCCTGAATTGCTGGGGCCCATTCCCCGTCTTTTAAAATCCATTTTCCGCATAAGAGGTGACCTGTCATTTTTTGATGCACTAGAAGAGAATATCCGTCGGATAAGTCAAAAATAATATTTTTTGCTCGGCGCCATATTTTTATTATTTTTTTGTTTTTTATTTGGTTTTTAAATAGCTCAAAACTTTTTGGTTTTTTTATTAATTTGTGCCAATCAGACCATACATCAAGAAAGGTCCTTTCTAGGACCTTTTCTTTTAAGCCTCTGACCGTAGTTTCAACTTCGGGAAGTTCTGGCATGCCAGGTAGTGAAAATTCGACTTAGTTAATCGAATTCTCAGTCTAACAATTTATTATTTACTTATTTAATTGCCAAAGATATATTTTCTTCTGCTTGCTTTGCGAACTGTCGAATTTCTACTACCTGGCATGTTTTATTCTTCGACGGGTTCTTGTTTTATTTTATTACGTCCCACAACCTTTTTTTTAACTTCATCTAAATCTTTTTTTAGCTGAGATGTCTCTGTTTTTCTACCGTTTAAATCATTTTTTAGCTTTTGGGATTCTTCAATTAATCGCTCTAGTTCGATCGTCCTGTTTTTAACTTTTTGCTCTAACGCCGTTATCGTTTCCTCTAAATCTTTGGTTCTCGCCATAACCTTAACACTAACTGCCTTTTCTAAATTTCCTTCAAGCCCACGGCTTACCTCAAGCTCCTCTGCTATTTTATTAAAAGCCCTCGCTAGTTCTGAAAGCTCGTCTTTTGTCTCTAAATAAACCCTACTAGATAAGTCCCCCTCGCTTAGTTTAATTGCCTTGTCTAATAGTTTTCTTATCGGAGAAACGATATTTTGTCCTATCGCCAATCCAAAGAAAAAAACATATACAATAAGAAACAAAATTATAATATAGAAACTCAAGCTTAATTGTTTTTGCTCTACGGCCAGCAATGCTAAAATTGTAAAAAAACCGACTAGCATTATAGGAAGAGCAATTTTTAAAGTAAGCCTTGGCATGTTCTAAAAGTTTTAATTTTTAATTACTTTAGATTAGTTGTTTGCTAAAAATTAACCAAACTATAATGAGGACAGTCGAGATATTAAACTATTAAAATCTAATCTTCTAAAAATATTTTCGACTTGGTTTTTATCAAAATTACCAAATTTACAATCTTCAATCTTAAAATCTATATCAACGTCATTTTTCATTTGCGCCAATTCGCGAGACATTAAAGCAGATTCCTTATTTAATTTTAACATCTCTTTTACCTTCGGTTTTAAAACGGCCGTGTCTGTAGAAAGCTCTTCGTAAAGATTTTTTATACTGCCGTACTTCTGTATTATTTCAGCAGCTGTTTTTTTTCCTATTCCTGCAACCCCCGGAATATTATCTGAAGGGTCACCAGTCAGAGCTTTAAAATCTACCATCTGTTTCGGCTCAACTCCAAATCTTTCCCTTACCTTATTTATATCATAAATTACCGTATCTTTGATACCCTTTCCCAAAGTATAAACTTTTATGCCTTCGTCTATGAGTTGAGTGTTATCTAGGTCTCCAGAAACAATAAAAATCTCTGTGTCAGGGTACTCTTTGGGTTGCTTGGCACAAATTGTTGCAATTAGATCATCTGCTTCAACGCCCTCTTTTGCAAAAACTGGAATTTTAAAGGTTGCTAAAACTTCTTTAGTAATTGGAATTTGAGAGATAATTCCCGACGGAGTTACGGGTCTTTGCGCCTTATAGTCCTTAAACATTTCATGGCGAAATGTGGGCATTTTTGTGTCAAAACAAGCAACCACATAATCTGCCTTTAAGTCGGTTATGGCCTTAAACATGGTAAGCAGATATCCATAAACGGCTCCCGTCTCCTGCCCGGATTTTGTCATTAATGGCGGTAGCGCATGAAAAGATCTGTGCAACAGCGCATTCGAATCAATAATAATTAACCTCTTTGCCATCTTTTATTGTATCACGTTTTTAAAATTATTTCTCGCTTGTTTTTATCTATAAATTTAAATTCTATTTTTATAATATTTTTTGGCAGAGCTTTTTTCTTGTGCCCCGAGGGGTAAATTTTTTCTGGCCATTCAACTGCAACAATATTTTTTGGATTAGAAATTATTTTTTTAAAATCCAGTTCTAAAATATCTTTTGCTTTTTCAAGTCTGTAACAATCTATATGATAAAAATCTGTAAACCTTGCTTTCGTAATTTTAAAATGTTTTAGAACTACAAAAGTGGGGCTTAATATTTTTTCTTTTATTCCCAGCCCCTTTGCAAGCCCCTGTAAAAAAGTTGTCTTCCCTCCACCTAAATTTCCCTGCAACCCCAAAACAACTGCAGTTTTTTGTGAAGTCCGACTTAACAAAATTTCTTTTGCAAACTTTTCGCCCAGTTTCTGGGTTTGTTTATAATTTGCTGTGGTGTAATTTATTAACATTGACTTATATAGCGAAATTTTATAGGGTATATTAACTTCAAAAATTAACAACTGTGGCGTGAAACTATTATCGCCGGAAAACCATGGAAACACAAGAACCAAAATTATTATCAAATATTGACACTCCTCAAACCCAATCAGAACAAATTATTTCTGATTCAAAAAATATCTATTTATTATCCTCAAAAGAGCCAGAAGCCGTAGCTTCAATGTTGGCTCTTTTTTATACTTTAAAGAATTTAGGTAAAAATGTAAATCTAATTAATGGCGCACTACCAGAGAATCTTAGTTTTCTAACACCCTCTTTGGATTTTGTTTCTTATCCTAAAAATTTTGTTATTTCTGTGCCTAGTACCGTTACACAAATATCACAAGTCTATTACGAGAAAACTAACGATGCCCTCAAGATACATTTGACCCTCGAAAGTGGTAATATAAAGAAAGACAATCTTTCATTTTACTTTGCTGAAGCAAAACCAGACCTTATTATAACCGTTGGTATAAAAGATTATTCTAAAGAATTGCTTGGAGATCTGGACTCTTTTGGCTTCCTGTTAGACTCCCCGGTTTTAAATATCGACCGCGAGCAAGATAATAAAAAATTTGGTAAAATTAATGTATTAGAAGAAAATTCCTTACCAGAAATAATTCTTGGCTTGATAAAAAATATAGATAAAGATCCTATAAAAAAAGAGCTGGCGTTGTGCCTTTTGTGTGGAATAGTACTACACACTGAAAACTTTAAAAATAATGTGACGGCAGAAATTTTTCAAACATCTTCTGAACTTATGAGGGCTGGAGCAAATCTGCAAACAATAACGGAAAATATTTACAAAAGCCCTTCGTATAAAGTTGCTTAATAAGTTTAAAATTATAAAGATAAAAAGATTAACATTTAAATTAAATGGAAGAAACAAAAAAATTATTAGGAAGTGTAACGGTTTCTCCAAAAATAATAGAAGAGACAGACGCCCAGGTAAAAGATATTGGGGGCCTTAAAAAAATAATCGAAGAATATATTGTTACAAATATAACCGAGCTTTTAGACGCGATTTTATATGGAGCAATAATTCTTGACGCTTCAGATATACATATAGAACCTCAAGAAGAAGAGGCAAGGATGAGAATAAGATTGGACGGCATCTTACAGGATGTTGTTTTTTTTGACCACGCCACATATCACCATTTAATTTCTAGGTTAAAACTTCTCTCAAAATTAAAACTAAATATTACGGACAAACCTCAAGATGGCAGATTTACAATTGAAGTTAAAGAAACCATTATTGAGGTTAGAACATCGAGTCTACCTTCAGAATACGGAGAGTCAATTGTAATGAGAATTTTGAATCCTAAAAGTTTAATCTCTTTAGATGACCTTGGATTAAGAACTGATCTTTATAAAGTATTCCAAAAGGAAATAACAAAACCAAATGGAATGATAATAGTTACGGGACCTACGGGCTCTGGAAAAACAACTACACTTTATGCTTTTTTAAAAAAAATACAAAATCCGGAAATTAAAATTATTACAATTGAAGACCCGATTGAATATCACCTAAAGGGAGTTTCGCAAACTCAAGTAGCTCCGGAAAAAGGATACAATTTTTCAGACGGCTTACGCTCTATTGTTAGGCAAGACCCAGATGTTATCTTGGTTGGCGAAATTAGAGACCTAGAAACCTCTAAAATAGCCCTACAGGCCTCTTTAACAGGACACCTGGTACTTTCCACATTGCACACGAATGACGCCGCAGGAACCATCCCTAGGCTCGTAGACCTCGGAGTAGATGTGTCTTCAATCGCCTCTGGATTAAAAATGGCCGTGGCTCAAAGGTTAGTAAGGAAAGTTTGTAAAAAATGCTCTATCCCAGCAAAACCAACCCCAAAAGAATTATCGGAAATTAAAGCTGGCCTCAAAAACTTACCTTCTTCCGTAAAAACCCCCAATTTAAACAAAATAGAAATTGTAAGAATAAAAGAGGGCGGGTGTCCTGCCTGCAACTTTACAGGATATAAGGGAAGGCAAGGATTATTTGAGGCATTTTTAGTTGATTCTGATATGGAAAAATTTATCTTAACTAACCCCCCCGTTTCTGAAATTAGAAATTTAGCCATAAAAAAGGGGATGGTAACAATGTACCAATCCGGACTAATTGACGTTATTCTTGGAGATACAACAATAGAAGAAGTCGCCAGGGTTGTAGAAATAGACGAAAAACAGGCGACCACAGAAGAAATTAAAGACGCTACAGCAAATTAAAAGCGGCCCTAGAGTTGGAGGTACTTTTATGTCTGGGACATAAAGAAAGATTTATCTGAGGAGTAATCGAGCCGGAGCAAGATTATCCGAAGCTGAGATAAATCCAAATAAATACCTCCAACTCTAGGGCCGCTTATCTATTAATACGAATATTTGTTATAATTAGCTGTACTTCCTTAATAACCTATATTATATCACCTTAAATACTACATGTCAAGCGTTTTACAGGACAAACCAAAAACTAATGATGTAGAGCTAGACTCGGCCCTAAGGCCAGCTTCTTGGTCTGATTATGTGGGCCAGGACAAAATAAAGGAGAATATACGCATCATTATAACAGCCGCAAAACAGAGAGGCCAGAGTCCGGACCACTTGCTGTTTTATGGTAACTCTGGATTAGGTAAAACTACTTTGGCTTATTTGGTTGCCAAGGAAATGGGCAAAGAAATAAAGATAACTTCCGGGCCTGCGCTAGAACGAGCAGGGGATTTGGCGGCTATTTTAACAAATCTATCCGAGGGTGATGTTTTGTTTCTAGATGAGATACATAGAATAAATAAAACCATAGAAGAATACCTCTACCCTGCCCTTGAAGAATATAAACTTAACCTTATTTTAGGAAAAGGACCAATGGCCCGTACTATGGAGTTAAAGCTGCCCAAATTTACTCTAATCGGGGCAACAACAAAGCCGGGGCTATTGTCTGCGCCGTTAAGAAATCGCTTCGGAGCAACTTTCCAGCTTAGTTTTTATAATAACGAGGATATAAAAAAAATAATAGAGAGGTCAGGAAAACTTTTAAAAATCCAAGTTGAACCAGAGGCAGTAATTGCTATAGCTAACCGCTCAAGATTTACTCCTCGGGTTGCTAATCGCCTATTAAAAAGAGTTCGAGATTTTGCTCAAGTTAAAAATGCAGGCATAATTACAAAAAATATAGCAGACGACGCATTGGAATCTTTGGAGGTAGATGTGCTTGGGTTAGATCCTAGCGACAGGGGCATACTGCGGGCTTTAATTGAAAAATTTGGAGGTGGTCCTGTCGGCCTACAATCGTTGGCGGCCGCCTCTATGGAAGAAGAGGACACTATCTTAGATATCTACGAACCATATCTTATGCAATGCGGGTTAGTAGAAAGAACTCCAAAAGGGAGGATTGCCACAAATTTAGCGTATGAACATCTAGACCTAAAACACCTTAGAAGACAAACTAATTTACTTTAAACACTAGCGACCAAAACCGCCGGGCATGGCGGTTTTTTAATTAATTTTCTTTTTCTATCTTGGTCTTATCTCGCCCATAGATAAAACTAAGATAAGCGCGACGCCACCGTAAAACACTTTTGTCTAAGTCTTGTTGTTTTCCGAGTGTTTTTGTGTAAAAATTAATAAATTACAAGTATGGACATCTCTAATTATAAGGCAGTTATTTTAGCAGGAGGGGAGGGCACGAGGCTTTATCCTATAACAAAGGAAATTCCTAAACCCCTACTACCAGTACAGAAAAAACCCATAATTAATTATCTGGTTGATTTATTTTGCGAGGCGGGGATAAAAAATATAGCCGTTTTAATTAACCAAAACTATCGGGAAGATTTTGATTGGTGGAAAAAAAGATATTATCCTGATTTAAAAATAAAGTTCGCCGAAGAATCAAAACCCTTAGGAACTTTTGGTGGCCTTTATTTATTAAAAAGCTGGCTTGCAGATAATATGTTTTTTGTGACAAACGGAGATGAAATAAAAGAAATAGACTTGTCTAGGTTGGCAAAATTCCACCAAAAACAAAACTTATTAGCTACTGTTTGTTCTGTTTTTGTGCCTGACCCCCAAAATTATGGCGTGGTTGTTTCAAAAAATAATACCGTAAAAGAATTTTTAGAAAAACCAGTTAATCCTCCTTCAAATTATATTAACTCTGGGCTTTATTTGTTTTCTCCAAAAATTTTTATAAACCACCCTGGCCCAAAATTCTTAATGATAGAAAAGGATGTTTTCCCAAAACTAGTGAAAGAAAAACAGCTGGCAAATTTTCAATACACTGGGCGCTGGACAGATTGTGGAACGTGGGAAAGATACGGCGTTGCACTTTCTAATAAAAAAAATAGACCATGAAAAGCACCTTAATCATCTTACTAATTTCTTTCTACTTTGTGGGAAGCGCGGTTTTTGCGACGGGCACAATAAATATAAACACTGCAACATTATCACAACTAGAAGAAATTATACACGTGGGGGCAAAAACTGCACAAAAGATTATTGACAGTAGACCATATAATTCGGTTCGGGATTTAAGTAGAGTAAAGGGCATCGGCGATGGAAAATATTTACAGGACATAATAGATCAAAGGCTAGCTTGTGTAGATTGTCTGTCTGCGGAAGTGGACTTATCGCAGACCACTCCGACCCTTGAGGCAACATCACCAACTCCGCCTATAGTAGTTTATCCGGACGGGTTAGTTTTTAATGAGATTTTACCTTCGCCAAAAGGGGCTGACGAGACGGATGAATGGTTCGAACTTTTTAATAATAACTCTTTTAGCGTTGATTTATCGACATGGAAAGTTAAAGATGTCACTGGAACAATTACAACTTTTAAAATTCCGGCGCAAACTACTATTTTAGCAAATAGTTATTTGGTTTTTAAGCGTCCCGCCTCAAAAATAATGCTGAATAATGACGGAGATGGATTACGATTATTCCGGCCAGACGGAACCTTGGCCGATAGTGTAGATTTTCCAAAGGCGCCAACCGCCCAATCATATAACAAGATGACAGGGTTATGGAAATGGAGCACAGCATTAACACCTGCGGGTAAAAATATTGTTTCGGCCGTAGAAACAAAAAAAGACGGTGAGCCCTTGTCAAAAGAAGATGATTCTGATAAAAATAAGAATACAGTTGTGGGGTTGGCAAATTTAAGTCAAAGCATAAATTTAAACCAAGAAACCAGCGATACGGCCAACCCTTGGTTTTTATTTTTTACGGTTTTAGTAATAACTATAATATTGGCTGGCACCGTGCTATTTATTAAATTAAACTTTTTAAAGACCAATGTCAGGACATAGTCATGCAAAAACAGTTATGGCCACAAAAATGGCTAATAACGAAAAAAAAGGTAAAGTCTACTCTAAATATGGCAGACTAATTACAATCGCCGTCAAAGAAGGAGGTGGTTCTGGTGACCCAGTAAAAAATTCCAAGTTAAAAACAGCAATAGAGCAGGCTAAGGCAATGGATATGCCGAAAGAGAACATCGAAAGGGCAATTAAAAGAGGTACTGGCGAATTAGCCGACGAAGCCCTAGAGTCTGTTTCTTATGAGGGCTTCGGCCCGGGAGGAATCGCTTTGATTATTGACGGAATTACAGATAATACAAACAGAACCCTGGGCGAAATAAAAACCATACTAAACCAAAATGGAGGCAAGATGGCGGGAGAAGGAGCTGTAAGGTGGATGTTTGAAAGGAAGGGAATTATAACTTTTCCTCTCGAAGAGGGAAAAACAAAAGAGGAATTAGAATTATTGGCAATAGAACTGGGAGCAGAAGATGTTTTTTGCCAAGACAACATAATTGAAGTATATACAAAACCCGAAGACCTAGAAACAGTAAAGGGGGCCTTAGAAGGCAAACAGATACAAGTAGACTCTGCTTCCTTAAGTTATATTGCCAAAGAGGAGGTTGAAATTTCAGAAAAAGAAAAAGAGCAAGCGCAAAGACTATTTGAGGCTTTGGATGAAAACGAGGCTATAAACGCCATTCACTCTAACTCAAAAAACTAAGTGCCCAATAAGCTTAATAAAAAATATTTGCTGAGCCCTTTATATGGGGCTCAGATTTGTTTATAATACGTCTGCGGTATAAAAAATTTATGATAATTTTAGGCATTGACCCCGGCTCAGTAATTGTAGGATATTCTATTATAAAAAGACATAAGGATAAGCGTCTTGAAGTTATTGATTTTGGCTGTATAATAACAGATAAATTTTCAACCACCGGAGAGCGCTTAAAAAAAGTATACAAGGAAATTACAAAACTAATAGACAAACATAAGCCAGAATTAATCTCTGTTGAGAACTTGTTCTTCTTCAAAAATCTAAAAACAGTAATGCCTGTTAGCCAAACAAAAGGGGTTATACTTTTAGCTGCTGAATTAAAAAAAACACGCGTTTGCGAGTTTACCCCTTTACAGATGAAAATGGCTATTGTAGGATACGGCAGGGCAGAAAAAAAGCAGGTCCAAGAGATGATTAAAAAAAGCGTTGATATTAGTGCTTTTGACCTTAAAAAAGACAACCGCAAAAAAGATGACGCCTTTGATGCAATAGGTATCGCTATTTGTGCGGCACTTAAAAACTACTAGTATCACCCGTTAATTGTCTTATATTTGACACTGTGGAAAAGTTGGGGTTGACATTGTTTTACGAAAAAATATAATTAGATTAAATTGCTCCACAGACGCAAGTAAAGAAATCGATATTTTAACCTATTACTAGTTGTAATAAAAAAAACTTAAGAGAAGTAAAATAGTGTAACCGGCTCGCTTGAGAAAATAATAAAATATAATTTTCTTCTTTTCTCTCCCAGCCGATTATAAAAAAATGGAAGACGAATTTTTGACCAGGTTTATTAGCGAAGATGATGACTTTGAGGACGACAACTGGGATGACAATAAGGACGCAGGCGACGACACAACTGAAGATGACGACGTAAGTGTCGATGATGACGACGATAATGACGACACCACAGAAG
>Ga0265594_1002737_pt1 | contig 12255 bp, 10 predicted proteins | sample saktaG_11_FD_190147 | JGI IMG/M metagenome (GOLD analysis project Ga0265594, IMG submission 190147) | Saline water microbial communities from Sakinaw Lake, British Columbia, Canada - sak_2011_5_24_80m | ecosystem: Environmental > Aquatic > Non-marine Saline and Alkaline > Saline ... | reverse complement strand
TTAAGAAATTTAGAGCCATAATCATACATGATCAAATTGAAATCGATACAGGTCATAATTTGCTTTAAGTCTTTATTGTAATTAGTATTATCAAAAATAAGTTAATTTTTAACGGGACAGTACTGATATTTATATTATACTTCTTCGTGAAAGAAATGCCTTTTTCGTCTTTATGTTCCTGAACTCTTCTTTTCAGATCATTAGTGACACCGGTATAGATGACTGTTTTATTACGATTAGTCATCATGTAAACCCAGTATTGTTTCATAATGTTTTACGGATCGATAAAAGAAGATTGCCGCGTCGGCCTACCGGCCTCCTCGCAATGACACTCTAAAAAATTGTCATTGCGAGCGAAGCGAAGCAATCTTCTAAAAATATAAGTTTTTGTAGGGTGGGCCTTGGCCCACCGAACGATGATGGTGGGGCGAGCCCCACCCTACTTTTTTATCTCGTTTACAACTTCATCAAATTCTTTTAAGACACTTTCGTCTTTTTGGCCGATGACAAGGTTGAGCAGAAGAATCGTCAGGCAATTTGCGGCGAAGCCGGGGACGATTTCATACATTTTATCGCTCAGGCCGATTTGCTTCCACAGCACGAGCACGACCGTTCCGGTGACCATTCCCGCCAGGGCTGACTGCCAGCTTGTTTTACGAGAGAACAGGGCAAATAAAACCAGCGGCCCGAACGCCGCTCCGAAGCCGCCCCACGCATAAGAAACGATTCCGAGAATCGTATTGTCACGGTCCATCGCCATAATCAATGCGATGATTGAGATGATAATAACACATACTCTTCCGACCAGAACTATCTCCTTTTGAGAAGCCTGTTTCTTTATTGCCTTGCAGTAAAAGTCCTCGGATAGCGCCGAGGATGAGACCAGCAGTTGCGAATCTATCGTTGACATAATCGCCGAGAAGATCGCCGCCAGAAGGATTCCTCCGAACCACGGATTGAACAAATCGCGTATCATGTAGATGAAAACTTTCTCCTGCTGTCCGCCGCTCAGATTATCATACATCGCGATGCCGATAAAGCCGACGATGACTGCCCCGCTTAGCGACAGCAGGACCCAGATTATCGCTATGGTCATCGATTTTCCAAGCTTGCTCACCGATTTGATGCTCATGAATCGTACCAGAATGTGCGGCTGGCCGAAGTACCCCAGGCCCCACGCCATGCTGGAGACAATCATACAAAGAGCCATCGGCAGCGTTGTTGCCTCCGGCAGCAAACCGGGCGAAATGTTCTTGAGTTTCATTGCTTCGCTTATCGCGTCAATTCCGCCTGCCCGATGGTATGACAGGACCGGCACGACCACAATCGCCAGGACCATTAACGAGCCCTGCAGCAGGTCCGTCCAGCAGACCGCCATGAAACCGCCTAAAAATGTATAAGCGATGATAATAAATCCTCCGATAACCACGGCAACGTGATATTGGACACCGAACGTTGACTCGAACAACAATCCCGTGGCAACAAGTCCCGAAGACGCGTATATGGCGAAGAATATCAGGATGATTATCGCTGAGACTATTCTTAACAGGCCGGTCGGGTCTCTGAAGCGGGCCTCGAAGAAGCAGGGCAGTGTAATCGCGTTGGTTTTTTGCGTATATACCCTAAGCCGTGCCGAGACCAGCATCCAGTTCAAAACCGTCCCGATAAACAGACCGACGGCAATCCAAACCTGCCCCATTCCCGCCAGGTAAATGGCACCAGGCAGGCCCATCAGCAGCCAGCCGCTCATGTCACTGGCCTGCGCAGAGAGTGCCGTGACCCACGAGCCCATACCCCTGCCTCCCAGCAGATAATCTTCGATGCTGGACGATCTTCGATAAAAGCAAAAGCCGATAGCAAGCAGGATGATGAAATAAGCGATAAATGTGATTAGGGTTGGAATTGACATCGATGAGTTTTTCCGTCCTTTTTCTTCATCGGATTATGCAGCGTGACTTCGTTCTCAGGTTCGATCTACGTCCATATCAAGTGAATTCGCCAGACAGTAATCCTTCATTGCGGCAAGAACGAGTTCGCCGTACTGCCGGCGTTTTTTCTCTCCGATCCCTTTGACTTCGAGAAGATTCACATAATTCGAGGGCCTTCGCCTGGCCATGTCCCTTAGTGCGGCGTCACCAAAGACGACATACGCGGGGACACCTTTTTTTCGTGCGATGCTCGTTCGCAGCTTCCGCAAAGCTTCGAACAGGCCCTTGTCGACACCTTCCCATGAATCTTCGACGACTTTAGAGACTTTGGCCGGCCTCTCGGCAGGCTTTAGCAGCCGGGGCGTTTCGTTTCCTTTGAGAACTTGCCATCCCTTTTCCGTGACATTCAGCACGTTGTATTCCCCTACCTTCTCAATGCAGGCCTGTCCTTCGAGCTGCTCGATCCAGTCGTGCACCGTATGCTGTGAATAGTCGCTCAACAGGCCGTACGTGCTTAGGGCGTCATGGCGATTTTCCAGGATGCGCTTGTCGCTGGATCCGGTCAACACCGCGGCTGTATAACCGCCGCCGAAACGCTGCCCAAGGCGAACGATGCACGAGAGGATTTTCTGCGAGATTTCAAGAGCGTCTTTTATGTAGTCCAACTCGCCGAGACACATATCGCAGGCGGCACAGTTTTCCTTCTCAAGGGCCTGGCCGAAATAGCGAAGAATTGCTTTATGCCGGCAGAGGCCGCCGGTGCAGAAACTGTACATTTTGTTGAGTTTGATCATGGCGATTTTATAAGGTTCCGGCTGCATATCGCTCATCAGGCTCTTCCACGTGCCGTAGTCACCGCCCGAGTAGAAAAGGCAGCATTCGGCCTCCAGTCCGTCACGACCCGCCCGGCCGGTTTCCTGCTGGTAGTGCTCGAGTGACTTCGGCATGCCGGTATGAATGACATAACGCACGTTCGATTTGTCGATGCCCATGCCGAACGCAATCGTCGCTACGATGGTATCGACTTTTTCGTTGATGAACGCATCCTGGTTTTTCTTGCGGTCCTCGTCCGCCATGCCGGCATGATACGGCAGAACGTTGTAGCCTTTGGCCCTTAGCAATGAGGACAATTCATCGACGTCCCTGCGCCGAATACAGTAAACGATACCGGACTCGCCTTTGTGCCGGTCGAGCACGGCACGGACCTGTTTGGCCCGGTTGGTTCGCCGCTGGATTTTGTAAATGAGATTCGGCCTGTCGAACGAACCGATCAGCATTTCTGGATTATCGAGATGCAATTGCTCTGCGATATCGCCTCGCACATGCTCGGTAGCCGTGGCGGTATAAGCGCCGATGGTAACATTTGGAAAAACCTGCTTCAAAAGACCCAGTTGTCGATACTCCGGCCGAAAGTCGTGGCCCCACATGCTGACGCAATGGGCTTCGTCGATAGCGATAAAAGACAGTCCCGTCTTTTTGAGCACTTCGACAAAGCCGTCCGAGACGAGCCGTTCCGGCGAAAGGTAAAGAAGCTTCAGTTGTTTGTTGTGTAGCGCTTCAAAAACTCTCTGCTGCTCGTGAGCGGCAAGAGAACTGTCAATCCGAGCCGCGGAAACGCCGCATTCGATCAGGGCATCGACCTGGTCCTTCATCAGGGAAATGAGCGGCGAAACCACAACCGTCAGGCCTGGCAGGACGACCGCCGGGGCCTGATAGCAAAGCGATTTTCCGCCCCCGGTCGGCAGAACGACAATCGAATCCCGCTGCGAACAGACACATTCCATCGATTTTTTCTGTAAGGGCAAAAAATCATTATACCCCCAGTACCTAACCAAAGCTTTTTGAATATTCGTAATCATCGCTGCGGATTATTCTGCCGCCCTGAATCGCTCAACATGATACCCGAAAGAATGGAGACGAAGGGAATCGAACCCTCATTCCCGCGATGCGACCGCGGTGTGCTCCCGTTACACCACGTCCCCGAGACCACATTCAACTATAATATTTTACAAGAACGATTCCGGAATTCAACTTTTTTTTATGTGGTTTTTGACAAAAGCTCAGAACTTCCACGTATCGTAGCAGACTATTTTTTCTATCGGCTCACGATTCGGCTCGGGCTTGCTGCCGGCCGGATAGCCGAGGGCCATCAACTCTACGATGATTATATCGTCGGGAATTCCTAATATTTGCCGGACTTTGTCCGCGTCGAACGAGCCGATCCAACATGTGCCCAATCCTAAGTCCGCTGCCTGCAAGGAGATATGTTCGAGCGCAATTGCCACATCAATCGGTCCGATAGCCTGGCCGCATCGCATGACGTAATCGCTGTTGCTGCATGCGGCGATAATCGCGCCGGCCTTCTCGAACACTTCAGGCCGGTTCGTCGCCCCTGCGAGACTGCGTTTGGTATCCCTGTCAATAACGATCACAAAACGCCAGTCCTGCATATTTTTCGCAGACGGCGCCAGCCGGGCCGCTTCTAAAATGCAATCGAGCTTGTCCCGCTCGATGCTCTTATCCAGATACGCCCGGCAGGAATATCTTCTCCTAATAGCATCAAGTACCGTCATTAGAACACCTCACTTTTCCATAAACGTCCCTGCTGAGGGTAATAAAATTTACCTTAAAAACAATCACAATCGAAAAATATAAATTAAAAACAGTCTTGACGCAAGGAGTAAAAATCGTTACTTTTATTGTCGAATTCGGGGCGATTAGCTCAGTTGGCTAGAGCACATGCTTTACACGCATGGGGTCACAGGTTCAAGTCCTGTATCGCCCATTCGAGTTTATGATGTGTTAATCAGTCTCTGCCCCATTGGTCAAAACAAATGAAGGAGAAGAACCATGAATGATCAAATGAAACGCCGGACATTCCTCAAGAGCAGTGCTGCAGCCGGAGCAGGGCTGGTGATTTTGAAATCGGGCATACTCAAGGCCGGCCAGTCCCCGAATGAAAAACTCAACATTGCCGCGATTGGCGTCGGCGGCAGGGGGGCTGACGACCTGAACGGCGTCAAAAGCGAGAATATTGTCGCTCTTTGTGACGTCAATGACAAAAATCTTGCGGCAGCCGCCGAGAAATATCCAAATGCCAAAACATACAAAGACTGGCGTAAATGCCTCGAACAGAAAGACATCGACGCCGTAGTTTGCGCGACGACCGACCACACGCACGCTTTTGTCAATGTCTGGGCGATGAACCGCGGCAAGCACGTTTATAGCGAAAAACCACTTGCCAACTCGGTCGAGGAAGCGCACATGGTTCGTCAGACATACTTGAAAAATAAAAACAAAATCGCCACACAGATGGGCACGCAGATTCACGCCAGCGACAATTACAGGCGGATGGTCGAGCTAATCCGCGGCGGGGCGATAGGGACTCCGAGCGAGGTTCGTGTCTGGTGCAGCAGGATGCCGAAAGGCGGCAGCTATCTGCCGGAAGTCAAACCCGTGCCGGATTATATCGACTGGGACCTTTGGATCGGCCCATCACCTTTCCATCCATTCAATCCGGAATATTTACAAGGCGGCTGCTTAGGCTGGAACCTTTACTGGGACTTCGGCAGCGGTCAAATCGGCGATATGGGCAGCCACATGATAGACATGGCGTATTGGGGGCTGGATTTGAAGCTTCCGACTACTTGTTCCGCTGAAGGTACGGAGCAAAATCCGGATACGTGCCCGCAATGGCTAACCGCCGAATGGGACCACCCGGCAAACGACTGGCGGCCGGCAATCAAGCTGTACTGGTATGACGGCGGCAAGAAACCCGGAATGCCCTCGGAGGCTTTCGACCGGGAGAAACTGTTCAAAGGCGTGCTCTTCAAAGGAGACAAGGGCTGGCTGCTGGCCGACTATGGTCTTCGGATACTGATGCCAAGGCAAAACGCAGGTGACATGACTCACTACAAGTCACCGAAGCCCGAAGAGCTGATTCCGCCGTCACTCGGTCATCATGCCGAATGGATTGTCGCCTGCAAAACAGGCAAGCCGACAACGTGCAACTTCGATTACTCGGGCGCTCTGGTAGAGAATAATCTGCTGGCACTGGTCGCCTACCGTGTGGGCACGAAACTCGAATGGGATTCTAAAAATCTCAAGGCCACCAACTGCCCCGAAGCCGACATGTATATTCGCAAAACATACCGCAGCGGCTGGGTACTGAACGGGTAGTCCGTACTTTTGGGGCTATAAAAAATAGGGTTCAACATAAAGAAAACATGCGTGCAAAGCTAAGTTTTCGGTCTGTTGTCATTTATATAATGAGCATGGCTATCCCGGTCGGCGGTGTCATCGCCGCGGGCGGCACCGAGCGCAACGAGCTGGATCCTCTCGGCAATGTTCATATCCCGATAGGCATAGCCAATAGCCTCGACACTCTCAAAACCTTCGTCGAAGCCGAGGGCAATTTCTCGCCGGGCGTGGGAAGCTACGGCGTGTATTTCTGGATTTTCGACAAGGCGGCAGGGCGGTTGTACGCCCCGACCAGGGACGGCGTAAAATGCGAGCACGGCCTTGCCGAGGGAAGATATCTTATCCCGTGGGCAAAATGGTCTGCCGGCGATATCACAGTCAAAACTGAAATCTGCCAGGTCAAGCGGAGATATTCGGAGCAGGAGATATTCGTTGTCGGCGCCCGCGTGACACTCAAAAACACTTCCGACGAAACAAAGGACATCGGCCTTTACACAGCGCTCCGCCCGCTCGGGCCGGCCGGTTTTGATGTGAAAGAACTCGATCTCGGCAGGGGGGCTGACGCATTGCTCGTGGAAGGTCATGCAGCAATTGTAGCAACGGAAAAACCCTCAAAGGCCGGCGTCTTATCAACTGATACGATTGGTGAGCTTGCTCTCGTTGGCCGGATGGCCGAGCAGAAACAGGCGAATTCGCAGGCCGGCGACTGCTCCGGGGCCCTGTACTATGACCTGAGACTTTCACCGGGAAGTAATAAAACGCTTGGTTTTGTCTGTCCGGTCCTGCCCGGTCGCCGGGCGGTGGGGCACCAATGGGACGGCGTGAGTGAATGGGCGCAATTCGACTTGGCCCAACTGAATCCATCCTCCGACGGGGCGTTACAGCCCGACCCAGGATTGGAGTATTATCGAGAAATCAGTGTTTCGTCTTTGTTTGCTGAGGCCGAAGAATACTGGAAGCGATTAACCGAAAAAATAGACCTCGACCTGCCGGATGAACGCTGGGTGGGGGCGTTTGCCGCGATTATCGCTCACGCCGTGATGGAGATGAACGAAGGGGCGCCGGATGTTGCCGTCGTGAACTATAACGTCTTTAACCGTGACGGCGTGTATGTGGCGAATATTTTTCAGAAGTCCGGCAACATGGATCTCGCCGTTGAAGCAATCAACTATTTCACCAAACACCCTTTCAACGGCCGGTCGTATCCCGAAGCTGACAATCCGGGCCAGATTCTCTGGGCCATGGGACAGCAGTGGCAATTTACTCAGGACAAAGAGTGGACGCAGCGCATCTATCCGTCGGCACGGAAAATCGCTGAGATGATAGAATATTACCGAACGATAAGCGGGCCGCACTGGGTGCGAATGGACAGTCTGGATTTTGGGCCGGCGCTGCCCGAGGAAACACGCAGAGAATTGAAGCCGGGCAGGTGCGACGGCAATCATCCCGAATACACCGAAGCCTTTGACATCGCCGGTCTGTACGGTACAGCAATTCTCGCCGATGCGATCGGTGAATCCACCGAGGCGCTCAAGTGGAGGACTCTCGCCGGGCGCCTGCTTAAAACGTACGATGAGAAGTTCGGCGATAATCTCTCAAACCAATACGGCAGCTATTCGGTGCTTTGGCCTTGCCGGCTTTATCCGCCTAACAGCGGCAGGGCACACAAACAGTTCAGAGAAATCGGCGGGCAGGAGCCGGGCGGCTGGCGATATTTCGCGCTTGCCAAAGCCCATCAGGGATTGTTGGCCGGCAATCGACAAGCCGGTTACGGCACACTGAAGCGGCACCTCGACCATGAACAAATGAGGGGTTGGTACGCATTCGATGAGGGCGGCAAAAGCGGTTCGGGCGGCTGGGGCCGGGTGCGCACCACGTGGAACGGAAACGTCGCTATGCCGCATAGCTGGGCAATAGCCGAACTCTGGCTGTTAATGCGGGACTGCCTGGCGTTCGAAAACGACTGGCATCTGGTCCTGCTTTCGGGCGTCCCACCGGCATGGTTTAGCCACCAGGACGGCATCAGGATTGAGGGCCTGCCAACGTATTTCGGCAAACTGAATCTGCTGTGGAAACCAACACAGGGCGGAGCAACATTAAGTCTGGGCGGGACCGCAAAACCTCCGAAAGGTTTCCTGCTGCGCTTGCCAAAATCACTCGGAGCAAAAGTGACCGTGAACAGCCAGATGATTTCGACCTTGGTGGATGGTGAATTCATCCTGCCACCAGAAACGGTCGAGGTGCGAGTTACGTACAGTCAATAAACTCATATTTGGACTTGCAGTGGTTGAGTTTTGTAGTAGTTTCTGCTATGATACGTCATGTTAAATTGATTATATGAGGAGTTGAATTATGTCAGAAAAGATTGATCGGCGTAAGTTCCTAAACACCGGAATGCTCACAGGTGCCGCTGCAGTTGGTTTGACCGGCATCCAGGGTAAGATTACACCTGCGGCGGAAAAGAGAAGTGATGTAAACAAAGAAATACAAAAGGACCAGGCCGGTACCAAAACCCCCATGGGCAAAATTGGCGACCTTAAGATCAGTAGATTAATCTCCGGCGGAAATCTAATTAGCGGCTGGTCACATGCCAGAGATTTGATCTATGTCCATCATCTGATGAGGCACTACAATACGGACGATAAGGTGATGGAGACTTTAGAACTGCTTGAAGAGCAGGGCGTGAACACGATTATCGCAGACCCGAGTGAAAGGCCATACAGAATCTTTCCGAAATACTGGAATGAAAGGGGTGGCAAGATTCAATGGATAGCTGAAGGCCACCCGGATGTAAAAGACCTCAAGACCGACATAAAGAAATCTTTGGATTATGGAGCCTCAGCCATCTACATCCAGGGCGTGATTGGAGACAAGTGGCTGCGAAGCGGCCATCTCGACCTGCTTGGCGACTGCGTCGAGATCATCAAATCAAACGGAGTCCCCGGAGGTATCGGTGCTCATATGTTGGATGTCATCGTCGAGTCCGAGCGACGCAAGTATAACGCCGATTTCTATGTTAAGACATTACATTCGAGCAACTATTGGTCTGCGAGAAGACCCGGCCAGAATCTGGACGTTGTTGACAACGGCACCGACAACTACTGGTCCATGACGCCTGACAAGACGATAGAGTTTATGAGGAAGGTCGATAAACCATGGATTGCATTTAAGGTATTGGCAGCCGGCGCCATCCACCCGAGAGATGGTTTCAAGTATGCATTCGAAAACGGCGCCGACTTTATTTGCGTGGGGATGTTTGATTTTCAGGTGATCGAAGATTCTATCATTGCAGCGGATACAATAAAAGCCATTGGAAACCGGCAGCGCCCCTGGAGAGCATAGGATGAGCAGGGGATTTCTGAAATGGCTCTTTGTGATATGGGCTATTCTATCCGCATTGGTATCACAGGGACAGCAATGGTCGCGGTTTCGCGGGCCAAACGGGCAGGGCATCAGCGACGCAAAGACGATTCCGGTCAAATGGACCGAAAAAGATTACAACTGGAAGGTCAAGCTGCCGGGAGAGGGGCATTCTTCACCCGTGCTCTGGGGCGACAAATTATTCGTAACAGGCGGCGACCAACAAGCGGGACACAGCGTGCTTCTGGCTCTAAGTGTCTCCGACGGCGGAGTCTTGTGGCAAAAGGAATATTCGCTTAGCAAATACCGCCCGAACAAACTCAACAGCTTTGCAACGGCAACGCCGGCGGTTGACGCCGAGAACGTGTATGTGTTGCTAACAAGCCCCGAAGAGACAATTCTCGCAGCGTTGAGTCATGAGGGCACCGAAATCTGGAAACGCACGTTCGAAGGCATACGTTGCCAGCACGGCGCGGGCAGCTCGCCGATCGTCTACGATGACATGGTAATCTTTACACACGAGCACGAGAACAGCAGCAGTAAAGACGCCAAAAGCATCTGGATCGCAGTGGACCGCAAAACGGGCGAAACACGCTGGACATTGGATCGCAAAACCGGCCCAAAGACTTCGTACTCGACGCCCTGCGTTTACACACCATCAATCGGGGCTCCGCAATTGATTTTCAACAGCAACGCTCACGGGATGACCGGCGTCGATCCCGGCACAGGCAAGGTGATATGGGAAGTGCCATCGGCCTTCCCGGCACGCGTCGTCAGCTCTCCTGTAATCGCAGATGAATTGCTTATCGGCTCCTGCGGTGACGGCGGCGCTGGCAAACGCCTGATTGCTATCCGGCCCGGCTCGTCTGACGGGTCGATTCAGCCTGAAGAAGTTTACAAAATTGAAAGCGGCCACAGGCCTTATGTCCCCACATCCATAGCAAAAGGGGGCCTGCTGTTCACGTTTCTTGACCGCGGGAATGTTTCCTGCTGGAACAGCGCCACAGGCCGGCAGCTTTGGGAAGAAAAGCCCGCCGGCAGATTCTTCGGCTCGCCGGTATGGGCGGACGGCAAAATTTATTGTATCACGATGGATGGTGACGTAGTCGTCATCAGGGCATCCGAGACCTACGAGCTGCTGGCGGTCAATCCCCTGGGAGAGACGAGCCACGCAACGCCGGCCATCGCCGGCGGAAGAATGTACCTGCGTACCTACTCTCACCTGTTCAGCGTCGGAGGCAAAAAGTAGCCATAGGATGGGTAGGTTCGTGTCGAGGGCGCGAGCGCCATCGAACCGCGGGCAAGATGCCCGCGACACGATGCTCTATGGCAACTTGTGGTCCGACGGTTTCAGGCCTTTTTTGTGCTTGCCCATACCGATTTTATTCGGATCATACTGTCCGACAAAATCGACCTTGCTTTTTGCCGGGATTTTGTCTTCCATTTCCAGGCCCCAGTAGCAGGCGTTCACGAGCAGCCGGCGGAAACCTTCGCTGAACAAATCGAAAGAATGTCCCATTGTCGTGGTGAACACGCGGGCGGTTTTGCCTTTTTCGCCTGTGTAGGTTTTTGTCCAGGCCACGGGAACCAACCTTTTGTCGGGATTCGGCTTGTCATCCGGATTCATGCCGGAAAGAACCTGCCCCATGACCAGCGGTTTGCAGTCACCGGTCAGGGTGGTAAGGCCGTAAACATCGGATTCGCCCCAGATATCATCGATGCCCCTGGCAATGAATTCATTTCCCATGCCTTTGACGATCAGGCCGCGAGTGCTTTCTCTCTGGTGATTTCCATAGTGACTAATCCACGTCTCGCCGAAGACCTGGCGCCCGTAACCGCCGTCAAGTTCTTTGTTGTTAAAGCTGTACTTTGCGTATGGGCTGTCTTTGTGCTTAACGTAATTGAAGGCATGAGTCGAAGTGCGCAGCCCGACAATCGGTTTTCCCGAGTTTGTATAATCAATGATATATTTCATCTGGTCATCGGGCAGCTCGCGGAAGCGCAGGAACATTACCATCAGGTCCGCTTTTTCAAGAGCTTCCAGTCCGGGGATGTTGTCCAGCGTTTGCGGATCGATTTCGCCGGTTTCTTTATTAATGGCAAAAAGCACGGTGCATTTGAAGCCGTGATGCACCGCCAGTATCTTGGCGAGCTGGGGCATGGAATCTTCCGAGCGGTATTCCTCATCGCCAATGAGAAAGACAATGTGCTTTCCCTTGCCCGGGCCTTCTTTGCCTTCGAAAACCACCCACGGCTCGGCCTTGATCCGTTCGCCAAACAGGCATATCATCGCTGCAATAATCAATATCCAAAATTTAATCGAACATTTCATCTTACTCATCTCCTTTCATTTTTACTCAAACTGACCGTTTCAAGTTGAACACTATCACAAATCATTCTATGATAAAAACATGACACAATCTGTCATTCCCGCGAAAGCGGGAATCCACTTAAAACCGTTACGTTCATGGATCCCTGCTTTCGCAGGGATGACAGCGCGAAATCGTCCGAACAATGTTAGAATTTCACACTTATCTTCTTGCTCTCACCGGCCGCAAGGGGCTGGATTCCTGTGAGTGTTTTCATTTGGCCGGTGCCTTGCCTGCCGATTTTGACTGTGTATTCTTCTATCTTGAAAACCTTAGGCTTCCAGGATGTCCCGTTGATACGCAGGGTATAGATGATTTCTCCGCTGGATTCGTCGATGACCTGAACGACGGGATTCGTCATGCCCTGAACTTCGATTGTCGGCAGATACGCGACAGCC
>Ga0265594_1002734_pt1 | contig 12265 bp, 5 predicted proteins | sample saktaG_11_FD_190147 | JGI IMG/M metagenome (GOLD analysis project Ga0265594, IMG submission 190147) | Saline water microbial communities from Sakinaw Lake, British Columbia, Canada - sak_2011_5_24_80m | ecosystem: Environmental > Aquatic > Non-marine Saline and Alkaline > Saline ... | reverse complement strand
AAATTATTTAATTATAATCTTTTTGGTATGAACTCTTGTATCTAGACCTCTGACTATATACATTCCCGGCTTTAAATTACCTTGCACATTAAAAGTAAACGATCCTGAACCTTTATCCAATTCTTTTGGCTCAAATGAATAAACAACATTTCCAAGTGCATCAAATATTGAAAATTTTACGTTCTCACAATTTTCCAATAAAAATATACATTTCCCAATACATGGATTAGGATATACATTTAATTTACACTCAGTATCCTTATTATTAATATATATTACAGCAACAATATATGAATACTCATATTTTCCGTCATAATCGGTCTGTTTTAATCTGTAATATGCCGTGCCTTTTACAGGATTTTTATCAATAAAAGAATAATCATGTTGTATATTACTGGTTCCTGAACCGTTAATACTGGCAATAACTTCAAAATTTTTTCCATCCTGACTTTTTTCTATATTAAAATAATCATTATTTATTTCACTAGCTGTTGACCATGTAATCTCTACTTTATCATCCTTAATTTTTGCATCAAAAAATAGTAACTCAATTGGCAGAACTCCATCATAAGAAAATTCAAAATCTCTTAAAACATTCAGTTTATAACTGTCCCACCAGGTATTCATAGTTCTTTCATTGCCAAAATTATTAGGAAAACTATGTCCTGTTTCAAGAGAATCGCCAATATTTACTGTTCCTTCATCAAAATTAGAATCATCCCAGTGTAAATAATTTACAAAACCTATAACAGGTCTAATTCTGTTAACTAAAAATCCATTCAGGTGTGTTTCAGGGTCATATAAAGGAAGATGAGTTATACCTGATGAAAAAGATGAGGTAATTAGAACTGTTGGCGTTGATTGATCTACGTAATTACCATTGCCGTCCTTTCCATCCCAAGGAATTGTATCATATCCTGCATTTATATTTTTAACTAATATAACATCTATTGAGCCGGATTGATAACCCGCTATTCCATTTAGGTCTATAATCATTTCAATGGTTCCCGGTCCTGACATATTAACTGAAAACTTTACTGTATCATTATAATAAACAGGTCTTACAACATCAAGACTATCAATTATTTCAGGGAAAGATCCTGATGGATAAATACTTGAATCAGGGTCATTTAAAAATATTTTATATTGAGGTCTTGTTGAATTACCTGCAACAGATTTTCTATTCTCATTATTACCACCAATAGTATCTCCTGGTCCTGTGTTATTACACGAAATCACAAATCCATACGGCTGTATCCCATTCATATCAATTTCTGAAACAAACTCATCATCTGTATAAACATGAAATTTACCATTATATTTACCTCCAGATGAACGTGTATTTAAGTCCCATGCATAAGACCATAACCTTCCTGGAATAGAATTATCATTGTTATCTACAACAGTTAAATCAAATAAATCAAAATGATATGCATTGGATAAATTTGTTGTAAACTCTATATAAAAATCGCCAGTTGTGTTAGGTATAAACTGAAAAGGATCGTAACCTTGTGGAGGTTTATTATCAATTTTGGGACCTGTTACTGCTTCTCCATAAGATTTTATATAACCTTCTCCATTTGAAGGAATAGCTGTTCTTGAATATACCACAACACCCGAAGGATTTTTTATCCTGAATGTTGCATTACCAGATCCTATATGCTGAAATCCAAAATATACTGTCTCACTCGTATCATTAATATGGAAATATAATCTATGAAAAGGGTCTGTATTTGATTCCATAGCAAAAGGACGGTTTTTATCATTTATCTGAAGATTACCAACATCTGAGCTAGTAGGTCTAAATTCCTTTGTGCCTTCTGCTTTACTATTTATAGGACTTAAAACTATCCATATAAATATTAACACTATACTTTTTTTTGTATTTTTCATGAGAAAATATATTTTTAAAAAGTATTTTAAAAATTTTAAATTGTTTTTCATTTTAAATTAATTTAAGAATTTGACTACAAAGATATAACATTTTTATTAAAAAACAAATTTTTTTATAAAAAATATTAAATTTAATTTTATTTTTACACAGCATCTTTCACGTTATCTGTATATAATATACTAAACCGCCAATAAATAAAAATATTTAGTTATGCCAAATAATTTTTAATTCGCCTCAGGCGGATTAAGTAAAAAGAAATAAAATTAAAAATGCTTTGGTATAAATTTATTTTATGTAAATTTGTATAAAAATTAATACAACAACATTTAATTATGAAAAATAAAATCTTTTTTATTAACTTCTTGCTATTAGCATTTTGCTTTAATTTGAATGCACAAAATATTGAATTTAAAAAGAGCAACTTTCCTGATAGAAAAAAAGAACTAAGAAAAGCTATCCTTGAAATAGAAGAAGGTAACAAAAGTTATGAACTAGGCAAAGGAATGTATTATCTGGATGCTATTGAACATTATATCAAAGCAAATAATTTTAATCCTGATAATGCTCTGTTAAATTATAAAATTGGTAATTGTTATCTTAATACTATTCAAAAAACCAATTCTATTGCATTCTTTGAAAAAGCATTAAAATTAAACCCAAATGTAAGTACGGATATTAACTATCTGCTTGGACAAGCTTATCAGTTGAACTACGAATTTGATAAAGCAATAAGTAAATATAACGAATATAAAAAATCTCTATCCCCTGCTGACATTACTTCTTTTGGTAAAAAAACTGATAAAAAAATTAAAGAATGTGATAATGGCAAAAAATTAGTAACTGACTCTGTTAGAGTATTTATTGATAACCTTGGAGATGTAGTTAATTCTGCTTATCCTGAATATAGCCCTATTATCAACGCAGATGAATCAATGATGATATTTACTTCCAGACGTGATAATACAACGGGCGGAAATAAAGATCCTTTAGATAATAAATATTATGAAGATATTTATATCACATATAAAAATAATAACATCTGGTCACCACCTAAAAATCCGGGTAAATCACTTAATACTAATTATCACGATGCAATTATGGGTTTATCACCTGACGGACAAAAATTATTTACATACAAAGGTAGTAATGAAGGAGATATTTATCAATGCGATATTAAAGGAGATCAATGGTCAAAACCAAGAAAATTAGGGAAAAATATAAATACCAAATATCACGAGTCATCAGCATCTTTTTCTTATGACGGAAAAATTATTTATTTCATCTCTAACAAGCCGGGCGGATATGGTGGTAATGATATATATATGTCTAAAATTGATAAAAAAGGTAAAAATTGGGGCAAAGCAGTTAATCTTGGACCTGTTATTAACACTCCTTATAATGAAAAAGGTGTCTTTATGCTTCCTGACGGAAAAACCCTGTATTTTAGCTCTAAAGGACATAAAACCATGGGCGGATATGATATTTTTAAATCCGTTTATGAAAATGGCAAATGGTCTGAACCGGAAAATTTGGGATATCCTATCAATACTACTGACAATGATGTATCCTTATCTATAACTGCCAGTGGAGAACATGGCTATTATTCCTCTGTAAAAAAAGGAGGAATAGGAGGACAGGATATATATCTTATAACATTCCTCGGGCATGAAAAACCTCTTATCTATAACTCTGAAGATAACCTGATAGCTAATATAGCCGAACCTATTAGTGAAACAGTAATAGAACCAATCGTAGAAATAAAAACTACTCAAGTAACACTTTTAAAGGGCTTGATATTATTAGATGAAAAGACAAAAGAACCTCTTGAAGCAACTATTGAAATTACAGATAATCAAAAAAATGAAGTTGTCGCAAGATTTACATCAAACAGTAAAACAGGCAAATATTTAATAACTCTGCCTTCCGGCAAAAATTATGGAATATCTGTTGAAGCCAAAGGATATCTGTTCCATTCCGAAAACTTTGATATAGCCCCATCAGCAGAATATCACGAAATAGAAAAAGATATACTGCTTAAAAAAATAGAAGTTGGCGAAAAAGTTGTATTAAAAAATATATTCTTTGATTTTGATAAAGCTACTTTAAGACCGGAATCCGTTGCAGAACTTAACCGGCTTACAAAACTAATGAATGATGTCCCTACTCTTAAAATTGAGGTCTCAGGACATACTGACAATGTTGGCTCAGCAGAATATAACAAAAATTTATCAAAAAAAAGAGCCAAATCTGTTGTTGATTATCTTACTGAGCATGGAATAAAAAAAGACAGATTAGAATATGCAGGATATGGATTTTCTCAGCCAATAGCAACCAATGATACAGACGAAGGAAGACAACAAAACAGAAGAACAGAATTTAAAGTACTAAGTAGGACTTACTGAAAAATAGTTTTTTTTAATGATTTGTATGCTTATTTTGTAACCGTTCACACCTTATTTTTTGTAATTAGATTTAGGCGCTTAAGAAAAAAACTTTACCAAGATTGTTGTCTATAATATAAATTTCTAATTGATCTAAAAAATGACCAATGTTTACCTTGTTGAATGCTTGCCATATAGAATGTGGAGATATTAATAGAACAGAGATATTCAACTGTGGACTAATAACCAAACCCCAATTTTGACATTAGAAATTGGGACTTGGTCAGGCAGTTGCCTGATAGAAATTAGAATAATTAGGTCAATTAGGTCAATTTAGTTTCAATTATTTAAGCCGTCAGTTGATTGATATAATTTTAAGTTGTGAACGGTTACTTTTTTTGGTTTAAACAAAATTTATTTATGTTCGTATAATAATTATTTTTTAAAGCCCTAAATTATTTCTAACTTTTTACAGCTACAAATATATGAGTTACAAAACATAAAATTATAAAATTCAAAATACTTAAAATATAAAAAAGTAATAGCCAAAAGTTTGAAATAATTGAAAATGAGTTAATTGCGAAAATATAAATTGATGAAACAAATTACAATATATATATATCAATGGCTTTTAATACCATGTATTATATATTTTTTATGTATTCCTACTTTATCACAGGCACAGGAAAATTTGTCATTGCTTGTCAAAAAAATTAAACCATCTGTTGTTACTATTATAACTTATGATGAGCAAGGAAAAGTTATTGGGCAAGGAAATGGATTTTTTATTGGTAAAGATGGCGATGTTATTACTAATTACCATATTCTTGAAGATGCAAGCAGTGCTGAAATAAAAACAGCAGAAGGGCAAGTTTATAATATTATGCAAATTTTAGCAGAAGATAGACAAGGTGATATTATTCAGATTTCTACAGACATTCCTAATAATTTTATTCGTCCTTTGTCAGTAAGCAATACTATACCTGAAGAAAGTGAACATGTGCTCATAATTGAAAGTTCTTTAGAACCTGAACAAACAGTTACAGATTATATAATCTCAGCCGTTCGGGATATTCCTGAATTTGGAAAAATTATTCAGATAAGCATTCCTTTATCTCAAAATTATAGCGGTAGTCCTGTAATTAATATGAAAGGTGATATTGTTGGGATTATAACCTCTTTAACAGTTAATGAACAAAATCTGAATTTTGTTATACCATATAATAGAGTTATAAAACTTGTGCTTAATAAAAAACAAACTCTTGCCAAATGGGAAGCAGATAGAACAAAAGATTTACATAATCCGGCAAAAAAATCATTTCTTAAAGGACTTATTTTTATCTGGTCAGAGGACTATGAAAATGCTCTCCCCTATTTTGAACAAGCTATCAAAAAAGACACAAACAATGCTAAGTATTATTTCTATGCTGGATATTGCAAAGATAATCTTGAACGCTATCAGGAAGCAATTAAGTCATACGAGCAGACAATTCAAATAAAGACCGATTTTATCAAGGCATACTATAATCTTGGACTGGTTTATTGTAAACTTGAAGAATATCAAGAAGCAATTAATTCATTTAAACAAACTATCAGTATAAAACCTGACTATGCTGAGGCATACTGCAATCTGGGCGTAATTTATGGTAATCTTGGACTCTGTCAGGAAGAGATTAAAGCATACAAACAGGCAGTTAAAATAAAGCCAAATTTTGCCGAGGCATACAACAATCTTGGAATAGCTTATGCTAACCTTGGACGCTATCAGGAAGAGATTGAGGCATACAAGCAGGCAATTAAAATAAAGCCAAATTTTGCTGATGCTCATTGTAATATGGGAGTAGCTTATGCTAATCTTGGACGTTATCAGGAAGAAATTAAGGCATACAAACAGGCAATTAAAATTGACTCCAATATTATTGAAGCACACTATAATTTGGGAATGGCTTATGCAAACCTTGGATACAATCAGGAAGCTGTTAAGTCATATAAACAGACAATTTATATCAAGCCCGATTTTGCCGAAGCATACTATAATATAGGAATAGTTTATTATAATCTTGAGGACAACGAAGAAGCTATTAAAACATTTAAGAAAGCAATTCATCTTAAACACGATTTTGCTGAAGCATACTATAATCTGGGCGTTGTTTATTGTAAACTTGAATACTATCAGGAAGCAATTATGACATTTAAGCAGGCAATTCAACTCAAGCCGGATTTTGCTAATGCATACTATAATCTTGGTATAATTTACGGCATCCTCGGACACCACCAAAAAGCAATTGAGGTATATAAACAGGCAATCTATATAAAGCCCGATTTTAATGAGGCATACTTGGAACTTGGTGTTACTTATGGCAATCTTAAATACTATCAAAAAGCAATTGAGGCATTTAATCTCGCTATTAAAATTAAACCTGATATTGCTGAGGCACACTATAATCTTGGTCTGGCTTATGATATTATTAAGGACTATCAACAAGCAATTAAGTCATACGAACAGGCAGTTCAGCTCAAACCCAATTATGCCGAGGCATATTTTAATATGGGAATAGCTTATGGCAATCTTAAGTATTACCAAAAAGCAATTGAGGCATATAAACAGGCAACTGATATCAGACCTGATTTTGATAAGGCATATTACAATCTTGGTGTAATTTATAAAAAACTTGAACGCTATCAGGAAGAAATTAATGCCTTTAAGCAGGTAATTCGCATCAAGCCAGATTTTGTTGAGGCATACTTTGGTCTTGGCACAGTATATTCTAATCTTACACGATATCAGGAAGCAATAGAGCAATACAAAAAGGCAATTCAGCTCAAGCCGAATTTTGCCGAGGCATATCACAATCTAGGCATAGTTTATAGTAAACTTGAATATTACCAACAAGCAATTAAATCGTTTAAACAAGCTATCAACATTAATCCTGATATTGCTGATGCACATTTTGGACTGGGCACAGCTTATAGTATTCTTGGGCAATACAAAGAAGCAATTGAAGCATACAAACAGGTAATTCAGCTTAAGCCGAATTTTATTGAAGTTCACTTTGGTTTGGGAACAGTATATTCTAACCTTTCACAATACCAGGAAGCAATAGAGCAATACAAACAGGCAATTCAGCTCAAGCCGGATTTTGCTGAAGCACATTACAATCTGGGCTTGACTTATAGTAAACTTAAAGAATATCAACAAGCTATTAAGTCATTTAATCTGGCTATCAGTATTAATCCTGATTATGCCGATGCATACTTTGGTCTGGGACTTGCTTATGACAAACTTGAACGCATTGAAGAAGCCATTAAGTCATATAAGCAGACAATTCGCATCAATCCCAATATTGCTGATATACACTTCGGTATAGGTGTAGATTATGCTAAGCTTGAACGCTATCAGGAAGCAATTGAGCAATATAAAAAAGCAATTCAAATTAAACCCGATTTTGCTGAAGCATATTCTAATCTGGGACTGGCTTATAGCAATACTGAACACTATCAGGAAGAAATTGATGTTTACAAACAGGCAATTCAAATCAAGTCCGACTTTGCTGAAGCATACTGTAATCTGGGACTGGCTTATGCTAACCTTAAACTCTATCAAAAAGCAATTAAGGAATTTGAGCAGACAATTCAGGTTAAGCCGGATTTTACTGAAGCATACTATAATCTGGGTGTAATTTACAATAAACTTGAATACTGGCAACAAGCAATTAAGTCATTTAAGCAGTCAATTAAAATAAGACCTGATTATGCTGAAGCATACTCTGGTATAGGTCTAACTTATGGAAATACCGGATGCTATCAGGAAGCAATTGAAAGTTATAAACAAGCCATTAGTATCAGGTCTGACTTTGCTGAAGCATACTTTGGTCTGGGTATGATTTATATCAATATTAGACACTACCAGGAAGCAATTAAGACATTTGAGCAGGCAATTCAGCTTAAGCCGGATTTTGCTAATGCATACTATAATCTGGGTATAATTTATGCTGATTTGGGACGCTATCAAAAAGCTATTGATGCATACAAGCAGGCAATTCAACTCAAACAAAATTTTGCTGATGCACATCATAATCTGGGAGTAGTTTACGGTATTTTTGGACAATATCCAGAAGCTATTGAGCAATATAAAAAGGCAATTCAGCTTAAGCCGGATTTTGCTGATGCATACTATAATCTGGGTGTAACTTATAGTAAACTTAAAGATTACCAAAAAGCTATCGGGACATTTAAAAAATCTATAAGCATTAATCCTAATTATGCTGATGCATATAGCAATTTGGGTGTGGCTTATTTTAACTTTGAATGCTACCAAAAAGCTATTGAGGCATTTAAACAGGCAATTCAAATCAAGCCAAATTTTGCTGAAGCACACCACAATCTGGGGATAACTTATTTAATGATAAAAAATTCAGATTTGGCTTTAAATGAATATAAAATTCTTAAAGAACTGGACAAAAATTTGGCAGATAATCTATTTAATATGCTTGACAAGTAAAATAGAATAAAATAAGCGAGTATCTTTTTCTAACACCAAATCATCATAAAACATATTTTAAATAATTGTATTTTTTGTAACTTCGTATGTTTGTAAAAATAAATAAATTTAAGGGGACTTCTATACAAATTGAAAAAAATTACAAAAAAAAACAAAAATTATTCACACCATAAAGTATTGTTTTTCAGCAATTTATAAAAATAATAATAATTATGTTAATAAAAAACATAAAATAATTTGTTGTTTTTCAATTAATTTATATATTTGCACTTTTTATCATTAAAAAATAAAACAATTCAATTAATTACATTATTAAAAAATTAAAAAAATTATGAAGAAATTATTAAAATTATTTGCTGTCGTATTAGTAGTTTTTGCTTTTAGTGCTTGTAATACTAACCCAAAAACCGAAGAAGTAACTGAAGAAGCAACTGAGGAAGTAACTGAAGAAGTAACTGAAGAAGTAACTGAAGAAGCAACTGAAGAAGCCGTTGTTGAAGAAGAAGCAACTGAAGAAGAACCAGTTGAAGAATAGTTAATTTAGAAAAAAAATATAATTAGAAATCTATTCCTGTTTATTATACAAATAGGAGTAGATTGTTTTGGTATTTCTATTTACCTTGGCAAATAGAAATATAATTTTTTATGTTATTAAATACAGATTAATAGCAGAATGGTTATTAATCTGTATTTATTTAACAGTAAGATTATTATGCTTTTTTTGTAATATTGAATTATTTTTAAAAGCTATAACGAACTATTCCGTAGCAAGCTACGAAGTAGTTTTTTTTTATTAAAGACAGATACTTATACAAAAAATATTTTGTTATACGGCTAAATAGTGTCTGTTCATAATGTTGTTATTTTTCAAATAAAAAACACCAAATAGCAAATTCAAAAAAATAACTTGGCAAATTTACGATTTAAAACATTGGAAATTTGGTGCTTATAATTTGTTATTTTTATTTTTTAGCATCGGTCAGTTGCCCGACTGATAAGTTTGGACTTTATGAATAAATTCTAAATAGCACCAAAACTATCTTATAAAAATATTATTTACTCTTAAATTAAAAATGTTATCTAAAAAACTTTTCTAAATTTGTCCATCTGTTTTATAAAGTTCATATTAAAAAACCTCAAACAGTTGGTACAAAAATTAAAAAATCTTTTTCCTCACTTTATAAGAAGCACCTTAAATTCTTACTCACAGGTATTTTTTTCAAATAACTGGAAATTTGCTTTAATACTCATATTAGTTTCTTTTTTTGACTTATATGCAGGTATAAGTGGATTATTAGCAGTTGTTATTTCTAATACTCTTGCTTATTTAATAGGATTTAATCATTCTAATATTAAAAAAGGATATTATGGCTTTAATAGTTTATTAGTCGGCTTGGGACTTGGCATTTATTTTATTCCGGGTATTGAATTTTTTACTCTTTTATTTTTTGCTTCTTTGCTTACACTTTTTTTAACTTTGATGCTTGAAGGAGTTATAGGTAAGTATGGTTTGCCTTTTCTCAGCATTTCTTTTTTAATTGGTATATGGGTTGTTACTCTTGCTTCGCGTGAATTTACTGCTTTATCTGTTAGCGAACGCGGAATATATACTTTAAATGATATGTATTCATGGGGCGGAATTACATTAGTCAACTTTTATAACTGGTTTAATGGCTTAAATATTCATAAATCTATTTTAATATATTTTAACTCACTTGGTGCAATACTGTTTCAGTATAATATCCTTGCAGGTGTATTAATAGCAGTAGGTATTTTGATTTACTCAAGAATTGCTTTTCTTTTATCACTTATTGGCTTTTTTTCTGCTTATTTTTATTATCAGTTTATTGGAGCAAACATTGCAGAATTAAGTTATAGCTATATAGGATTTAACTTTATTCTTACATCAATTGCTATTGGTGGTTTTTTTATAATTCCTTCAAAATATTCATTTTTATGGACAATTTTACTTGTTCCTTTAATTTCAATATTTATTATAAGTGCTGATAGTATATTTTCTATTTTTCAATTACCAATATATTCATTACCTTTTAATATCATTGTTTTATTATTTTTATATGGTTTAAAATTCAGGGAAAGATTTTTTGACAAGCCGGAAATTGTTATCTTCCAACAAAATTCTCCTGAAAAAAATCTCTATATGCAGATAAATAATAAAAAACGTTCTGTAAATTCAATATACTTACCTTTTTCTTTACCTTTTTTAGGAAAATGGACTGTGTCTCAGGGACATAATGGCGAGATAACACATAAAGATGAATGGAGACATGCCTGGGATTTTGTTATAACCGATGCTACTGAACATACTTTCAAAAACAACGGAACACAAAGAGAAGATTTTTTCTGCTATAATAAACCTGTTATAGCTCCTGCAAACGGAATAGTTGAAGAAATTACAGATGATATTGAAGATAATAAAATTGGAGATGTCAACTTAGAACAAAACTGGGGTAATACAATAGTTATAAAACATACAAATTTACTATATTCAAAAATAAGTCATATAAAAAAATCTACTTTCAAAGTATCAAAAGGTGATACTGTTAAAAAAGGCGACATATTAGCTTATTGCGGTAATTCAGGAAGATCGCCTGAACCTCATATACATTTTCAAATGCAATCTACTCCTTATATAGATTCAAAAACATTAGATTATCCTGTAAGCTATTATATAACAATAAAAAAACAACAAAAATTTGAATTAAAAATATCTGACAGACCTGAAAAAGACGAGATAATCTCTAATATCACAAAAAATACATCATTATATAATGCTTTTCATTTTATACCGGGACAAAAAATTAGCTTTATAATGACATTGCCAAACTCAAAAAAAGAGACAAAAGTAAACTGGGAAGTTAGAACTGATATTTATAACAATTCTTTTATTTATTCTAAATACAATAAATCAAAAGCATACTTTATTAATGATGGAAGCATACACTATTTCACAAATTTTGAAGGAAATAAAGAATCACTCCTGTTTTATTTCTATCTTGCTGCATATAAAGTTGCTATGGGATTTTATAACGGATTAACTTTAAAAGACAACTATTCTTTACATCTGTTAAACAAAGATATACTTATCTTTTTACAGGATTTTATTGCTCCTTTCTATATCTTTATGCATTCTGATTATACAATAGAATATGCTCATATCAAAGAATATCTGAATGACAGCTCTATAACTCTTAATTCCAAAACCAAAGTTAAACTTGGTAAGAAACTAATGAAAAAAATTGATTTTGAAATATATATTAATAATGATAAAATTGAAAAATTTGTTATAATTAGTAAAAATAAAAAAATTGAAGCTAAACAAATTTAAAAAAAAATTATCTTATGGGGACTTCTATTAATTCATTCGCATCAAGATTTTCAGAGTTTTTCATAGACGAGGAAGATTTTTAAAGCACTATCGGGATAATGCAAGAAAATCTGAAGAAGTATATGGGAAACTCTGAAAAC